>Ga0114906_1000698_pt1 | contig 18542 bp, 17 predicted proteins | sample MalvirDeepMed_M9_FD_89687 | JGI IMG/M metagenome (GOLD analysis project Ga0114906, IMG submission 89687) | Marine viral communities from the Global Malaspina Expedition - Malaspina viral metaG DeepMed_M9 | ecosystem: Environmental > Aquatic > Marine > Oceanic | place: Mediterranean Sea...
ACGCAAGATCAAAACCCTAAGGGGCCGCCTGACACATTATACACACAGGGATTTCGGCCACTCTATCGAAATAAGCGCCCCGTACGCCTCGCTTGGCTCACTGGAGAAACATCGCAAAGGCAAGAAGGCCCGCACCATGATCTACCCCTGCCTGCGGGGCCTGATGACATTCTTGCAGGTGTACTTTATCCGTTTCGGGATTCTGGACGGTGCTGTGGGCTATCTTACCGCTGTGACTTACGCACAGGTAACGTTCAACAAATATGCAGGGTTATGGACTCTGGACCGGCCGGCCCGCTTCGAAAAGTCGTGACCCCCGAAGGAGCGTCGTTTCCACGCCGACGCTCCCGAACATACGCCTTATTTCGTCATAGTAAGGGAGCCGGGCGCCCAGAGCGGCATCATCGATCTGGAACACCCGGATTTCCGGGAATATCTTTTTCAAGGTAAACAGAGCGGTTGAAGCAAAGCTGTAGAAAGCGAGATAGATTTCCCCGGACAGGGCCACTTCGACCTCGATCGGACGACCGGCCTGCCGTATCTCGAGCGGAAATTCCGCCAGCAAAGCCTCCAACTCTTCCCTGCTTTCCTTTCGGTGCATGAAGTACACCACGCGGCTATCAGGATGACGCTCCACCACGTGCTGAATCTGCAGTGTCAATTGCTGAGGCCGATCCTCACCACCAAAGGGCTGTCCAAGAAAACCGACCACAGGGGCCTGAGTATTATCACGGTCAGAGGTTTTGAAGGTGCTGCGAAACACCGGAAAATCATGAACCTGTACCTGAACAAGCTCTGAGCTCGGTAGCGGAAAAAACGTGAAGAAAGCGATCACCTCCGGAACCACGCGATGAATCCGGATTCCCATGGTTCTCAGAAGCCGTTTTTTTGCTGGTGAAATCCGGGAGGCAATACCCTCGTCGTGAATGGCATGGTAGTACGTCACTGTCGCCAGGCCGTCATCCACGAAAATCAGCTGCTCGCTATCGAACCCCCGATAAAATACTTCGTGGATCCAACTGGATTTGTTCCCGATAAATAGCCGTTCAATGTGGCGTCGTGAAAGGCTCTTGGCAACCGCACCCAGACGAAGGTAAAAGGAACTTTTTTTCAGATAGATAGTTTCAATGCCTTGCCAGCCAAGAGCCTCGGCCAGGAAGGCCATCTGTTCCTCGGTCTCCCGGTTATCAGGCCTGGCAATGACAAGAAGTGTTGTTTCAGCGCTGCAGCCATAGAGGTAACGAGCCTCGGAGCAATTGATCAGTTGCAGGGGCGTACTCGCAACAAAGACATTGGTTGGGCTTGCGGCGCTGATCAAATCGTTCGCTTCCTGGTCGGGATCTTCACTTGGTCTACCCTGAGCTTTCCGGTGCCATGCGTGCAAGTTCCTTCCGCAACCGGCGCCGGACTTTCAGTTTGCGCAAAAGGTTTATCGGCTTTGGCTTGAGTTGGCTACGCTTGTTGATCAGGAAATCCTCGACCGCATCAAGAACCCGCTTGCTGGAACGACCATCCCGGAAACTGTGCAACTGGTCGCAAAGAGCTCGCGTTTCTTTCATCAGCGGATCGGGATACTGCACCGCCTCTTCCAGAGCTTTCTCAACGCCCGCCACTTCCTGGACATCGATCAGATAAGGCCCCGGCATTTTGGTTCTGAATGTGACCACCGGGCGATCCAGGAACATGAACTCGAACATGATGGACGAGGTGTCGCAGAGCATCACATCAGCCTGCGGCAGCAGAGGCAGCAGATCTTCATCGCTCTCGACAAAACGAAGGTTCTCGCCACTCAGCTTGCGATACTGATCCACTACCGCGGGATCCATTTTCGGATGAAGCGTTACAATGAACTTCCAGCGACCACTTCTGGAGAGCTCGCCGATCTTCTCCACCAAATCCGGAGCTGACGTAACGGACCGGCTGAACGTTGAAGCGTAAAAAACAACCGGCAACTCATTTTCCAGACGGTTTCTCTTCCCGATTTCATTCCGCGACAGCAATGGACCGAGCTTTGGCCAACCTGTGTGAGCAACCCCGAAATGCTGGTACCGCTCGGCCAGTTCACGGAACTTTTCCGTGTCTTTAAGGGCATGCGTACAGTAAAGATCAAACCATCCCCGAATTCGGTAATGGTCACTTTCATCTTCGCTGCTATGGCCCCTTTTGTTGCGCGCCATGCCATGGAATACCTCAACCTTGATTCCGGGAAAAAAGTAAGGCACCCAATCACCGGGAACGAAGGTCGCATCCGCGTTGTAATCCATGACCTCTTTTACGGAAACGAGACGGCGCTCATCGGCCTGAAGTGGAGCTGTTGAGCACCCGGCGACGAACCAGGCAGCCTCATCGCCCCGGCGCCGTATCTCTTCCTGCAGCGGTCGCAGTATTGAATAGGAATAGGGTTGGTTTACAAAAAACAGGTACCGGCGCATTCAAGCCCTGCCCGTCAGCGATTTGTATAGCTCACCCGTCTCAGTGACGGTCTGTGAGGTGTGAAAATGCCGGGCTATCCGTTGCCTCGCAGCCTGCCCAAGAGAGGCCGCCAATTCACGATCGCGGTAAAGCCGCTCAATAGCCGCTGAAAGCCCGGGAGCATTTTTCGGTTCAACCACAATACCGCTGACGCCATCTTCCACCAGCTCCGGCATACCGCCAACACTGGTCACTACCGGCGTCACTCCGTAGACCATCGCCTCGATGACCGCACGGGGCAGACCTTCCCTTTCCTTCGAGGGAAGCACAAACACATCACTGGCCGCCGCTATGGCCGGCGCATCGTTGCGGTAACCCGTAAAGTGAATCCGCTCGGGGTGAGAGGTGGCAGCGGCCTGCGCCTGAATCTCTTTGTTATCAATAACGTCTCCCACCAGCAGCAAATGTATATCTACATCCTCAGGCAGCTTATCGATCGCTTCAATCAGGTCATCGAAGCCTTTTCTCGGGGTATTTCTCCCGGTGCAGCACACCACGAAGGCATCTTCCGGAACACCAAACTGTGTCAGGTCGGCCTTGGGCGATTGATACCAGTCCAGGTCGTGCCCTTTGTAGATTCTCTGAAGCTTCCGTTCAGGAATGTGCATCCACAGAAACCGGAGGCTGGCCAGGTAATCCTTGATGGCATCAGCGACACAGACAATCTTGCTGACGCGAGGATGCAGGAAGGTAATCCAGGATTCCGGATTGAGAAAACTGATGTTACCGATCACACCGCGATAGGCGACGATCTTGATATCCGTGCCCCGGGAAGCCCGTAATCCGCAGGCCAGGGCCCGGGGATTATAAGCGTGAATGACCTCGTAGTTTTTCTTGGCCAGTTGTTGGCGGATGGACTCGGTGCCCTCTTTGTCAAAGCGGTTCTTCAAGGCCATGGGGCAGGCAACCATGCCCTCGTCGACAAGACGCTGATAGTTCCGACCCTTGGGGTTACACATGACGTCGACGTCGAACCCGGCCTTTCTGAGCCCGATAAAGAGTTCAGTCTCCGGACGATCACAGGCATCCGTAAGACAAAGTATCGACGGAAGCGATCCGCCCTGTTGTGGATTGGTCAAGTGGCCATTCCCCTGTTGTATCCGTTCATGAAATAACTCCAGGCTTTTGCCCGTGCGTCTTCTCCGGCCACCTTTACCAGCGATCGCGAGAAGCGATCAAGATTGGCCTCTTTCCAGCGCGCCGGGGCACTACCAGTCATCAACCTGCTCTTGTCGAAATCAATCAGAAAGTATTCGTTGCCCCGGACCAGTACATTGAAGCAGTTCAGGTCCGCATGCATGACGCCGGCGTCGTGAAATCGACGAATGGTTTCTCCAATGGACGTCCACGCCTCATTGCCCAGCTCCGAGATAAGGTCAGCCAGGGGCGTGGTGTTCTCCAACCGTTCAATGATGATGGCGGCCCGATACTGAATTGGCGACAGTTTCCGATACCAGGCCGCAACAGGACAGGGTACGGGAAGCCCCTGGCTAACCAGCTTGTTGAGCAACCGGAACTCTGCAAAGGACCGCACATACTCCTCGCCGGTGAAGGCATAGGCGTATCGCGCAAATTTCGCCATCAACCCGCCCCGGCGATATTCTCGAAGCACCAGTCTGTCCTCTCCGGCCTGCAAAAACCAGGCGCCGCCGCGGCCCCCGCTGCTTACCGGGCGGGCTTGATTGCCCCAAGAGGCGGAATTGAACCAGTCCTCGGTAACCCTGCCCTCGTAATCCGGGTGAATCAGCATTGCCGAAGACCTTTCCCGGATACAGATTTCAGACTCCACCATGCTGGGTCCCCGGTCACCGAAATTGAAAGAAGGCACGTACTACCCACTCACGCCGGGACGGAAACGCGCGAGTAAGTTAGAATGGCGGCAAGTTTACCAATGAATGCCGACAAAGCTCCACAGCACCAGGCCACAACCTGAACCGGATCAATATCTGATGAACTCCATCTGCATTCTTCGCCTGTCCGCCATCGGCGACGTGACTCACGTAATACCTGTCGTACTGAGCCTCCAGGAGCAGCTTCCCGGCGTGAAGATTACCTGGGTTATCGGCAAGATCGAAGCCAAGCTGGTTGGCGATCTGCCCGGCGTTGAGTTCATTATTTTCGACAAAAAGACTGGTCGCAAAGGCTACGCTGAGCTTCGCAGACAAATGACGGATCGCAAGTTTGACGCGCTGCTTCACATGCAGGTGGCTTTCCGAGCCAACCTCGCCGCTGCCTGCATTCCGGCCAGAGTCAGGATTGGCTATGACAAGGCCCGCAGCAAGGATCTTCACAGCCTGTTTATCAACCACCGGATCAAACCGGCACCGAAACAGCACGTGCGAGACTGCCTTGCCAGCTTCCTCGAACCTTTGGACCTCAAGGCCGCGCCGCCGCGCTGGCAGATTCCGTTGAAGGATTCAGACCATGAGTTTGCGCGCGAGCAACTGGCTAATGACCGCAAGAACCTTGTAATAAGTCCGTGTGCCAGCCACACACTGCGTAACTGGCCCGCTGAGCGTTACGCACAGCTGGCTGATCACGCGATTCAGAAGCACGGTATGAAGGTGATTCTGGTGGGCAGCCCCGCCCCGTTCGAGGCCGAGTACTGCGCCGCCATCGAAGCCGCAATGAAGGAAAAAGCGCACAACATCTGCGGCAAGGACCCCCTGAAGCAACTGACAGCGTTAATGACCCATGCCGACCTCGTGGTAGCGCCCGATACTGGCCGGCACATATCGCCAGTGCGGTGGGCACCGATGTCCTTGGGTTGTTTGCCGCAAGCAATCCTTACCGCTCCGGGCCCTATAATTCTCTGGACTGGTGTGTGAACCGGTATCCTGAAGCACTGGAGAAGTTTACCGGCAAAACGGTGGAACAGGCCCGGTGGGGGGCGAAAGCAGAGTTCGAGGGGGCGATGGACCTGATCACGGTTGCAGATGCCACGAATATGCTGGATCGGTGGGTTGAAGTTAACCCGGTGGCCAAAGCTGAAAGCTGGGTCAGATGAAAGCGTTCATCTGACCCAAAATTTCACTTCCGTGCGGTGTAGTCCTGGTAGGACTTCTCTTCCACGAAACGAGACCCCAGGGCCAGGTTGACCTCTTTTTTGATCGCAGCGCGCTTGTCATTGGTGACGTATACAGCGCGTGCCAGCTCAATAAATCTCGCGCCAAAGTCCTGGGCGGCTTCCTGATCCCGAATATCGTCTTCAATCACCCACAGCTCTTCGTTGACCGCTTTCAGCTGCTTGCGGAGATCGGCGATTTCAGCAGCCTTGTCCTTTACCGCCTCGTCCCAGGTAGCGCTCAGCTCATCAAGCTCAAGCCGGACATTCTTGACCTTCGTTTCATCCTTGATGCGCTCGGACTTGATTTCGAGAATTGTCATTTTGTCCAGCACCTCGCCAAAAGATACCGGTACCTTGATAACGTCTGCCATTTGCTCGTCCCGCCAGTAAACAGGGTGTGTTAAACAACAAAGCCGCCGGGCTGAAACAGCAAACGGCGGCCTGTAATTATTCTGGAATCAGCCTTTAACGTGCGTCAGCCAACCGCTGTGCTCAGCCAGCTTGCCCTTGACTGCATCAAAGTACATAGCCTGAAGCTTCTCGGTCACCGGGCCACGCTTGCCGGCACCGATCACACGGCCATCCAGTTCGCGGATCGGCAGCACCTCGGCCGCTGTGCCTGTGAAGAAGGCTTCATCGGCGATGTAGACCTCATCGCGGGTAATCCGGCGCTCCTTGATCGGAATGTTGAGCTCGCGCGCAAAATCCATGATCGTGGCACGGGTAATACCCTCCAGGCAGGAGGTGAGTTCAGGCGTATGCAGCACACCATCACGCATGATGAAAATGTTTTCTCCGGAGCCTTCGGCAACGTAACCTTCGTTGTCCAGCAGCAGGGCTTCCTCGGCACCACCGGAAATGGCCTCGTTCAGGGCCAGCATCGAGTTAATGTAGTTGCCGTTCGCCTTGGCCTTGCACATGGTGATATTGACGTGGTGACGCGTGTAGGAGGACGTGCGCACCTTGATCCCCATTTCCTTCGCTTCCGGTGACATGTAGGAAGGCCAGCTCCAGGCCGCAACCATTACGTGCACCTTCAGGTTATCAGCCCTGAGCCCCATACCCTCGGAACCGAGAAACGCCATTGGGCGCAGGTAGGCTTCGTCAAGATTGTTTTCCCGGACCGCCGCACGCTGGGCTTCGTTGATCTCGTCCTTACTGAACGGCATTTTCATGTTCAGGATGTGGGCGGAACGGAAAAGACGATCCGTGTGCTCTTTCAGGCGGAAAATGGCCGGGCCATTCGCGGTGTTGTAGGCCCGCACACCTTCAAAACAGCCCAGGCCGTAATGCAGGGTGTGAGTCAGGACGTGGGTCTTGGCATCCCGCCAGGGAACCATTTCACCATCCATCCAGATAACGCCATCGCGATCAGCCATCGACATTCTTCATTGCTCCTAAAAAAGCGTTTTTCGGGGGAACCGGCATTCTAGCAGGAAAATCTGCCGGAATTGAATTTGCCTCAGGCCTCAATCATCACTTTTTTCCACATGGCGCGGATGTAGTCACGCTCTTGTGAGAAGGCATCACCCTCCACCTGACTATTGAGGTTCTGAAGCGCCCGCCGGTGAATCGTGGAACGCAGGGCGATGAAGGTTTCCCTGAGTTTTTCGGCATCTTCGACCGCCATCACCCCGGCGCGCCCCAGCTCCTCCATCTGGCGAATGTTATCGGACCACTGGGTCAGCTCCGGGTGCTCAGCGGACCACGCCAGCATCAGGTACTGGACGATAAACTCGATATCAACGATGCCGCCGGTATCATGCTTGATATGAAACACCTCGTCCTGCCGGCTTTCCGGCGTGGCCAGACTGGCCCGCATCTTCTCCCTCATTTCGACCACCTCGTTCCGGAGTTTCTCACGGTCACGGGGCTGACAAAGGATCTCGTGGCGTATGGATTCAAAAGCTTCAAGGGTCTCCGTGCATCCGGCAACACCCCGGGCCCGGGCAAGCGCCTGATGCTCCCAGGTCCAGGCGTCCTCGCGCTGATATTTTTCGAAGGCCTGCAGAGTACTGACCAGCAGCCCGGAGTTACCGGACGGCCTCAAGCGCATATCAACCTCATAAAGCTGCCCCGAGGGCGTCTGGGTGTTGAGGATGTGGACGATCCTTTGCCCAAGCCGCGTGTAAAAAACCGCATTGTCGATGGGCTTTTCACCGTCGGTGGCCAGCTCCGGATCAGCTTTGTGCACAAACACCAGGTCAAGATCGGAGGTATAGCCCAGTTCGATCCCGCCCAGCTTGCCATAGCCAATGATGGCAAAATCGGTTTCACAGGCGGAGCCATCTTCCCGGCGCGGATAGCCGTGGCGGCTGACCAGGTTGGCGAAGGCTACGTCCACCACATGATCCAGAACAACCTCGGCGATCCAGGTGAGGTAGTCACTGACCTTCATCAACGGTAATGTGCCTTTCAGTTCGGACGCCGCAACCCGCAGGATATGGGCTTTCTTGAAATGCCGCAGTGACTCCATCTGCTCTTCCAGATCCTCAAACGGAATCCGAAGCATCTGCTGGCGCAAATCATCCTGCAATTCTGCTTTCGCGGGTGGGCTGTACAGGCTCTCGGCGTTCAACAGCTCATCCAGCAGGAGCGGTGTTTCCGCCAGCTGCCTGGCAATCCAGGGGCTCTCACTGCACAACCGCACCAGTTGGGTACAGGCGCCCGGATTTTCCAGCAGCAACACCATGTAGGCCGTGCGACGCAGTATGGCTTCCACCAGCTGCAACACCCTGGACAGGGTCTCGGACGGGTTATCAACCTGGGTGAGCGCCTCAAGCAGCATGGGCATGAACTGATTGAGTCGCCGGCGCCCCTGGGTCTGTAGATTCTGAACAGTCCTGTTTTCACGAAGTTCAGCCAGCTCCGCCAACGTAGCACCGGGGTCTTCATAGCCCCGTGATTTGAGCCAGTCGGCGGCGGCCGCCTCTTCCATTTCGGAAAGCCAGAGCTCGAACCACCCTTCTTCGAGGGCCCCCTGCCCCTCATCTTCGTCATCTTCCGTGGTAATAATGTTGGAAAAATGCGTGGCGACCCGCTCCCGGTGTTCTCTGAGGCACTGTTCGCACGCCTGCCAGTTCTCGAAATCCATAATTGTGGCGACCCGTGCCCGGGACAGCTCATCTTCCGGCAGCAACTGGGTTTGCTTGTCTTCCATACCCTGGAGCGCATGCTCCAGGTTTCTGAGAAACACATAGGCGTCGCGAAGCTCACCAACCACCGGCGACGGCAACAGCTCGAGCTCTTCCAGCTCTTTCAGGATGACCAGCAGCTCCCGCTGCTGAAGCTCCCTGTCCCGGCCACCGCGAATGAGCTGGAATGCCTGAACCACAAACTCGATCTCTCGGATACCGCCGCTACCCAGCTTGATATTGTTTTCGAGCCCCTTTCTGCGCACCTCCCGGCCAATCATGGCCTTCATGCTACGCAGGGACTCGAACGCGCTGAAATCGATGTACTTGCGGTACACGAAGGGGCGCAGCGTCTCCATGAGCACCTGACCCGCCCTTTGATCGCCCGCCACCACCCGGGCCTTGACCATGGCGTACCGCTCCCAATCCCGCCCCTGGTCCTGATAGTAGGTTTCCAGAGCAGCAAAACTCAGCGCCAGCGCGCCACTCTGGCCATAAGGCCGGAGACGCATGTCCACCCGGAACACAAAACCATCTGCCGTAATCTGGTCCAGAGCCTGGATCAGCCGCTGGCCAAGGCGAACGAAGAACTGCTGATTATCCAGTGAGCGCCGCCCGCCAACGGTTTCCCCCTTGCTCGGAAAGGCAAAGATAAGATCAATGTCCGAGGAGACGTTCAGCTCCCGACCACCCAGCTTACCCATACCCAGAACCACCATTTTCTGGTCGGTTTCCTGGCCGGTTACCGGGTCAGCCCCTCGAGGCGTACCGTATTGCTCGCAGGCGTCCTGGTATAGCCAGCTGAGCGCTCCATCAATACAGATATCGGCAAATACACTCGTCGCCGACATGGTCTCAGCCAGGTCTGCCCATCGCATCAGATCCCGCCATATAATCCGGAACTGGGTCTCCATGCGGAATTGTCTGAGGGCCGAGTGCAGGCCAGGCTCACCATCAACTTCAGAGAGATACTCTTGCCATCGACTTTCCAGATAATCCGGAGTGGTTGGCTCAGACAACGAACGAGAGGCCATCAATGCCTCTACCTGATCGGCATGGCGTTCCAGAGTCTGGCGAAGGAACAAACTGCGGGAGATCGCCGTAGCCACTAAGGTGTCATCCATACCCTCCGGTGAGGTCAACCAGGCCGGAACCCCTTCCGGGAACACTGATTCCCAGCACCCGGCGACATCATCCGCCAGCGGTTTCGGAAGGCTGTGCCATGGCTCGGACATAATGCAAACCCCTGTCTCTCTGTTATATTTCGGGTACTGTATAACGAACTTACCCGCAACTGAACAGGCCGCAGACACGGATGCAACGAAACCGCCGCCCACTGAATCCGGAGCATCAGCAAACTCACCTGCCCATGGGCGGGATGATTCGGAGCCGGATGAAGCGCCTCTTTGCGATCCTGGGAACACTGCTATTGGTGCAGGTCCTGATCATCTGGGCGGTCGAGGACCTGGAACTATTCGAAGCCGCCTGGCTGACCATGACCACGCTGGTAACGGTCGGCTATGGCGATTACGCACCCCAGACGATGATCGGGCGGTTCAGCACCATTGTGCTGATGTTTATCTCCTCAATTACGCTGCTGACACTGATCGTCAGCGACTATATCGAATACCGGTTCTACCGCCGGGAACGTATTTTGTCGGGAAGGTGGATCTACAAAATGAATAACCACATCATCATCATTAACACGCCCCAGCACGGCGGCGACCAGTATTTTATGAGATTTGCTTCCCAGATTCGGGAGATTCCAGGGTACGAAACCATTCCAATCATGATTCTGACCCGGAAGTTTCCAATGGGGCTACCCACCGAGCTCTCGGACATCGGGGTGGTGCATCACCACGGAGCAGGCTTTGATCCAGAGGCGCTGAAGGCCGTCCATGCAGGCAGCGCGAGGCATATCATTGTGCTGGCCGCAGACGAAGCGGACCCATTTTCAGACAGCCTGACGTTCGATATTGCCCACCGCCTCACAGAAATCAATCTGGGCCATCGCACCATTGTCGAGTGTGTAAACGACCAGAACCGTGGGCGCTTCAAATCCCTCGGAGTGCGCATTGTGCTCCGCCCAGTGAGAACATACCCGGAGATTATGGTTCGTTCTGTGGTTGCACCCGGTTCCGAGAAAGTGCTGGAAGATATGTTCAACTACGAGCATGACCACCCTCATCGTTATGACTTGCAGCTGGACGACCTGAATTGGGCCGACATCGTAAGCGCTCTGGTACGCCACGGCATTGGCACCGCTCTCGCCTACATTGATGAAGATGACGAGGTTATCTGTCATCCGCCAACCAACGAAGAAATCGAAGGCAAGGGGCTGATAGTACTGGTTAAATCTTCTGAAACACCGGAGGTCTCTGTGGTGCAGGAAGCACTGGAGCGGTACCGGGCATTCCTGAAGCAGTGGCGCGCCCATTCCGCGGATCAGGAAACCGGCGATTACTGACCGGCAGTGGCAAGCTGTAACTGGAGGACACCCAACGTCGTGGAGCCTTCAGCGAGATCACGAATTGCAGCGCCCGTGGCCAGATCAGACATCACACACTCCCAGAGTTCACCGCACCCTGCGGCGCCAGCCGCATTTGCGACGCGCGACAGGTCGTATTCCTGTGCAGGAAACGGCTGATCCAGCAACCAACAGACACTCAAGGCCTGAAGGAATTCGGTAATGGAAAGCGCCTCGCTTTTACGCGCCGGCTCCGGGTGATACAGGCCCGCCAGAAAATAGCCCTGCTCGGCCTTACTGACCAGATTCAGGAAAACCGGCACTTCCCTGGCCAGCTCGAGCGCCCAAGCCACCAGCTTGCTGTCGTCCCCACTCTTGAGCTCAAACTCCACCTCGTGGAGCGGCCACCTGGCATCATTGCCGGCCACAGTGCCGGAATCGACTGCTATCTCAATGGAAGTCTGCCCTTCTTCCAGCCAGAGCACCTGGCGCTGAAAGTTGGTTGCAAACACAATCTGGAGCCGGCTGAGGTCCAACCCGGCATTCAGCGGTGTGTCTTCCAGTAACGACAAAGCCAGTTCAGGACTGGATACAGGCCACTCCCACTCCTCGCGTCGGTGGGCGCCATCAACGAATTCGCCCCGGGTTTTCAGGGTCTGGATATAGTCATCACCTGCTTTGCGAACCCTCAGCGCAGCTTTGGCTCGATTCAGATCGGCATTGGGCGTGTCGAAATAGTGATTGATCAGGGATTTGGTTTTTCCAGCTCGGACTTCAGGAAGTGAGGAAAGCCACTTTAAAGCCTGTGCCTGTGCGGCCTCAGAAACACTGAGCTTGATTTCCAGTTCGGTTGCCATGCCAATGCCTTATTTTTCGGGATTCATAAACGCAAAAAACCGGCGACCCTGAGGTCGCCGGTTTTCATACTACAGGATTAGCCGATTGGCTGATCAGAAGTAGTAAACACCACCAACGGAAGCGATAGAACGCTCGCTTTCGTCAGCAACGCCGTATACACCGTCGTCACCGCCACCGAGGTAGCCTTCGAAGTACACATACATGTGGTCAGACAGGTTGTGCAGAGCCTGGAAGGTTACGGTAGAAGTTTCAGTGTCGTTGGCGTCGTCAGCCAGGGGCGAATTCGTGGTCGTGCTAAACACCGATGGTGGAACCGTTGTCAGCGTGCTCAACTTCAGAGCTTCCGCCTTTGACGCTGTCATGGTACAGAACGTACTGGATGTTACCTTACACGGTCGGCATGGAATCCATTTTGGCTGCCAGCTCGGAAGCAGACATGGTTTCCTGGGCCAGCGCGGAGCCAGAGAACGTTGCGACTGCGATAGCAGATGCGAGGAGCGTTTTTTTCATGTTGCGCCTTCCTTTTTGAGTTAACTCAGGTTTTAGCGACGGGTTCTTATCCCGATTTTGTAAGGCTTCACCAGTCAGGCTGGATGAGGCCGATTCTGCATCACCCTATGTCAGTTTTATGACAAAGGAGTAACTTTTCTTCTTTTTCGAATAAATCTTGCAGATTCCAGATCTATACAGCTCAATCACTTATCGAACTTTCTTAAAGTTCTGGATGATGAAAATGCTTTAATACAATCATTCTCATTTTGCAAATTAACTGCAGTGCGTTTTTAGCTCTTTTGGCACCAGAAACGCAATCATTTATGCAATTTTGTGCTCGTGAGCTGCGTTACAGTTGCATATCAAATCCGAGGCCAGATTTTAACAAACCCCTTATCAACAAAACTTAGACTGAAAAAACCCTTGGATCGCAACGACTCCGAGGACATTTCCGCACCATTAAAGGCCGGCATGACCACCCGCGCACTACAATAGCGCAAATACTTATACACTCTGTTATCGAGTCTCGAGCATGAACGTGACGGGCCCGTCATTCACCAACCCGACCTTCATATCTGCGCCAAATCTGCCCTCACCCACCTTTTCCGGCCCCAAACCGGAACGTGCTTCTACCACAAACCGTTCATACAGCGTGTTGGCGGCATCCGGCCCCGCTGCAAGAGAGAAGCCCGGCCTGGTTCCGGAGGACGTATCCGCCGCCAAAGTAAACTGGGAAACAACAAGAAGGGAACCACCGATATCCAGCAGGCTACGATTCATCCGGCCAGTCTCATCGGGAAACACACGATAAGTGAGAATTTTTCGGCAAAGCTCCCTTGCCTCGTGCTCGCTATCTCCCTTTTCCACACCCAGCAACAGCAAAAGGCCTGTGTCGATCGAGGCTATCTGCTCACCGTCCACGGTAACACTGGCTTGCGACACTCGCTGGATCAATCCTTTCATTCACTGCCTTGAGGACGTTTGAACAGGCGAACATTAAGATCGGGCAAGAGTGTATCCGTGGCCATTACGGGCCGCAACCCTGAAAACGGGATTCAGCCAGCACTTTTTTCAGTTTTCGCGACAACGGACTCAACACCGCGAATGAGGGCATCAACAATCGCCGGCTCGGAAGCCGAGTGGCCGGCGTCGCGAATGATCTGGAATTCCGCTTCCGGCCAGGCCTTGCTGAGTGCCAGCGCATTCTCCAGAGGGCAGACCATATCGTATCTGCCGTGGACGATTATTCCGGGAATGTCCGCCAGGCGGCCTGCATCGCGAATGATCTGGTCCGGCTCGAGAAAGGCCGAATTCATGAAATAGTGGCATTCAATGCGGGCCAGGGCGATGGCCACATGAGGATGGCCAAAGTGCTCAACGACCCTCGGGTTCGGGTGCAGCGTCGCACACCTGCCCTCCCAGACCGACCAGGCCTTGGCCGCCTGGATCTGCTCCAGCTCGTTGGAACTGGTCAGCTTGCGATAGTAGGCCGAAACCATGTCAGCCCGGTCGGCTTCCGGAATCTGCGCCTCGAAGTCAGACCAGTAATCCGGGAACACCCGGCTCGCCCCCTCCTGATAAAACCAGTGAATATCCCGCGGGCGACAGAGAAAAATCCCACGAAGAACCAGTCCCGACACCCTTTCCGGATGGGCCTGGGCGTATACCAGGCTGAGAGTCGATCCCCAACTGCCACCAAACAGAAGCCACTTGTCGATACCGAGAAACGAACGCACCACTTCCATGTCTTCAACCAGCTTGTCCGTGCTGTTGCCTTCGAGCTCTGCCAGGGGGCTGGACCGCCCGGCACCGCGCTGATCCATCAGAATGATCCGGAATCTCTCGGCGTCGAAAAAGCGCCGATGGTAGTCTTCACAGCCGCCACCGGGGCCGCCGTGGACCACCAGAACAGGTATCCCGTCCGGGTTCCCGCTTTCCTCAACGTAGAGTTCATGGGGAGGATCAACGGCTATGCGATGCTGGGCATTGGGCTTGATTTCCGGGTAGAGGGTGAGCATGAAACGCTCCGCGTGAAGGATTTAACCGGAGTTTAGCTTAACCCCATAAAAAAAGGGCCAGATGAAACATTCATCCAGCCCTTGTTACCCATGCTCGATAAGAGCCGGACGGTTACTTCTTGTTGGCGCGCTTGCGCTCGTTTTCGGTCAGAAGCTTCTTGCGCAGCCGGATGGACTTCGGGGTTACCTCAACCAGCTCGTCGTCATCAATAAACTCAAGCGCCTGCTCAAGGGTAAATTTGATGGGCGGCACGAGCCCGATCACTTCATCCTTGCCAGAGGCACGCATGTTATCCAGCTTTTTGCCCTTGGTGGGGTTAACCACCAGGTCGTTGTCACGGCTGTGGATGCCACACAACTGCCCCTCATAGATTTCCTGCCCCGGATCGAGGAAGAGCTTGCCCCGGCTCTGCAGGGTTTCCAGCGAGTAGGTCAGTGCGGTACCTGTGGCCATAGACACGATGACACCGTTCTGGCGGCTGGTGACATCGCCCACCTTGATCGGACCGTAATGGCTGAAGGTAGAGGTCAGGATGCCGGTACCCGAGGTCATGGTCAGGAAGGTGTTCCGGAAACCAATGAGGCCGCGGGCGGGAATGGTGTACTCAAGGCGCATACGCCCCTTTCCATCCGGCACCATATTGGTCAGATCGCCCCGGCGCAGGCCCATCTGCTCCATGATCGGCCCCTGGTGCTGCTCCTCAATATCAACGATGACGCTCTCGTACGGCTCCTGCTTGACACCGTCAATCTCGCGGATCACAACTTCAGGCCGCCCTACGGCCAGCTCGAAATTCTCGCGGCGCATGTTTTCGATCAACACTGACAGGTGCAGCTCCCCACGACCGGACACCTTGAACTTGTCAGCCGAATCGCCTTCTTCAACGCGCAGCGCAACGTTGTGCAGCAACTCCTTTTCCAGACGTTCCTTGATATTCCGGCTGGTAACGTATTTGCCTTCCTTTCCGGCGAAGGGCGAATCGTTCACCTGGAACGTCATGGATACCGTCGGCTGATCCACCGTCAGCGGCGGAAGCGCTTCAACGTTGGCCTGGTCACAGAGGGTGTCGGAGATGAACAGCTCGTCCATGCCGCTGACACAGACAATATCGCCAGCCTGGGCTTCGTCGACTTCAACACGCTGAAGACCGGAGTGGCCCATGATCTTGAGAATACGACCGTTACGCTTCTTGCCGTTGGCGCCGATGGCGGTCACCGGCGAATTGGTCTTCACCTTGCCGCGCATGATGCGGCCAATGCCGATTACGCCCAGGAAGCTGTTGTAGTCCAACTGGGAGATCTGCATCTGGAACGGGCCGTCCGGATCAACATTCGGAGCAGGTACGTGATCAACGATCGCCTGGAACACGGCATCCATGTTGTCATCCAGATTCTCGTGATCCATTCCGGCAATGCCGTTCAACGCACTGGCAAACACAATCGGGAAGTCCAGCTGCTCATCGGTGGCACCGAGGTTATCGAACAGGTCGAACACCTGATCCACCACCCAATCAGGGCGCGCACCCGGGCGGTCAATCTTGTTTACCACCACAATCGGGCGAAGCCCCGCAGCAAATGCTTTCTGGGTAACGAAACGGGTCTGAGGCATGGGGCCGTCGATGGAGTCGACCACCAGCAGCACACAGTCCACCATGCTCATGACACGCTCAACCTCACCACCAAAATCAGCGTGGCCCGGGGTGTCGACAATATTAATGTCGTAGCCATTCCATTTCAGGGCGGTGTTTTTCGCCAGAATGGTAATACCCCGCTCTTTTTCCTGGTCATTGGAATCCATGACCCGCTCGTTCTCGAGTTCTTTCCGATCCAGCGTACCGGACTGGCGAAGAAGCTTGTCGACAAGCGTGGTTTTACCATGGTCAACGTGGGCGATAATGGCGATATTACGAAGTTTTTCAATCACAAAAATATTCCTGCGGCATGCACTCAATGACCTGAGAAGGTCGTTCGCAGGGGGAATCCCAGCACATGCCGTCTCAAATCCGTAAAATGAACTCATTCACCGGAGCTGGCTGCCCGGCACCCTGCACGGTGCTTTCCGATCCGGGATCTGGAAATGACAGGGTAAAAAATGAAGCGGCGCGCATTATAGCGAAAAGTCTGTGTCGTTAATATGAAGAAAAACGCCTATTCTCTACACTAAGCACTCGCACTCATTTAGGGCGCATAGCCAATAAATGCACCAACGCGGTGCACCAATTAAGTGCAAGCGACCAGCCCAGAGCTACTAATTTCTCGTGAACATGCCCCAAACCCTTGCAGTTGCGCTGTTCTGGAGCATGCCCTAAAAATTGGCAAGCGCCTTGCTTTATCGAAATCAGCCGAAATTTGCAGGTAAGACGCAACGGCATTTGCTAAGCTGCGCGAACCTGAGAAACAGATCGGAACCCGTTTATCCGGGCGATCCGGCACCACGAACATGAATACAGCCGCCTGTGCGGTATAACTTACGGAGCATGCACAATGTCCAAGACAGTTGATTTGATCAAAGAACACGAAGTCAAATGGGTTGACCTGCGCTTCACCGACAGCCGCGGTAAAGAGCAGCACGTTACACTGCCTGCCACCGAAGTGGATGAAGACTTTTTCGCAGACGGCAAGATGTTTGACGGCTCCTCAATCGCGGGCTGGAAAGGCATCAACGAATCCGACATGATCCTGATGCCGGACGACGAAACCTCCGTTCTTGATCCCTTCACCGAAGAAACCACTGTCAACATCACCTGCAACATCGTAGAGCCTTCTACCATGCAGGGTTATGAGCGTGACCCGCGTTCCGTTGCTCGCCGTGCCGAGGAATACCTGAAGTCCACCGGCATCGCCGATGGCGCGCTGTTCGGCCCGGAGCCGGAGTTCTTCGTGTTTGATTCCGTGAAGTGGAATGTAGACATGCAGGGCGCTTCTTACCATATCCACTCTGAGGAAGCCGCCTGGGTATCCGGCGAAGATTTCGACCGCAACAACATCGGTCACCGCCCGGGCGTTAAAGGCGGCTACTTCCCGGTTCCGCCGGTGGACAGCCTGCACGACCTGCGTGGCGCCATGTGTGCCGCCATGGAATCCATGGGCCTGGAAATTGAAGTACACCACCACGAAGTCGGTACTGCCGGCCAGTGTGAAATCGGCGTTGGCGCCAACACCCTGACCCGCAAGGCTGACGAAGTACAGATTCTCAAGTACTGCGTACACAACGTGGCCCACGCCTACGGCAAAACCGCCACCTTCATGCCCAAGCCGGTGGTTGGTGACAACGGTTCCGGCATGCACGTACACATGTCCCTGAGCAAAGACGGCAAGAACCTGTTCGCAGGCGACAGCTATGCCGGCCTGAGCGAAGCGGCACTGTACTATGTTGGTGGTGTTATCAAGCACGCCAAGGCCATCAACGCCTTCACCAACCCGGCAACCAACAGCTACAAGCGCCTGGTTCCGGGCTACGAAGCACCGGTTATGCTGGCCTACTCCGCCCGCAACCGTTCGGCCTCCATCCGTATCCCGTACGTGAACAGCCCGAAGGCGCGTCGTATCGAAGTTCGCTTCCCTGACCCGGCGGCCAACCCGTACCTGGCGTTCGCGGCGCTGATGATGGCCGGCCTGGACGGCATCCAGAACAAGATCCACCCTGGCGATGCCATGGACAAGGATCTGTACGACCTGCCGAAGGAAGAGGCGCTGAGCATTCCGAAGGTTGCCGAAACCCTGTCTGAAGCCCTGGACTGCCTGGAAGCGGACCACGAGTTCCTGACCCGTGGCGGCGTATTCACCGAGGACATGATCGCGGGCTACGTGGATCTGAAGCGCGGTGAAGTCGAGAAGCTGAACATGACCACTCACCCGGTCGAGTTCGATCTGTACTACTCCTGCTAATATCTCTCTTTAGAGAGAAAGCAGACAAGCCCCGCCCTCGTGCGGGGCTTTTTTTGAGCAAAAGCACAGTGCCTGCAGCCCTTAACGATATGTAACCAACATCCGGGCGACAGGCGTTGAAAACACCCCGGGCCCCGCCGATAATC
>Ga0114906_1000702_pt1 | contig 18467 bp, 18 predicted proteins | sample MalvirDeepMed_M9_FD_89687 | JGI IMG/M metagenome (GOLD analysis project Ga0114906, IMG submission 89687) | Marine viral communities from the Global Malaspina Expedition - Malaspina viral metaG DeepMed_M9 | ecosystem: Environmental > Aquatic > Marine > Oceanic | place: Mediterranean Sea...
ATGTCACAAGTTGTCCCTGTTTCAGGCTGGCTCATTGCCTGTCTCCTTTTCGTAGTTGCTATCGAACTCTGCTAGTTCAAAGTTGTCTTCTGTTTCCATACATTCTGAATGGTGCATAGCACCTAGTTCATATGCGTGAATCAATGCTTTTTCTACTGGCATTAGCCAGTGACTGTCGTGGGCGTTGGGTATGTAATGGTCTATTAGTTCCCCTTGTGTTTTGAAGTATTTGTGTCTCATCTAGCTTGTCTCCTGTATGAAGAACTTGTCGTTTGCTTTTTTGATTTCAGCTTTCATGTCCTCGACTGACGGGTTAACCTGCTCGGGGTATCGGGTAAACTTCCTGTCGACTATGTTGAATTGATTGTCGATGACGTACACCCCGTTATCCCCGTTGTCTTGGTCTGTTCTGTCTATGTGGCTTACCCCTATGCTCAACGTGCCGCCGAAGAAGTTCCCGATAATCTGCACGAGTCTCGCTATGCCGTAATCATCGCCTCTCACGTTGTAATCCTTTGCCGTTTCTAGGAAAGCCTCGACGCTAGTCCGTCCGCCGTTCCAATGCAGGTATATTCCCACGTCGTCGTTCTGCATTTGTATTACTGCTCTGTTACCCATTGTTTATCTCCTTTGTTTTTTTCTCATACTCCAGAACGGCGTCAAGTACTGCTTGGACGAGTTCCTGTCCGTCGTTCTTCGGTACGTATTTTTTTACGAGGTCTTTTGCCAGTCGGACGAATGGCGTCCATGATGGCGTTACGTCTATCGTTTCTATTTCATCTGCCATTGCTTGTCTCCCTTATATTCGTTACCGTCGCCCTCGCCTATTTCGACATCTTCGAAACAGGTTTTACATACGAGACTTACGTCAAAGTATGTTGATGCTGACTGACAACAATCAGTCATGCGCATGCCCTCCTCGTTATAATTCACCGTGTACTCCTTTCATGTGTATGGTTGAGTTCAAATCCATTATTTTTTCCTATCCCCCTTTAATGCGCGGGCGAGGAACCGTTGGTTTCCATGCCCATTTCTCGTATCTTTTTCTCCTGCGCTATGCGTTCAGTTACCCACGCGAGGGCTTGTTTTTTAGTGCGCAGTTTCACGTTGTCCTTTAGCGCGAGTTGCTTTGCCCTCTTGAGTGCCATGTTATTGCGGGTGAACTGTATCCTGTTATTCGTGCTGACTTCGAGCTCCAAAGCCGAGCGTATGGTCAGGAGTACCGCCGTGTGGATATTCCTGCCCGTTAGCATAAATCCGTTTTCGCTAGTCATTATTTGTCCTCTTTCCTAGTAAATACGCTTGTATTAAAGCGTGTATAAAATCTTCTTTCGTGATTGTGCCTTTCCTGTAAGATGGTGAGTCTTTTGGGTAGTGATTCTCCACGAACTCGTCTATCAGTGCGAGTAATTTCTTAACATTTGTCTTGTCAGTGCGACCATTTATGATATCCATTTCGATATTCAATGCGCGGGCTAGGTATTGTTCACTAGGCATTGTTTGTCTCCTGTTCTTCTGGTGTATCAAACGTGAACGTGTAGGTCAGGGATTCATAGTGAACCCTGCCGTATGTCGCGCCTGTCCTATGCCACATAACGGGGCACTCGCTTAACCATTTCTCAAATTCTTCAGGCACGTTATCTTCGCGTGTCTCCGCCCGCCATGTTTGTAAATCTGTCATTTTGTACTCCTGTTCATTATTTTTTGCCATCCCCCTTTAATACGGGCGCAATCACGAGGTGGAATTTCTCAAAGCTTGACGCATGGAAATCTTCAGGGCGCGGGCTAATGCGGGCTAGTTTCACCTCACACTCGACACCGCGGAGCGTCATATTACCCCACGTCGCAAACGAGAGGTTTTCTTCGCCCCACGGAGATGGTGCCTCATGCGTAACGGCTAGGGGTTCGCGCTTGCGCTTGAAAGCAGGCATCAGGAGGGCGTACTTCGTGGGTTCTACATCGTAATGAACGTCATCGGCGCTGATGCCGTAACACTCATCTCGCGAACCGTCGCAAAGTGAATAAAGCAGTTCATCCTTATACTCGCGCCACCTCGCGACCCCGAGTATGTCAGGGCGGTGCATGAATCTAAAATCCGTGCCGTCCCATAGTGCGCGGAACTTACGCCCGCCCCCCACGTATTCGGGAAAGTTCCCGTATGTTTTCTCGCCGTAGGTGATAGTGTGGGCTACGCCTACGGCGTCCTCTAGCGTTATGCTCATGTAAAACTCCTCGTATCTCTCTAACGTGATTGGTTTCTCCAGTATCGCCACATGTTTATCGCGTACGCTTCGTTAAGTGCCTTGATAAACCAGTTTTTGCCTTTCGTTGTCCACCTGTCCGCGCTTGGCTTGGGCTGGTGCGTGCATGACATTATCCACGCGCTACCGCCCTTTCGCGTGAGCGCTTTCACAAGCGCGGGGTATTGTTCAAGCTTTGCCGTCATGATTTCCACCATGAGGGCGTAATGCTCCGCGTTTTTGTACGCGGGTTTTAGCGTTTTGTACGCGGTTTCCGCGTCTTTGTATCTCCTGCCCGCGAACTTCACGGGGTAGGATTTACGTATGTTTCCCTTGCGCCGCGCGAGTTCTGTTGGGTTAGTCAGCGCACCGCGTAACCCGCGGGCATTTGAGCTTATTTCCCTCATAGCGTCGCGCCGTATAACTTGCTATTTGGAATTTTCCAAAGGCTCTTCACGTACGCGAAGTGGGTCATGTTTGGGTGCTTGCGCTCGCGACAATCTCCTAAAAACCGCTTGCATTCGATTTCGTTCTTGCGTGCGTAGCGTTTCCTCGCGAGCTTGTTCCTCCAAGCCCGTTTTACGTCTTTGCTCGCGTAGCTCGGGGGTCTATGACACTTCGCGGTGTACGCGAAAAGGTCGTGTAATTCTTCGTGAGTCATGATTTACTCCATATTTCGGTCTTTGCTGATAGTTTCGCCTTGCTAGGCACATTCATCAGGTGCGCTCGCTTCAGCGCACGACTATCCCCCTCACGAGCGAGCGGTTAAGTCCCGCCCGCTCTCGTCCTCGCTCGCTAGGTTAGCTCGCGTCCACGACCTCCATCCCCGCGTCCATCGCTATCATTGCGACGAATTCCGTTTCCAATCTCGCGTTTTGTGTCGCGAGTCCGCTTATTCCTGTCAAAACCTTGTCAAGCTTTGCGTCTATGCCCGAGAGCGTCGTAATCGGTCCGCCCTTTTTGGCATCGGCTCGCTGTTGCGCTGGCGTGTCATTCCACGGCTTCGCTCCGCGAGTGCGCTTGTCTCGGTTCTCCTCGTGACCTCCTGCGTTGGCTGGCTTTGTCGCCTTGGTTTTGGACGCCTTCGAGCCTTTTTTAGCCTTGGGCTTGCCACAATATGCCTTTTCAGAGTGCCACGCGAGACCCTTCTCGCTCTTGAAAGTTTTGTTACAGGTGCTACATGTAATCATGCTGTCTCCTTGTGTTACATGCTAGATGCAATCCGTAACGCCGTTTATGTGTGTTAGTTTTGCTCTAACATTTGTGTTTATCAATGCGACCATTTATCGATTGATATGTACCACTTTACAGATAACAATGTGAGAAGTCAAGCATTTAAGCGGGTAAAATGTGAAAATTGATAGAATTGAGATTGAAATAATATAAAATTCGCATGAAAAAGGCGGTAATAATGGGTAACAAGCTTCGATTAAATAAGAAAATATCCGATGCGATATGTCAAAGTTTGCGGAATGGTAATTACTTGTCAACATCAGCGCGGGCGGTCGGATTGTCCGAGGCAACCGTTAGGAATTGGATTGCGCGCGGTTCGTCTCATGACGGGGAAACAATTTTTAAAACTTTTGTTGACGATGTTGAAAGAGCGCAAGCGCAAGCGGAACTAAAAAGCCTAAATTCGATAGTTTCAAGCGACGATTGGCGCGCGCACGCTTGGATATTGGAGCACGGGGTTAACAAAGCAAGGTTTAAATCTGATGACATTGCAACGCCTCAAGTAGTAGCGGTGAACACGCTAATCGAGAACTTACGAGAACGGACAACGCAACGCGAAACCCGCGCAATAAGGAACGCGCATGACACGCACGACGCACGCAGAGGGGAGGGGTTGTTGGGTGGTGTTGGTGGTGTTGGTGGTGAGGGTAGGGGTGATGAGGAGCTGGGTGGTGATGGTGGTGTGGATGGGTGAGTGGTGGAGATGATGAGGTGATGAGGTAGGGGTAGGGTTAGGAGGTGTTGGTGTTGTGTATAGAAGGGGGTCACTGTAAATTTATTTTGTGATTTGAACGATGCAACACCTATGCAACACCTATGCAACAGTGTTCCGTTTTTCGGGCGAGGTGTTTCATGCAACACCATGTTTTTGAGATTGGATCTGGTATTTTTAGCCATGAGGTGTTTCACGTGCAACACCCTTTCTGGTATGTTTTAACCTATGGGTGGTGTGTTGTTTCTATAGTACCCCTTTTAAGGGGGTACATTTGAAACACCCTAGGGGGAGAGTGTGAGAGGGGGGTATGGGTGTGGTAAGATTTACGTATGCTTATTGAAGACAGAAAGCTCCTTTTGGAGAACATTGGTATATCCACGTGGAAAGAGCAGGACGATATCCTTGACCATGAGGCTAGGATAAAGCTGGTGGCTGGGGGTGAGCGTGCCGGGAAGAGTTTCTTGGGTGCGTTATATGTGATTGCCCATGTGGACGAATATAATGCAGGGGATATAATCTGGCTGGTGGCTCGTGATTACGAGAGGACTAGGGCTGAATTCACGTATCTGGTCGATATGTTTACGAAGCTGGGGTTTTTAATAAAGGCAAGCAAGAGGGTTGACCCCGGCGAGATAGAAATCGTAAACGGAATCAAGATAAAGACGAAATCCGCACAGGATCACAGGTCACTTGCGATGGAGGCGCCTGTCGGGATAGTTGCATGTGAGGCTTCGCAGATAGACCACGAGGGTTTTTTAAGGCTTCGGGGTCGTATCGCCGAAAAGAGGGGGTGGCTTTTTCTCGAGGGAACGTTTGAGGGTTCCGTCGGGTGGTACCCGTCGATGTGGGAGGCGTGGCAGCCTTACCCGAACAATGAGCAGGCAAAATCTTTTTCGCTTCCGTCATGGTCTAACAGGCTCGTTTATCCGGGCGGCAGGTACGACGATGAAATGGTAGCCCTTGAAAACCTGCACTCGGACGACTGGTTCGCCGAGCGGATGGCGGGAAAGCCCGCTCCGCCTAGGGGACTCGTGCATAACATGTTCAGAAACGAGATTCACGTGAGGGGCGACGTGGAATACGTTCCGGGAGAACCCGTGCACCTATGGGTAGACCCCGGATATTCTCAGGTGACGAAATCTGCGTATGCCGTTGAAGCCGTGCAAATCATAGACCAGCAGATAAGGGTGTTCGACGAAGTGTTCGAAAGGGAGATGACCACGGAAGATATTATAGAAATAGCCTCGACCAGACCTTGGTGGAGGGACGTGCAGTACGGGGTGATAGACATAGCGGCGAAGAGCATCGGGGAGACAAGACCGTTCGACGTATGGCTCCAGACGGGAGGCGTTCACATGATGTCGGAGAAAGTCGGGGTGATGGACGGCATTGAAAGATTTAATACGTTTTTAAAACCAGATCCCATAACCAACATGCCGAAAATGCTTTTCAGCCCTCGCGCAAATGGTGTATTATCAGAACTGGGCGGAAGCCCCAACCCGTTTGACGGGCAGGTCCACGTGTACAAGTGGGCGACGGACAGGGAGGGCAACGTGGTCGGGAGAACCCCCCGTGATGCGTTTAACCACGGCATCAAGGCTATAACATACGGACTGGTACACAATTACGGATACTCCCGCAGCGAAGCGGCGAAGCGGGTCATATCTATTAAAAGGTGGTAAAAATTGGCAGACGCATCTGACATGCTCGAACAAATCATGGAGGTCTGGGAATCACCCGGCTTCGCGACGAGGAGGGGGAGGATGGAAGATGACTATTCCCTCTACCGCCTGAATTCATACAAGGTACCTGATGGGTACCAGTCATACACGTCAAACGCACCGAAGATATTTGCAGACAAGATAGTGTCGTTTCTCTCCGAGTCAAACAGGATAGTGAGGGTGGCTCAGGGAATGAGCGAGGAGATGAGGGAAAGGGAATCGGCAAAGGAGAAATGGCTCATCGGATGCCTTAACCTAGCGGACGAAAGGCTCAGGAAACAAGGGCACCCGTCGGTTAAGGAACAGCTTTCGTTTTATACTGTTATCAGGGGGTGGTACTGCGGCAGGGCTGTCTTAAATAAATACCCCAATGGCACCACTTACGTAGATATTACCCCCTACGACCCGCTGAGGTTCGTGTACGAAAGTGACGAGGACGGCATGATATGGGGAGCGTACCTCACTAGGAGGTCGCGCAGGTCGATAAAGGCACTATATAAATTGGACATCCCGCCAGAAACGCCGCACGAAGACGAAAACAGGGGCGTTGACGTATGGGATTACTATGACAGGGAGTCAAATGCCGTGATAGTGGACGACGGTGCAGGGAAATTTGCAAAGAAACCCGAACCCCACAACGTCGTGACGGAAGACGGAATGGCGTGCGTCCCTCTTTTTTACGGTTCCGTGGGAGCCGCGCCGATGGTACAGACGATTAACTCCTCAGACGACACCCAGAAAGACGCGGGGGAAAGCGTTTTTTCATCAAACAGGGAACTTTACGACGAATATAACTTCGCGATGAGCGCAATGAAGACGCTCGTCAGGCGGGCTGTGAAACACCCGTACAAGATACTCTCGCCCGACGGCACGGTCACGCTGGATTCAGACCCGTGGAAAGACGGAAGTGAAATTCCCCTGCCCGCAGGCACGGACATCCAGCTTCTCGACGAGGTAAAGATGCCCATCGCGTCCGACGCTTTCGTAGGCTTGCTCTCAAGCGAGATACAGAGGGGTTCGCTCTCGAACGTGACGTACGGGGAACTCCCGTTTGCCATCTCAGGGTACGCCGCAAGGATTTTACAGGCTGGAAACGAGCACCAGATCCTCCCGAGGGTCGATTCGCTCAACAAGGCATACGTGCAGATAGGCGAAATGCTGGTCGGGCAGTACCTGACCGGAGGATTTGAAGACATGGAAGTCAGGGGAAGGCACAACGACCTCAGGGTTTATTTCAACGAGGAAGTTTCCCCCGACATGATAAGGGATATAGGTCCGCTCGACGTGACACATACCCCGAATTTGCCTGAAGACGACCCGCAGAGGGTCACGATGGCGCAGATGATGCGGGAAGGACCGCAACCGCTCGCGCCTGACGAATGGATATGGGAAAACGTGCTCAACATTCAGGACGTTGACCAGTTCAGGAGGCGCATTGAAGCGCAGCAGGGTCGCGTGCTTGACCCGAAAGCGGCAATGACCTCGATAATAGAAGCCCTTATAGCCACTGGCGACAAGGACAAGGCGCTTATCTACGTGGACATGCTGAGAAAACTCCTGAAACAGGAGCAGCAGCAGGAAACCGTGCAGGACGCGCAGTACTCCCAGCTCATGGCTCAGACACTGGGGGCGCAGATGCCCGGACAGCCGCCCGGACAGCCGCCTCCGCCGCAAAACGGGGCAGTTCCTCCCGCACAGGGGGGCGCAAGCGCTTTGAATTTGCCCGGAGAAGCGATATCATCAGCGGCAATGGGATTTCCACCACAACCGCCCGGACCTGAAGTGGTCGCAGGCGCACAACAACCCAGAAACAGAGGAATTTAATTATGTTGTTATATAGAGTAATTAGAATAGTCACACCCGAGGGGCAGTATAGATATGTGACGGTTAGCGGAACAGCTGAAACTATCGATAATAATATTCAGGTGGTATTGGCGCGAAATGCGAATGAGGGATGGACGATTGACCACCAGTTTGCGAATGCGGAGAGCCACGCCTTAGCGTACCAGAACGCAATAGATAATATTAACGCGAACCCGTCAGCGCACGGCACAGCTAAAACAGAGGGATTCTTGCACGCAAGGGGTCAAACTATGGCTGATGCTTATCCGTTCTCATCGGGTGTTGTTCCGTTATTGGAAACTGAAGCCACTGGAACAAAATTCGGTGTTGCCCCTGAAGGTTCTATATTTATGGAAACCCCAGCAGATGAAACAGAGGAATCCGAGGATGAGCGGCAAAGACGGGAATTGGGATTGTATGATTTCGGGGAATTTTTACGGAGGCGTACAGGAACACGGGGAGGGTTTACTCCCGGAAGCGCGGCTCAGCAGTACGCGAGCAGAGATTTCAATCCTACAGCAAGACTTAGTAGAATTATCCGGGGAATTGCGGGAGAGCCGGGGCTTCATGCTCCGGGGTCAACATTCTTTGGATCGCCCATGGAGGGAATCGGTGATTTTTTGTCTTGGGCAACAGGCGGGCAGACAGGTATGCCTAACCTCGGCACATCCATCGCACAAGCCATAGGAGGTCTTGGGCAACTGGGGCGGAGACAGGGGATCAGCGCACTCAGAGGTGAAGGAGACACAGACACATACGGAGCCCCACCCAATATCATGCAATACATAAATCCGATGGAAGCTAAAGAAATACAGGCATCTGGGGATCTGATAAGGGATCTTATAGGTCAGCTCGCTGTGGGGAGAGACGTACAGGCTAGCATGGCGGGAAGAATTAACCCTAGGCAGAGGTTCCAGCAATGGGGGGCTGCAGGAAACCCGGGAGATTTTGTAAACTGGGCTCTTACCCAGATGGGTCTTGGGAGCCTGATACCTACCGATCCGTTTACGTTCGGCGGGACTGTACCGGGATCAGGTCTGCCATGGTCGCCATATAGTCTTTCACCGGGAGGTGCGATTCAATAATGCCCCCTTTACAATTTTTGGAAAACCCATGGATGCAGTATTTGGAGGACATGCCTAAGGCTCCGTTCTTCGCGATGGCTCAGCCATTCGTATCTGCAGGGGGGACGAGCGGCGGGAGAAAGGCTGAAAGCGTGTTCAGCGACGCCTTGAACGAATACTACGGGGCTGTCGGACAGCAGATACTTTCAGGACAACCGCCGTCACTGACGTTCACTTCGTTCCTGCAGGATTACGGAGATACGAACCAGATGTTCCCGTTTGCGGAACGGTTCGGAGCCAAGGGGAGGCAGTTCGGGGATACCACGCGGTACGCGCCAAGAACCCGAAGTTTATTTTTCTAGGAGGTTCTCATGGCTGTAAATGACTTTGGGAGCTGGCTCAGGGGCAGGGGATTTTCAACTGCGCCCGATACCCGCGCCTTGAACTCACCTATAGGCAGGAGGAATCTAAGCAGGGTCAGGGGATCGCAATCAGTTTCCCTAGGTCCGGGAGTTTCGCTGCTTCCACCGCCGCCGCCGCCTCAGGCACCGCCAGTACCTATGCCTCTACCTCAGATGCCTATGGCACCGGTACGTGTGGATACTCGAAACGATACTAACGAGCGTGTCCCTCCACTACCAGTTCCTATGCAATTACCTTATGATCCGCTACCGCTAATACCACAACAGCCACAGGCTCCTGCACCTACGCCCCAGCCAACGGACTGGGCACATGATGCCATGCAGAAAAACATTGCGGATATACCGTCAAGTCTAATTCAGCTTGCACCACAGGAAGAAATCTTCAAACACCTCGAGGAAACGGGGAGGATCAGAACTCAGACTATTCCCGGCGGATACTCGCTCGGACCTACTGATTCTTTCGACGAACAGATATACCGCGACTACGGGATGGGGGACGTGATGACCCAGCTGATAAACGACCCCGTGACTGCAGATCAAATAGTAAGGGAGATTTCGTTACGGAGAAAGGAACAGAACCTGCCGCCGTCGCCCCACTATGAATCCACCCGCGATTTTATGAACTTCATGGTTGGGATGAGGGAAAAAAAGAGGATAGGCGAGGTCAGGCAGGGATACGCGAAATCAAAGATACTCGAAAATATAATGACACCTGTACTGCCTGAGCATGAATGGGAGAACGATACGCTTAATAGCGTTTACGGGGTTGTACAGAGGAACTTCCTTTGGATGGACGTGGCTATAGCGCTCGGGACAGCCCTTACCCTCGGGACTTCAGCTCCCCTTTCGGGGGCTGCAGCTGCGGGGAGGTTCTCATTGAGGAAGGCTCTCCAAGGAGGAGCAAGGGAACTGGCTGCCGGTTTTGCAGCTGAATCGTATGCAAACGAACTTGGGCACAGGATTTCAAACGAGGGGGAACTCGGAGTTATCGGAGGAGCCCTTGGTCTTCTCGCAAGCAGGGGGAGGACTGGCAGGTCGCGCTGGGTACGGGGCGGAATTGGAGCTACGCTTGGCGCAGGAACAGGCGCAGGTATCGGAAGCGTAACACCTGATTGGGTCGGGGACATAGGCGGTACGTTCTTGGCTGGAGGCGCTGGATGGCAGGCAGCTAAGAATACAGGGGATACTGTAGGCGCACTGAAATATATAAAGGGAAAACCTGAGAAATCCATGGCGTTGGTAAAAGGTATAACCACGGGTAAGGGGGCTCTGCCTCTCAGCCCTGAAGACCTCGCAAGAACTAAGGGCGGATATAGGTATCTGGGCAGGGTTGCTGATGAGATAGAACTCAGGGCGAAAAAGCAGAAGAGGGAGCGACTACTTGATGTTAAGGAATACAAAGAGTCGATGAAGCTTGTACGGGATTACAGGAGAGCTGCACAGGTGGCGGAGGACGTACCCTCCAAATTTACATACGGGCAGCTGAGCCGCATGGAAAAGAGGGAAGAGGAAATGCTCAGGAGAGTGCTGGGGGACAAGATGCTGAAGTTTGATAATCGGGCAATATCGCAACTTTGGAACGCAGTATGGAAAGAACTAAACATATACGGGGCGGGAACTCCCGGCAGGAGGTGGAAAGATATATTTGAAGTCCCTGCAAACTCTGATGTTTTGGAGGGGGCTGCAAGAAATATAATGCTGCAAAGGGATCCGTCAGGGCGGCTTCAGAGCGTGACTGATATCTTCGGGCAGGTTGCAAATACGAGGCATACCCGAAACATAATAAAGAGACTTAATTCCGTGAGCCACCCGAACACGGTGAGCAAGACAGGGAGGGTGCTTGACGACCTTGACATCAAGGCGCTGAACCGAAATCCCGATATTAACGCAGATATAACGAGAACCCCCACCGATGAGGTTATAAAAGCAATGGCTATGCAGCACGTGCAGATACGCAATCACATTGACATTGCTAGGGCTGCAATGCAGCTGTTCGATGCCAACCCAGAGCAGGCGAGGGCTATTGCTGCTCAGGTTTACCAGCTGGACGAGGCTGCGGCAGCAAAAGCAGGGATATCCCCGGAAGAATCGCTGAGGAAAAATCTCGGTGAGATAGCTGGAAGACCAGCATCTGAAGTGGCTGACGAAGAAGCGATACTGTTGCGGACTGAGGGAGGCGGAGGAGTAAGGATTAGCGAAGCCGCTGGAAAGCGGGTTAACGCCATTACCAGCAGGGTTGATAACGCAGCCAGTACGATATACGCAATTAATACGGCTAGGAACTATAAAACGCTCCTGCATGAAATCTCACACGTTTACGAGGATGTCATGAGGGAGATAAACCCTGAATCGTTCAGCGTAATCGAATCCAGAATATACGATAATATTTCAAAGCGGGGAAGCACTGAACGGTTTATAAAAACAGGCGATATCCCCTCAGCCATGGAATGGCGACCCGGAGCAGCGTGGAACAGGGAGATAACTGAGGAGTTCGCCGAAATCGTCGCAGACGACTTGGGAAGAATGGTCGATGATGTGGCTGAGTCTGACGGATGGTGGAACCCGGACAAGATATTGGAATACCACTACAAGACGACGGCAGGGAAAGCCCTTGCTGATTTTTACGCGTTCTTCGGCGGTTCGATGAACGCTGCAATGCCGATGTACAACCTTATGATGAAGATGAGAAACCACCGCGACCCTCTGATGAGAAGGCTTATGACCGTAGCCCGTTCTTACACAGGGTACAAAAAATCCGCGGGGATTGACTCCACTGACCTGCGGGCAGCCACTGGCGAGACGGACATGCACGGATCTCTCACTAATGTTTTCAGCAGCGCGAGAGTTCATGATAACGCAACAGGGTACAAAAAATCCGCAAGGGCTGTAAAGCTGGACGAAAAATCACATGTTATAAAAGTAAAGGGCGAAGACGGAAAAGAATATCTGGTTCCGAGGCTCAGCAACTTTGGGTACCAGTTTCACCTAGGGGGAGATAGCGGATGGGACTGGCTCCAGAAGATGGTGGCAGACCACCAAGGCAACGCTCCGGGGAGGAAATTTTATTTTGACGAGCTGGCGCGTATTGAGGATAATTTCGGGGCAGGCATGGTGGACAGGAACATACTCGAGGGAAGAGCCAGAGTGTCCATGGGGAGAGGGGAGCGTAATTGGGCAACGAGTAAGGAACGAAAGAACTTACAGGCAGGTTTTAAGGACGGGTATTTCGATTGGGAAAAGAACTCATGGTGGTTAAATCCTGAAATAAATCAGGTCATGATGTACAAAGGAATAAAAAAGGACAGCGGGGTTAGTTTTCTCCCGACCATCATCAAGTTCTCCCATAGGAACAATTACCTCTCAGGGGAAATAGATGTTGCGCTGAGCCCCACGGGTATCTTGGAGATTATTTCGATAGACCTTAATGGTGGCATATTTTTCCCAGATGCGCGCACAGTAGATTCGTTGCAGACTAAGCTGGAACTAAAGGAGTTTTTAAATACCCATAAATGGAATCCCAACGACCGGACGTTTACGCCTACGAAAAATAAATCTGAAGCATTACTCAATGACGACCAGATGATGGGTGATCTCATGACGCAGCTGAAAATAATTTTCCCGCAGATCAGGATCGCTTGGGGGAGAAGAGTGTCTGGGATACAGGGGGAGAGGAATATGTTCAAGGGATTTAATTCCCCCGAGGAACTGGAGAAGCTCCAATACTGGGATTATTCAAATCCCCAAGGGAGGAAAGCCCTTTTAGATGATCCTGACTTGTTCGCAGACGTTGATTATGTCGATTTGGCGGACGACACGCGTTTGATGCGATCGCGTGCCAGCCTTAGCAGGGTGCAGCAGCTAAGGAATAATTTTGCCCACCGTACACAGGCAATAATGAACGCGTACAGTGGCGCTCAATTTGAATGGGATGCGGTTGATAAGACCGCGTGGGAGCAGAAGAACCTCACAGCTGCTCGAAAAAAACATGCAAGGTTGTATGAGGGTACCGCCTATGTCCCCCTTGGAGAGCCTTTCTCAATCCGGTTTGCATTGCCTGATAAATCGGAGATACTAAAGGGGCTTGAACAGTTCATAAGTATTAGGCACAGGGTTGATAAAATTAGCGGAACTCCGAACCATAACCCAAAGAAGATCTATGTGGACAGGACAAACATACCCCGCGGTGACGAGACGAGCGTAGAAATAGTTCGAACCAACGCGGAGAATATAGTAAATGAAATCGATGGTTTATGGAAGCATCTCGACACCGAGATTAACCAAAAGGGCAGGTTTCCCGTAAACGCGTACAGAACGGATGATCCCGGTTCCGCGGTGGGTGCATTTGCAAATCCTCAGTTCGGAGGAGGCGGCAGGTGGGACAAAAAAGACGCGGTGGCTGCTGACTCTATCAGGGTAATTTTGCAGAAGCTTGAGGATATAGGCATTATAGGAAAGGGCAGAGTAGGCGGAGCGGAGTTCCACCCAGAGGAAAATGTCTGGATGCCTCCGAATCCTGAAGATTTGGCTGGGATGAGGAACGTATCCCATAGAAACCTTGATGAGATAGGGAAGAGGATCATGTCCGATGAGATTGATTGGGATCCGGCATTACATGATTATCATATTGACCAAAAGGAGCTTTCTGCTCACTTGGGCAACGCCAAGAGCCGCAGGATTCTCAGGACCATGATAAGAGAGTGGACGCACCCTGCTTACTCAGACTTCGCTGAAAGGGCTGGGGTTGTTGGGGGATTCTCAGCTAATTATAGAAAAAACCCGCGGATTGGAGAAAAAGGTACGAAAGATTTATCTGAGGCAGCGTACCAAGCCCGCGTCGCAGCTGAGTCAAGTTTTGAGAACAGTCCTGTTGCGCAGAGACTAAGGGAGACCCTCCTTAGGATAGACAAATTCATTGGTGACATTGAGAAAAACAACATTCATTTCACTGATACCGTTCACTACAATGATAGAGCCAGAAATATTGACGCCCCCCTTAGCCCACAAGCTTTGGCAGAAGAATTAAGGCTACCGCCGAGCGGACCACAATCAGGTTACGACCAAGGGCTTTTGCGTTCAGCGGGTCAGACTCCGGGGAAACCACTTGAAATAGGCGGAAGAATAGGCGGTCGTACGCCTGTCAGCGAGAGATGGGCTAACGAATTTTATAGCCATGCCGTGGCAAACGATGAATCATTGGGAGGCATTATCAACAGCACTCCCGGAGAAAATGCGAGAAAACAGGTAATCGTACCGCCTAATGATTCCAAAAACATACTGGATCTAAAGCCCGTGGGATTCGGACTTCCAAGATCCCACAGGACTATGAGAAGCATAGTGGAGGGGCTGATGGGATATGTTCCGTTTACGGAATCGTGGGATGGGAGGAAGCTGCGGAAGCAGTTCGCTCCGCTGCGGCTATACGGGGATATCGGGGATGTTAATGATTACGAAATGATGGAGCAGTTTCTCCCTGAGGTTACTGACTTCATTACGAGGATGCTGAAGAGATCTCCCCACGTGGCTAACGCAATCGCTTCAAAAATGGAATCGGAGATGTACCAAGCTTTCGGGAACGTGAGCTTCGGCGGCAGGGGGGAGGGAAGCCTCTTAACTTCTGATTTCCGTATACCGCACCTTGCGAATGTTCCGGGAGGAACAAAGGGTGCCCCTACCATACAGGACGTTGCGGCAAGGCTCCCCGAATACGTAAAGTCAGGACGGATGACCAGCGAGCAGGAGATGTTCTTTGAGACGCTCAGGAAGGCGCTTGAACCGTACGAGGAACTTATGGTCACGTCCCCCTATATAAAAATGGAAAGGGGAGGCATCAGGGGCGATATCGTTCCCGGCGGATTTTACATACCCCGCGGGTCGGGGCAAAGGATTGCAGCAGACCGAGACGTCTTTGACATGGGGAACTATACGGGACAGTTCGGATCTGGTACGAAGATAAGCGCTCTGAAACATGCGGAATGGGACTCCATGTCGGACGCCCTTGACGACTTGGCAATTAAAAAGGCTGGGGGCGAACCAAGGGTTTTTGACGGGTACCAGTCCCCTGCTGAAGCCATACACCAGTATATTGTCGGTGTGAGGAAGCTCGGTTATCAGGACTATATGTCGAGGATCATACTGGACATAAGGACGTCAGATAACAACATGCCCCTGTGGTTTTCAAAACGGAGACTGGTTTCGGAACACCATAAGGAGGTATCGCGGTACGTGGAGGAAGCGATGGACATGCTGAGGAACGTAGAGGGGAGGGTAAGGGGTCAGGACGCAGAGCTGACGCGCGCTGCAAATCAGATCGCCATTTATCTTAACGACCCCCAAGCCACGGACATGTCAAGGGTTATAAGCGCGACGAACAAGATATTGAAGCATGGAAAGGTGGACCGTGACGTAAAGAGCAGGATAAGGGAGGTAAACAGGGCGCTGGACAGTTCGTTTACGAAGAGGTTCGGCAGGATCAAGCCTGCTTACCGCGGCGAACGGGTAGCCGGAATGACGATACGTGATTTTTATATAGACGCAGTTGGAAACGCAGAAAACATCGCAAGCAGTCGGGGACTCAGGCAGATGGATCGTTTTTACGGGCTGCAGCTGGGAGACAGGTACTATCCCGAAGTTCTCAGGGTCGCGCTCAGGTCTGCGTTCCCTGAACCCCAAGTGGTGCGGTCTCTCAGGGAGATAATCAGGACGCAGGGATATGTTAGGGCAACCAAGGAGGCTCTCCTAACTAAGGAGAGATGGGGTAGGTACCTTATGGCGGAAAACAAGTTCTACTCACAGATAGGTACTACGTTTGACAACTCGATGCCGATGATACAGGGGCTCCCTGCTCTGTTCGGAGACATCTTCAGGGCTGGTTTCGGGACACGGGCAGCCATGCAGCTAATGAAGATTACAGCGGGACGGATGACTGCGGCTGAAATGATGAGGCATTACCCATCGGCGGCTATGATAAAAACCAACTTGCAGGTATGGAACCCATTACAGTTCCCTGAGCACGCGAGGCTGCTGCTCGGGAGGACTATAGCCATGTTTGACGAGATGGCTGTAGCAGGGGGAAGAATGACAGCTGAGGACTGGGCGATACACGGGCTCCGCATAGTGGGACATAGGCATGAATACAGCGTGCAGATAATGGAAAGACTCCCCCTTGTAGCTCGGGTAAATCAGGCTTTCGGATATACGGGGGACGCCACGAGGTTGAAATGGGCAGATCAGGAACTTGAAATAATGCTAAGGAAAAGCGGCAAAACCCTGCAGGAACTTAAAGACGACGGAAGCGTGGATAAGATTTCAAAATCAGTAAGCAGGTCGTTGGGATTTAGTGAGACGGGGGAATATAGTCTTCCTAGCATAATGCTGTTCGCTCCCCAGTTCGCAAAGTCACGGGTTGAAAACATAATGAATATGTTTTGGGGAATAAGACCCGGTGCTCCGATTGACCAGAGGATGACAGCCAAGCACATGTGGCAGTTCGTGGGAGGGGTGGTAGGCGTCACGCTTATGATTAACCACCTCCTTGGAAACGACACGGACATAGCTCCTGTCAGGGAATCTCCCCATTACAGGAAAACCCGTACATCCAAGTTAACCGGCAAAATCCCCGGCGCAGCCGAATACGGATGGGAGCACAATCCTAATTTTTTGACGATACGGTGGGAGGGCAAGGACTACAGCCTTTTAGGAGCGCATGATTCCATGCTGAGGATAATGATAGGGGCGGCACAGGGGGATATTGGAGTCTTCAATACGCTGCTTGCAGGAGTCCCAAGGATATCCATAGACTTCTTTAACCAGTCGAATATTTTTGGAGAATCCATATCAAGCATGGAGAAGAAAATTGCCGTGGGGGAAAAGGAGTACTTCAGGATGGCAGGTATCCAAGCATATATAGCCGATACCCACGCTCCTTGGGCTCTTGACGAGGCAAGCAAGATGTTCTCATCCATGGCTGAAGAGGTGATAAACAAGGATTGGCGCGCAGCTGCCGTTGACTTAGCTCAGGCGGGATCGGAACTGATAAGCATGAAGATGAACGACGTTTCAATTACGGATTACCGTGAACAGCTCACAGAGGACGAATATGACGCGGGCAGGGTTTCATCAAGGACGTATAATGCCCTTGAGCCGTGGGAGAGGCGGGAGATGACGTCCAAAACAAAGGAAATATACCCTGAGGCGTTTGAAGACATGCCCGAAAAGGTGGACGAAGCCAGCAGGCATATGGCAAACGTAGCGGCGCTTGGGGAAAAATTTAAGGCAAGCGAAGATGCAGTATTCAAGGCGTGGAGGGGAAAGCGTTCGATACTTGACGGTGTTTACGGGGGCATGCGGCTGGACGACAACAATGCCCGGTCAATGTGGTGGGACGCGTACAACACGTTCCAAAAGGAAAAATCAGGCATGAGGTCAGCATATGATTTCACGTTTAACGAGGAAATACAGGGGATGGGCAGCGAAAAGCAAAAGGAAGCGCTGTCTAGGACATACGACCTGTTGGAGAGGGATGACATTTCGCTGAAATCAAGCGGGGAAGACGAGACATATTTATTTAATACAAACAAGTACCTAAAGGAATTTACCGACATAATCAAGAGCCTCGACAAAAATACCGCAGACTACGTGTGGAGAAACAAATCCATAAAGTCTAATTTTCCTGACGAATGGCGTGAGCTGTTCAGGGAACGGGATTCTATGAAAAACGTAACCCTGTATGAAAACGGCAGGAGGGTAAGGTACCGTGTATTTTCGACTTACGGCGTGCAGAAGGAAATAGAAAGGGCTCAGGCAGAATTCAAGAGGTCGATAGGAACACCCGAACCTGTCAAGGTATATGACTCAGGCATAATACACACTGAAAAAATCGTTCCAGCCATAAAGGAACTTGTCGAAAAAGTAAAGTAGTATTATTATTATAGAAACAAACTTCAGGAGCACATGTGTGTACGCGTGCACTTTTGAACATAGAGGATACTGGTAAATGGTTACAGAAGAAACACCTTTTCAGCCCGAGGGGGATGCAACTTCCGACATACAGGTAGCACCGCAGGATAGATCGGCAGGGGCTTTGCAGCCCGAGCTCGACATTCCCGCAACAGCACCTGACATCGGGAGCGGCGGACAAACACAGGCTGGCGGAGCGGTTGCCGATGGAACAGTTACTGACCAACGGACGTATTCGGAAGACGAATGGCGAAAATTCCAGTCTTCGACCGACA
>Ga0114906_1000707_pt1 | contig 18402 bp, 10 predicted proteins | sample MalvirDeepMed_M9_FD_89687 | JGI IMG/M metagenome (GOLD analysis project Ga0114906, IMG submission 89687) | Marine viral communities from the Global Malaspina Expedition - Malaspina viral metaG DeepMed_M9 | ecosystem: Environmental > Aquatic > Marine > Oceanic | place: Mediterranean Sea...
AGTGCCGTGAAAGGGAGTATTAGCGGGAACACCCTCACAATTACCTGTCAGGATGTGACCTCGACAGACACTGTGCATTGGCTCGTTGTGGCCGACAGGTACGACGATCATATGTCTCCGCCGTACATGCAGATCGACGAGGCGACGGGTCGGCCATTGGTCGAACGTCTCCAGCCTGACACGCCACCCGATGAAGAACCATGATCTCTATCTCCTGGGCTGAAGTCGCGGCGATTATCTCGGCGGTGTCGATTATCACCGGCTGCGCGGCCACCTATGTGCGGCTGGCTACCGTCAATGCGGTGCGGGAGATTCTCAACGACCGTCTCAAGGACTACATGGGCAGAGAGTTAGTCGAGACGCGCTTGCAGTATTTGGGCACAGAAATGAGTTCGGTGCGGAAGGATATTGATTCCCTCACGCACATGGTGCAGCAGCTCAAACAATGACTGACCATGCCACCTACCTTGACGCGATTCAACAGGCACGCACTGCCTATCTGGCGGTCCTTGATCGTCCCGTGGATGACCATGGCCTCGCGGAATCCCTGCGCCTGATCATCGACCGGGGATATACCTACGACGACCTCGTAGCATGGTTAGAGCGGAGTGAGGAGTACCGGGAGATACAGCCTCCACCTCTGCCTCCCCCGGCAACGACTCCTCCGCTCCCCCCCATACAGGGACAGCTTGGGGTGGATGGGATGGCGTTCCGGGATGACACCGGCAGGCGTGTGCCGTTGTTCTGCCATGCCGGGGACCTGATTATGCTGTTCGTGGAAGGACGCGAGCGGCAGGACCGTGCGTTGGAACAGCGTGTGCATCATGCCTTCACCGACCTCCGTGACCATGGCTACAGTGGCTTGCGATCCTGGTGGTCCATCCGCTGGAGTGGGCAGGAGCACCGCTACTGGGGCAATCGTCGCTTGAACCCCTCCAATGACACGCATCGCCAGTTGATTGCGGAGTGCCTACGGATTGGGGCTGAAGACTATGGACTGCGGTGGCATCTGGCCTTGGGGTCGGCGGAAGACGTGCCTGCCCAGCAGATGACCGACGCATGGCACTGGATGGCTGGGGTGGTAGCCGCACATCCGCAGTGGTTTGCGCTGGTGGAGGGGCTGAATGAGGCGTATCACACGGGCGAACCCAACCCAGATGTAGTAGAAAAATGGGTCAATATCTGCCGGAATCGGAACCCCACCGTCCTCCATGCGCTCAGTGCCGCAGACGGCGCTGGTGGGAGCGAGGAGAAAGATGAGCTGGCAAAGTGGACACCGGACTGGCAGCAGCTCTATCTCGTCCATGCCAGCCGTGCAAACAATTGGGGGGATCAGACCCGTCATGCGTTCTCGACAGGCTATAAACGGGGACCACGTCGGCTCGGGTGGAGTGGCGAACCACCAGGGATGCAATGGAACGGCTTCACGCGGGTGAGCAGCATGAACCACCCAGAGCAGTGGACGAATCTGCCCTGGCGGTATGCGTTGTATTTAGCCCAGACAGCCATCGCCCGCCAGATGCCGACCTTTATGTGTAGTCATGGCGTGTGGCTGGAAGGCCGGTTCCGCGATGCCCCAGGATTTGACCTGGCTCCCCGACTCATCAGTGACCTCCCGCCTGACGTCATGGCCTACGACGAGATTTTTCATGGCGGGGAGACACACCAATCCCGGCGTGTCATCGCCGCCCCGGCTCACTGCCGTGCTGATCACGTCAAAAAAGCCACTGGCGAGTGTGTCATGACGGTCTACCCGGAAGATGCCAGTGTGACCGACGTCGATTTAATCTTTAGTCGGGACTGGAAGGGGCGTGTGCACGACCCCTGGGGCTACACTGACTGTGCCGTGAAGCAGGGTGCGACATTACGCCGTAATATCTCTGGTGGGGCCTTGTTTGTGGGGTCGGTGCTCTAATGGCGTATCCAATCGTCACCCAAGTCTTCTCCGTTTTCCTGGGCACCCAGGAGGGGATTCACTCAGTCGCCCTCCCAGCCATCTATTCCTCCAGTGGCTCCCGGAATCTGTGGATTGACAAGCTCGGACGGGCCAAGAAGATTGCAGGCTACGCGAAACAGAACTCCTCTGCCGTCACGACCAACACCGGCAGTGCCGCAACACGGCTCCGCGCACTCAGAGCCTACCGCCAGACAGGGGCGAGCTTCACCAGGCAGTTATTGGGGGTGTTTGAAGCAGCCGCGAGTGAATACGAGCTGTGGTATAGCACGGACACGGGAGCGAACTGGACGTTTATTGCTGATTTGGGGAGTGGGTCTATTGGGTCGCTGCCTGATTTCACACAGGACGGGAATACCCTCTTCTTTACCAATGGCGTGGTCGCACCACGAGCATGGAATGGGTCAAGCCTGTCCACGGCTGGAGCCACCGGACGCGCCCCGACTATTACCGCCGCCGTCAATACCGACACGGGCCAGCTCAATGGGTCGTATACCTGGAAGATGGTCAGCATGGACGCGGCAGAGGTCCGATCGGCAGGAGCCGTCGCCAGTAATATCATCCAGCTCCAGAATGAGCAGGCAAACCTCTCCTGGACAGCAGACAGCGACACCGATGTGACCGGGTATGAGCTGTATCGCACCACCGGCACCGGAGCTAACTATTATTTCGTGACGTTCATTGACGGACGCACGACAGCCAGCTATACCGACAACGCGTCTGACCTGGATATCCTGGAAAATCGCCTTTTACAAGAGCACGGCGATGCGCCACCGACAGGGAGCTACTTCTGTGAGCCACATAAACAACGGGTCTGGTGGGGACGCACCGATACCAATCCCCGTCGTGTCTTTTTCTCCGACCCAGGGCTTGCCGATCAAGTGGGAAGCCACAATTATCTCGATTTTACAGATCAGAGTTCTGTGGGGGACGTCGTCACCGGGATGGTGGGGGATTTCGAGGACATGCTGGTCGTGTTCCATGAACGATCCGTCTGGACGGTCACTGGCACCGGGCAAATCATTGGCAACGTGATGGATTGGGTGCGCTCCAAGTCCAATGCGGTGATTGGAGCCATCTCCCAACGATCTATTCTAAAAATTCCGGCTGGGGCTGTGTATACAGACGCATCCGGGCAGCCCATTACCACGCCGCGGGTCATGCTGGCGTATTTCACCCCCTTGGGCGATATTCGCATCTTTGACGGCCAGAACGATACGGTTATTAGCACACCTGTCAAAACCACGCTCCAAACCTTCCTCTATGCCCAGGCATCGAAGGTCCACGCCTTTCATGACGTGGAAAATGCCCATATTGTGTGGTTTTTCCCTGGTCCCACCGCGTCAGGGCTGCAAGCGGAGTGTAATCAGGCCGTGGTCTGGAATTATCGGTGGGGGGTCTGGTATGTCTGGCCCGATATGCCCATGGCCGCCTCCACCACAGTCGACACAGCCACTGACACCCAGGTGGTATTGACTGGTGAGGCCCAGACAGGCAAAGGCGGCTTCTGTTACGAGTTCTTTAGTGGCGATAGCTTTGATGGGGAGAATATCCCGGCCCGCTGGATGACCAAGGTCATTTATGGCACCGATAATTCCTGGGATGTCCGTGCGCCCCAGCAGCTCATGGCGTTTATAAAGCGTTATCGGTGGCTGGATATTATTGCAGAAGCCAATACAGATGTGACGCTGACTATTGAGTGGATGGACGCAGATTCGTCCGATGATGCTGTGAGTCGGGGTGGGGCCAGCCAGACACTCTTCCCAGTTGGCTTACAGTTGATTACAGCCGACGGGAACGGCCTGGAAACCAATACCAACTCCAATATTACGGTGCCGTATGAATCCGTCCAGAAAATCATCCCCATGGAAGGCACCCGTGGAGACTATATCCAGGATGTTGGCTGTCGGATTCGTATCAGTGATGACGCGACTGACGGCAGTTGGAGTCTGGAAGGGATGACGTTGGGATTCCAGGTGCTGCCGGGAGCGGAGCGTAGGATGTAATGGCCCGCAGTAATATCCCCTTGCGTGTCGACCCCCCTGATTTTGCCCGGATTCGGGAGGAATCGGGACGTCACACCGAGCAGGCGGTGCGCGAACTCTATGCCACCTCCCTGGACACCCGCCAGCGCCTCCAACGGATGCAGCAAACCTTTGCGTGGCAGCCTGTGCCCTTTGCAGCCGGGAATTTCACGGCCAACACCGGCACCTGGACAGTTGCGAGTGCCGACCAGCAGTTGTTTCAATACAGCAAGCTGGGACGGGTCATGGTGGTGAATTTCTTCCTGGAAGATACGACCACGGGGTCAGGCATGGGGAATGAACTGCGTATTGCGTTGCCGAAAGGCTTGGCTGCCAGTGCCACGACCTTTACAGGCCCCTTGACCATCCGGGGGTCGGTGGATACGGAGGGCTATATTACCACCGGGGGTACTACCAAGCTCTATTGTTACCGCACGGATCATGCAGCATGGCCCTCCAGTATTACCAACAACGTCGATATACGGGGCATGATCACACTGGACGTGACCCAATGATATACTTGAGTGGGGAGAACTAATATGCCATGGGGAGCAGCGGCACCTTGGATGATAGCTGGAGGCAGCGCACTCGCTAACTACTTCTCCAATCGAGGAGAGGATGAGGATGTTGCGGGGTATGGCCAAGGTGGCTGGGGGTCAGATGAGGGTCTGCATCCCGAACTGGCTATAGCCAAGGCCCTCAGTAACGTCGAGAACCTGGGAGCCATTCTCCAGGAACGGGCAGCCCAGCCCATTTCTCTGCCCGGAGCCTTCGTACAGCCTCTCCCTAACTATTATGGTGGGGGATTGCCTGGTGTCATTGGGCCACAAGCCCTCGACCCGGCCCTGATTCGTCCCGGTGCTCACCTCACACGTCCAGGTATCCGGTTCCCGGAACCTGAACTCACACATGCGGGGGGTGATGTCTTTCCTACAGATTATTTTGGAGCTGGGGGACGCACGTTTGCTCAGGCTGCTGGGAGTGCAGACGAACTAGCCGCCGCTAAAGAGCGGTATGGCACACAGCCCAAAGAATGGCTGTTCCCTGGAGGCGCACGACGCACGCAGGCGCATCAGGTGGAAGGGTATGACCCCAATAATCCGGGCACCTTCACCGATCTCGACTATTTATCCGGGGGCTATCGGGGAGCCGAACAGGTACGACCCGCACAGCCCGCTGTCGGCGGAGGATTCCAGGAACTGGCAAATGCATTAGGGTATCTCGGTGTGGAACAGGACCCCTTTGGGTATTTCGTGATGGGGAAAAACGCCGATATCTTTAAGAATCAGCCGGGGTATACACCACCCGTGTTTGATGATCCATCGACCGCTCCGACACCACGCGATGAGCTTCCTCCGAACGCCTACGCCAACAGGATGAATGCACTTGGAGCAGACGCGGCAAGTGGGATTCATACAGACCCCACTCCCCAGGCTGGCTATTGGGACCTTGAATACGGCCTTGGTCCCAGTGATGCCCCAACAGGTGAACCGGGGGCGCATTCGGAGATTGGTGGGACTCCTGCAGTGTCTATGGGGTACGGACAACCGATCGGCGGCAAGGTGAAAATAAACCCCAATCCGGGACTCCAGATCAGGCGTCGGCATCAAGCTGCGGGATTAAGTCCCTATGGTAGCCAATCGGCAGCACCGGCAACCGGGGCGATTCATATATAGGGTAGGACATATACATCATGCCACGACGACCAGGCTATTCCGGTGATTTAGGCCAAGCTACAGGGTTTGAGGATTACACAGGGGATTGGGAAAGTTTTAATGAAGGCGGCTGGCCCGGTGCCGCCGACATGAACCCCTGGGATGTGCCAGAAGCGATTGGCGGTGACTGGTCCATGAACTTCCGCCCCGGTAATGTTGAAGGGGCCTATGGGGAGTACCAGGATTGGGCCTCGGGTGCGGGTGAAGAAGCGTTGCCCCTTGACCGCTTCAACGACGCACAATATATCCAGGCTTTTGGCTCCGTCCCTGACGCCCCCGGACCCGGAGCTGACCCTGCGGGTTTAATTGGGGCTGGGTATGGGCTTGACCTCTATCCAGGCCAAACGGCCAATCAGGACTGGCGATTGCAGTATGGTATTTCAGACCCCTCTGGCGACCAGACAGGCTGGGCGCTGTCGGGGGCCGCCCCCTATGCCGGGTTCCCCTGGAATCCTGGGTACTCGGGGGAGAGTATGGTGCGGACAGGAGACGGCGGCGGAGGGGCTGGAGACGGAAATATTCCTAGCCTGGGGAACCAGACTGCTAAAAATATTCCATTTGACCAGACTGAAATAGCAGGAGGCACCAACGATCCGCGTGTGGGTCCCCAAAACGAGGCCCAGATGGACCAGTTGTTGGCCCTCCTCTCGGGGCTGCTCCCTGGACGCGGTGACATGGCCGACCGTGAATCCCAGATGCCATTGACACCCCCTTCCTTCGCTGACCTGACACGAAAGACGTGGGGGCAGGATGCACTTTCCCAGATGCAGCTCTCACGGCTGGGCCACATCATGGAGTCAGGGGGGTTAGAGGAAACCAACCTCCAACGTCGTGCGGACCAGGCCCTCCAGCACATCATCGACCAGGGGGGCGTGGGTGGAGAGAACCTCTCACCCCTGGGCCTGCGGACGCAGGATGCCTTACACCAGATCATGGCACAGGGTGGGCAAGGAGCCGAGAACCTCTCTCCGCTGGGGTCTACCACTGCAGATGCCCTAGAAGAGATTATCGGGGCGCGTGGGGCTGGAGCGGCTGAGGCGGCCACACCGTTGGGGACCGACCTGCAAGAGAACCTCCGACAACTTATGGCTTCGGGAGGCCAGCTCCCGGCTGATACCCAACGTCGAGCCATGGAGATGGAAACCCTCCGCGACCCCATCGAAGCCTTCCGACAAGCGCAGTTGGCACAGGGTCAGGCGACGATGGCTGATCGTGGGCTGCTGGGACAGGGACCTGAACTGGACTACATGCAGCGCCTGGAGGGTGAGCTGGCTCCCATGTATGCAGGAGCAGGACAGCAACTGGCATTGGGTGAGGCTGAACGCGCTGATACGCGGTATCGAGAAGCGATGCAGCAGTCCAATCTCATGGCTGCAGAACAAGCCCGACAGCGCGAAGGTCGACTGGGGACGGCATTGGGTGAAGCGGGCGATCTCGCGGGAGAGCAGGCACAACTCCGTGAAGGGCGACTCCAGACGGCGCTCACTACGGGGGAAGCCCTCACGAGTGCTCAAGCCCAGCGGCGTGAAAATCGACTCGCTGAGATGATGCGCTTGGCGACCCAGGAAAATCAGGCACGGACCCGCGCCGCGATTGATGCGAATCGGGCTGCGACTGAATACCGTCAATTCCTGACAGACTCAGCCTTTGAGGACCTTGACCGTAGCATGGAATGGAACAAGTTCCTCTTTGACGCAGGCATGGAGCGGGCAGAGGCTCTGGAGATGATTGAAACCGGACGGCTCCAGTCACTCCTGGCCATGGTTAACGCGTATATGGCTGGCGCTCAAGGGTTGGCCGGTGGCTTTACAGGATTTCCTTTCCTAGAAGAGGATAAATAATGCCCGGAACCAAAGTTGTTAATGGCAAAGTAGTGCCCGATCTCGCAACCTATCCTGGAGGGCGAGCGCCGTCCCCGAATGCAGGAAGCCAGGATGTCGCCAAAGTCGTGGGGAAAGAGATGGACAAGCGAATAGGGCCTGGAGGGGGTGGAGCAGGCAGGAAGCGTGTTGGGGGGCTGGCGAGTGCGGCTACGCCTCGCGTCGGACGCCCCCAAGGATCGAGAGGTGGAAAGGGAGGGCCTGGAGGGGTGCGACGACGCACACCGGCTGGTGCGGGTCGTGGAGTCGCCCCGAAAATCAGTGACCCCTCCAAGCCTGCCACAACAGGGCCTGCCATGGGGGGCCGTGATCCACGATTTGCCGGAGGCACGAATGTCGCGCCGCGTCCTGCTGGCCCTCCCGGTGGAATGCCTCCTGGCGGAATGCCTCCCGGAGGGGGTCAAGGTGGACCTCCTGGAATGCGTCCTCCCGGTATGCCTCCCGGCGCGTCGGCTGGAGGTGGGGCAGCGGACATCGCCCGCATGATCAATGCTGCACAGACACCCATGCCGGGTGTCCGTCCTCCCGGCATCCGTCGCCCTGCCGTCGGTGGTCCATTAGGGCAAAAAATGATGCCCCCGCGTCCAGCCTAAAAGGAGTCTCCTGTGCCACGACGTCGTGACCTCGGCAGTGCCTTTGGCTCCTTTTTCGACACCCTCGGCCCCTTGCTCGACCGGCAGTTTGAGCGCGAGCAGTGGGACGAACGCAATCGGCGCGAAGACCGCCAACAGGGATACGCTGCGGTCAATACAGCCCTCTCCAATGCACGGCAGTCGGGGGAGATGGACCCCGAGCGGCTCCAAGAGATTGGGGCCACTGTTGCCTCCCTCTATGGCGGCGAAGATATTGCGGGCTATGCTGATGACGCATGGAAAGCCTATCTCCCCTCACTCGAAATGCGCGAAGCGGGGGCCGTTGAAAAGATTACGCCAGATATGCGGCCAGAGGACATTGAGTCTGTCATGGCACGGCATGGGCTGGCGTCCCAACGTGAAGCAGACGTTGCCCCTGACTGGGGGGTAGAGGGACCAGAACCTGAAGGTCCACTGCGCTACCAGCCAGGGAGCCTCACGTCCCGGCTGCTGGAAGTGCCCAGACAGCAACAGCTCCAGGCGTGGCGGCAAGCCCAACGGGAGGGCACCGGCTATTGGTCCCCAGAGCATCGGTGGGGCACCGTGATGCTCGACGGGGGTGCGGTAAACATTATGCGCGAGCCTCGGTATGACGAGCCGGGGGTTGTCGACGTATATGAAACCACGGTCTCTCCATTCGATCCCCAACGGCTCGACCAGATAATTGGGTTGATGCAGAGTCAGGGGCGTACTCCTGACGAGATTGCACAAGCGCGTGAGCTGTTCAACCAAGGACAGGGGAACACTGAAGCATTTGCCAGGCTTACCCAGATCGATCAAGAGGAGATGGAAAGGGAGGCAGAGAGCATTGCGACCACAGAGGCCGAGACAGCCACGCCTCCCCAGGGTGCCCCTACTGGTCCACAGCGTGGGAGATTGTTGTGGACGCAGACGCCCCAGGGGATTGAATTTCCTGGTGGACGCGAGGCACCAGGAGCACCTCCTCCGGCAGGGATACCTGGAGAGGAGCCTCCGGCAGCGCCCCAACTCAATCCCCAGGAGTCTGTTGCCCTCTTAGAGCGAGCACAGCAAATGTTGCAAGGCTCAGATTTCGATTGGGCCGTGAACCCTTCTGACACTGAGCGTGAGGATTTTCCATTCATCTACCGCGAGCCGATAGAGCATGGGGCATCCACCGATCCATCGAGACGGCAAGTGCCCGGTTCAGGGGGCTTAGGTTCCTGGGGCGGCTCTCCTCCCTGGACAGGAGGGGTCAGTCGTCCACAGACACTGGGTGACGCACAGGGGCTGATGGGTGATCATCTACGCACCTATGAAGCGGAAGTTGCCGAGGCACTTGCAGCATCACAAGCTGAATTGCAGGCCCTACATACTGATCAGTTTAGAGATTACTCGGAAGAAGAAGTGACACGTCTAACGAGTGATATTGAGGCTGCGACAGGGACGCTTAAAGATTTACGGCAGATAGTGAAAGAGATAGAGGCGGCTGGATGGGGCAGTCAGCAGCGGTTTGCAGAGATGAGTCCAGAGGAGAGAGCCGAGTTCTTCGGTAAGATCCCCCCCAAATTTGGTGCGCCACTAGAGACTACGCCTATTGGGCCTTTTGGTGCGCCCCTCCCTGGAAAGACTCTTCCATTGCTGGAGAGTACGCCTAGCATCGGCGTGCAACCGGGGGGGCCACCACCTGAAGCAACGGGACAACGACCGCCGCAGCCTCCATTTGTCGGTCCACCAGCACCTCCCCCACCCCCTCTTCCGGGGATCACCTTTCCGGGACAGCCACGTCCCCCACTTGGTGCGTCACCCAGTGCCCGACCAGGAGCCGCCCCGTTCCCCGGCGTACAGGGACAACGACCACCGACACCTCAGTTAGAGAGCACACCCAGCGCACGCCCTGGATTAGGGGCGCTACCGGGGATACGTGGGCAACGGCCCCCACAGCCTCCCCCTCCCCTTGCAAGTCAGCCTATTGGCCCTTGGGGTGCGACACTGCCCCCTAATATATCGGGGTCTGCGCCTGCGCCTGTAGAACCTCCGCGTGGTCCGGGCGGCTACAGTCTTCCCCTACTAGGCGCGACACCCAGTGCCCAGCCGGGACTGGCTGCTCGACCTGAAGCACCAGGGATGTCCCCGGATGTCCGCCGACGCATGACTCAACCGCCGCCCCTCGGGGCGACACCCAGTGCGCGGCCAGGGATGGCAGGACTGCCGTCTGCACCGGGACAAGCACCACCGGGACCGACGCCATCGCCCACTGGGATGGAACAGGCGATTACTGAGGGATGGGGCATCCCCACCCCCCTTCCTCGTGCTCCTGGCCAAGCGCCAATGGGTACAACGGCACGTTCTGGGCTAATGTCTCCTCCGACCGCCCCAGGTTTAGCGGGACTAGGCCGTCGCAGCTTAGAGGAGGAAACCTTACAGGGACAGGAACCGGGAACGGGGTTAGGGGCACGGATACGCCAGGCAACCGCAGAGCTAGAGAACGAATCCCACCCGGTTAGAGTAGGGATGGATTTATATGGCCAATATGACAGCGCCAAGGAATTTGTGCCCTATGTGACAGAGGCGGCTGACCTGTTTGGTCTAGATCCGCGTGCAATCTGGGCTGTGATGGAAAGAGAATCCCACTACAAAGCCCGAGCGCATAACAAAGACTCTAAAGCATCGGGCCTCATGCAACTCTTACCAGATACCGCAGAGGATCTTGCACGCTTCTTTGAGGATGCGGGTGATGAGGGTATCTTCGACCCCAGGTCAAATATTATGGCGGGGTCGTGGTATCTGAAGGATGAAATTGAGCGTTTCGGGAACCTCCCGGCAGCCCTGGCTGCCTACAACGGGGGGCGGGGCAATATGATGAAGTTACCGGCAGAGAGTGTGGCGGGAAATGACAATGACAACTACGAGGCACTCCTTGAGGCACTCAGAAATCCCGAAGAGGTTCAGGAGTATAAATTCAAACCTCGGGGTGAGGAATGGCCCGCTGGACAGCCTTACCCATGGGCCAAGGAGATGAGGGAGGATGCAGCCCAGTATGTAGAGGGTGTGATGGCAATCCTCGCCCGGACCGAACGTGAGGTCGGCTACCGCGTCGCTGACCAATAAGGCATTTTATGGCAAACGACACGCAACGCTGGGCTGCGGTGCAACTTCAGCGTATTCGGAATGACCAGGGGGAATACGAATACCGGCGCAGCAAACTGCGTGCCCAGCAGGACGCAGATTTCGCGCAGGGGCTAGCTGATACAGCCCAGCATGGCAGATTGATGTCTGGACCGGGCGCACTCGGCGCTGACCTCGGGTTGGCGGCGTTGGGGTTCGCGGGTCCGCCTGGAGCATTAGCTAGCACTATTGGCTTTGGAGCATTGGGCGCAGCTCGCATGGCCGAAGGGTTCAAACGGCGAGAAGAAGGACTCCCAGGGACGACGGCTGAGATTGGGTGGGGTGCCTTGGATGTGGGTGCCCCCTTTATCGGGAAAGCCTACCGTGGGATCAAGAGTCTCCTTCCCAAGAAGCCGCCGAAGCCTCCCATCCAGCGTGGGACAGTTGCCGACTTCCGCTGGCCAGCCGATAAACCGCTCCTGGTGAAACGGACGCAGGATAAGAAGGCTGTGGTAGAGGATCTTAATAAGCCCCTTGAAGTGGAACCAAAAAGTCCTGGCATGGATGAACTGGTTCCTTCAGCCCTAGAGGACTGGACGGATTGGAGCGCACCAGGGAGCCGCCAACCCATGGTGGCACCAGGGAGAGGGCGCTATGCCCCCAGAGAACGTGGCGGCACTGGCACCGGACGTGGGCGGCGTGTGGCTTTCGGTGGTCTGAAGCACAAGATTGACCTGAGCGATCCCCAGAGCTTTGTGCATCTCCCGGATGAGATTCCTGGACGCCCCCACTATTTTGGAGGCAAGCCGCTCCCCATCGCCAAAGGGGCTGAAGGGCTGAACATTGATCGGCCACTGGTAGCCGCTGGAAGAGCACAGGATTTTCCCTTCGACCCCTCCTTGACAGGGGCCGCACGGGCAGCGGCACTGCCTACACGCACACCCCGAGGACGCAGGCAGTGGGCTCAGGTGCAGGAACCGCTCACCACCTCTGACCCGAGGCAAGGTTTAGGGTCGATTCCCTCAAGGGGACCCTCCGGTGACTTGACCAAGATGGGTCCTGATTCTGCCCGTGCTCGTCAGCAGGCTGGAGGGGACGAAGTTCCGCTTGCGGGTGGCCCCATTGACATAGCGGGGCAGCGGGGGCGTCCGGGAGCACCAAAGCCTGAACCCAGAGACGCGAAGGCCGCCGCAGAGAAATTCGGTTCGATCGACGACGCATACGATGCAGTTGAACGGGCAAGACGTCAGCAGCGGATCTCCCCCGCCTCCAAACCACGCATGATGGGTCCCTTGCTCCCTCCATTCGACCCCAGCCGCGCCCTTCCAGCCGCTATCCGTAAACTCCAGAACCTCATCGCCAACAAGTATGAGTATGTCAGGTTTCGCGCAGACAAAGATGCCAACGGGCAAATGCTGGACGAGTGGGAGGGCTGGGTTGAGCGGCGCACGGCCAAGCGGGGCCACCCACTTGATAGTAAAGGGGGCGGTGCCGTTCCATTTGAGCGCACGATACATTCCCCGTTCGACATAGAACGTGCTGGATCTCCACGGGTTACCACAACTGACCCCTTTGAATATTATGGGGTGGATGTCCCACGAGGGATGGATACCCCACCACAAGGTGCCGGGGGTCGCCCCCGCAGCCCTTTAGTCTCTGGTGATTCTCGATCCGTTGGAGGAGATCCGACCGACACTTCCTCCCCCTTCGACAATATGCTGGACAAGCTGGACGAGACGCCTGTTGTGCCTCCCGTTGATGCAGCCAAAGATGCAGCCTCGGCAGTATCTGGTGCCATGCCTGCAAGTGTCGTACGCCGCTTTCAATCCCAGATAGATCGACTACAACGGGAGAAGGATAGGCTCGTTGATGATTTCCGGCAGCACAGTCGACGGGAATATGAGGCTGTTATCTTCAAGCCTGGGGACTCCCTCCCTACACCAGCCCTCACACGGGCAGAGATGAAGTTGCATCAGCAGAAGATTGCCCAGCTAGAGTCACGCCAAGAGGTGCTACGTCAGCGGATGCAGGGGAAAGCGCCATACGTCGCCTCCCCTGATGAGTATGGCCAGATGGAACGGAGACTTAAAAGGCTGCTCACGCAGCGTGGATCTATCAGGAAGGTGGGGTACGGATTTGACCCCACAGATATGCAGGAGCAACTGTTCAAAAACGAACAGGCAGTTGAGACACTCCTCGCCAAAATGAAAGCCCACCCACTGGGGGCTGGTTTGCCAGATGCGGCTGTCTTCCTCAAGCGTCGGAGTTCACTCTCGCCTAACCAAGCGAGTCCCTATACACATTTCAGCAATGCGGCGGAGCAGGCGCGTCAGCCGCAGGGGGAACCCGTGACAGGCATGGCCGAGGGAGCTTTGAACATGAGTGATAAGCAGGCCAAGACACTCTATGCACAGGGTGCAGAAAGCTGCTTCCTCCCTCGACATCTAATCCAAGGGGACTAATGGCAAAAGGGGGACGGGGTCGACGTGTCCGTATAAAGGAGAGAACCTGCCCAGTCGGTTATCTCTCCGACTCAAGTAATCTTGCGGCGCAGGCCCAGATACGCCTCATGGGTAACTATGTGCGTGACCACTTACTCGATCCCATGGTCGCTACCTTTATGGCGAAGCGTGGCGGGATCGCTATAGAAGATGTGCTTGAGCGCACCGGAGTGGCAGCGAAGGGGATGCGAGGGATTAAAGAGTTTATAGACAGTGACGCAGGGGGGGCGCTCGTTGATACCACTTACCACAACCTCGTCAATGATGACGAACTCCTCACAGAAATCGTACGTCGGGCACTCCTCCCTCATACCCCGGAAGGAAGAAGAGCACTCCAACTTGCCTCGGGGGACGCCGCACGGACCTATCGTTATGCCGGCAGTCCCCAACCCCATCGTGACTGGGGATACAATATCTTCACTGGTCCCTTCCCCGTACAAGACGTGGCCTCCGGTGCACGGCCCCAGGACTTCGCGTCAGATAAGGCATTGCGTGACGCGTTTAGTGTCCACGGCATCGACCTTGCTCCGCGTGAGCTTCATGCGATAGATAGCACAGATGTGTGGCGCACCCAACTGACGTATGAACACAAGCGTCAAGTGCTTGACACATTAGTCTCGGGTCAGTTCTCGCTTCCACAGGAAGGCGAGATCGTGCGTTACCTCAAGGAAGTGTTGAAGGAGAACCCCAGAGAACTAATAGAAGCACAATGGAAAAAACTCCAGAAAGCAGATAAGGGCAAGAAGGCATGGGCCAAGAAGCAGGCAGCAGAAACCAAAAAAGACATGGAAATCTTTGCCAAGCTAGCTGGGCCGAACGCTCGACCCGACCCCTACTTTGGGACTGACGCCCGATTACTGTGGCAGGAAGCGCTCAATGAAAACGTGCGACGAGAACGCGGATTGAATGAAGGGGAGGGTGTCTATAAGACCATCAAAGACATAGTTGATCGGTTCGCTATTGATGATGCCTCGACCTATCATCGACGGACAGGGGCCTTGGGGTGGAAACAGGCCCTCTATGAGGCATCCGAGGAGGGGTTTGACCCGGCAATTCTGGGGCGGGCTGTAGAGGTAGGCGCACGCTTACAGAAATTCGCGGAGATGCGACTGACTGCCACCCGCCTCCTCGATCCCGGTGCTCCAGGCGATGGCGTGTCAACTGGGTTGCAGCAGCTCAAGCAGCAGTTCCCCGAGGAATTTATGGTTCGGCCAGATGGGACGGACTCAGTCGCATCGGCACTGGTACGGGATTTGGAACGGCAACAGCCTATCGACCCCAAGGTCATGGCCACGCTGTATAACAAAACACTCCAAGACGCTCAGGGGATGTACGCAACTGAACAGCAGTTGCAAGACTTTCTGATGGTGGCCATCCTGCGGCAGACAGGGATGGAACCCCGGCAAATGGCCCGGCTACGCCTGATGCATCTCAGCCCCGATGGGTTTCTCCTGGACCCAGGACGGAAAAAGGGTGGGTTCAAAAAAGGGGGGATGCCTCTTAGTGTCACCGCACGAGAGTTGCGTATCGGGGACGACGTTACGGGGGCCATGGCACGCCTGTTAGCCTATCGCCAGCAGAATGTAAAAGGGGCGTGGGAGCATCTCGCCGACGATCTCCCCCTCTTCCGCTACAGGGATGAGGTCATACCAGAAGGGAAGGCAGGCCAAGTGTTTGGAGGGTGGAGGGCACGGCTCGCCAACCTCACCGAACTGAAGGGATTTAAGGTAGTCAAACAGGATCTCGGCATCAAAAACTTCCGTCGATACGCTATTGCGCGTGCTCATACTCCCGAACAGGCGGCGTCCATTCTCGGGCACGCTGATCCACGCACGACAGAAACCTGGTATTGGGGGCGGGGCCAGGTCGAGGCGGGCTGGCGGAATTTAAGTCAGACGGATTATGACCCGGCGCGTATCCGTGATGTGGATGGTCGAATTATTGAGGACCTCCCCGGTGGTGGCACCAAGGAACACGGTGATGGGGTCGTTCCACTGGGGGCGATTAACGCGACATTGCGTGAGGCCAGTGACTCGTTCCTGGAAGCGTTGGCTCTGGGACGCAGCCCAGGGCGCTATGAGGCACAGCTTCAGCAACAAATCAGTGAAGAACTCACTCGCTATGAACCTCGTGTCCGACGCCTGATGCATGATGTCGGGTTGCTGGATGACCCCGCAGACCTTGCACGGCTTAAACAGGAAGGGCACGCACCCTTTGTGCAACTTGAGGTTCCACCAGTCTCGGGTCTAGCGCAAGTATCACACGGCATAGGGCGGCGTGGTGCTCCCGGCTCAAAGATGGATGAGATGCAGGCCCGCCTGGGTTTCCAGGGGGAGGAGCAGCTTACCAGCCGGGCAGAGAAGGGGGGAATCAGCGTCGAGCGTGCTCCCCAGTCTGCCATGGGTCAACGTCTGGAGAAGGCAGCAGCTACGCCTGCAACAGCACTCGGCATCAAGCGTTTTGCGGGCGAACCTTATGAACGCCGACTGCGCCAGACTGCGCGTGACCGTGCAGTTCAGCATGGGGACCTCCACCCGTGGGAGGCACGGAATGTGGATGAAATCACACCAGAAACAGACCCGGCTGCGTGGGACACGATCGAAGCAGAGCTGGAACTACTCCGCAAAGAGGGATTCACTGAAGAATTTGGACGCGCACGGGTGCTGGACGATGGACAGCGTATCACCCTGGGAAGTCATGAAGGATTTGTGGTGCCTTATGGGTATGACGCAGCTCCTACCGTGAAGTACCGTCAGGTGAAACGGCGACGGGGCAAGAAAACGTCCCCACCTGAAGCTGTGGGGTGGGCAGACCCCACTGAAGCGGAGGGCTATTTCAGGTTTTTCTCAGACGCCATTGCCGATGCGGACCCTGAGCTGTTACGTCCGGCTGTGAACCGGATAAACGCCGTCTTTCAGGAAGCCCTGGACATGGGGTTCATCAAGGACCCCACGATCCTGGAACGGTTTTGGAGTCCTGAAGCCGCACATCTCAGGGACCCTATCCTCTACCGGTATCTGGTTGGGGAAGAAGGACGCGCCCTAGGGAACGCCTTTGAGCGCCAGTTCAAACCGCTGATGGATTTCCTCGACGCTGAAGCTCCGAAGGGAGCGGCCTTTGGACCGAATATACGGAAAGAAATAGCTCAGTCTATCCGAGGACAGACGAATGATCCCTATCGTCCCGGTGGACTGGGTGAACGTCCCACCATGTATGCCACAAAAGAAGGGGGCGAAATCCACGCACATCGAGTCAGCCAGGGATTCAGTGCCCTGTCAGCAGAACTGCGGCAGGAAGCGATCCGGGAAGCCGAAGACCTGGTGCGTGTCCTCGCGACCCGTGCCCCCACCAAAGAAGTGCAGGCTATCGGTGGGGTGAAGGCCAAGTTAGTGGCCGATGAACAAATCCGTGACGCGGACCTGGGGAGTCCTGCCCTCTTCGATGCGGTGAGTAAGATGGCTGAAGACCGTTTCATCTCGGACAAAGGAAAGACCCGAGACAATCTATCAGCCGTCATCAATTTTTTCTCTGTGCTCGTGCCGATGGTGACACTCCCAGCTATCGCTGCCCACACTCTCGGTGTAGGAGAAACCTAATGGCCTTCTCATCCCTGTTTCGTGGACTAGGTGGGATGAACCCCACCCAGGTCAACCAACTCATGAAGCCCCTCCGTACGGCAGGTGCGGTCGGCGGGGGCATTGGGGGATACGCAGCAGACCCCGAGGCGGACCCTGGTGAACGGCTGCTCCACGCGGGGGCCGGTGTGGCCTTGGGTGGCGGGGCATTGCCTGGCATCGCCCGGACGATCGCACTCGCCAAGAACGCACCCGATGCCGTCGTCAATGGGTTGTATTACTCTTACCTCTCGTCACCAGACACCATTGCCCGTGCCAATCTGGGGGCGGTGGGCGCGACGATGCTGCACGGGATTGAACAGTTTCTCGGTGGTAATGTGAAGCAGGCCACCGACACCTTTGGGGCACTCCCTGGCGCATTTGATGTGTGGGTGCGGTCCCTCAGAGGATCCCCCCAGGAAGTTAAGGCCCTGCGACATGAAATTCTGGGACCCGCTGCCCAGGGCCGCTACGATGTGCCCGATGAAGTCTTCCGTGACCAGGGCTTGACCAAGTGGTTCACGGCAGGGGATAACGCCGGGGTGTATGCCATGAAGAAGGGGGGTCTGTCGGCTGATGAGGCTATGCGAATGACCCTGACCGGCACACCCGAGACAGAGATTGGACAGAGCCTGGTCAACATGCAAGCCTCGTGGCTGAAGAGTGATTCGTTAGCCAAACGTGTGGCTGCCGCCACCCTCATGCCCTTTGCGCGTGTCGGGGTGTTGGGGATGGAGCAGGGACTCAAACGGATGCCTATCATTGGGGGAGCCAAGGCATTGGGAGGGCCGGGGATCAAATCCCTCTTTACCTCGATGGACCCGGCTGCACACCTGGCTCGGGGACGACAGATTACCGGGGGCGCGGCGTTGGCCTCGGGGGGTGCCGGTGAAGAGATGCTGGACCCGCGTGCCGCCCTGACACTTGGGACGGGAACGGGTCCGGGCTATCTTCCCTACACCATCGGACGTGAGTTCAAGCGCCAGCTCCAACGTCAACCTCCCACCCTCGCTGGA
>Ga0114906_1000713_pt1 | contig 18276 bp, 8 predicted proteins | sample MalvirDeepMed_M9_FD_89687 | JGI IMG/M metagenome (GOLD analysis project Ga0114906, IMG submission 89687) | Marine viral communities from the Global Malaspina Expedition - Malaspina viral metaG DeepMed_M9 | ecosystem: Environmental > Aquatic > Marine > Oceanic | place: Mediterranean Sea...
TCCATATACTGCTTTAGCACATTGGTTTAAAACTGATGAAGGTATGGAAATATATGCAAATATAGAAAAACGATTAAAATAATCAAACTGTAGAAGCGGTCGCTCTACGGGGCGATCGCAAACTACAATAAAGAAATATGGTAAAAATAGACAACGTGTATCAAAAAGTGTTAGCAATAGTTAACAAAGAACAAAGAGGTTATATAACTCCACAAGAGTTTAATTTATTTGCCGATCATGCTCAGATGGATATATTTGAGCAATATTTTTATGACATGAATCAATTTGGTAGAGTTCCTGGTAATGATACTGATTACTCAGACATGCTAACTTTAATTGAAGAAAAAGTATCTCTTTTTCAAAAAGTAGAACAGCTAACTTCATTTATAAATCCTTATTATAAAAAACCCGAAGATTTATACAGAATTGGATCTATACAAACAATATACGGTGAAGTAGAGCAAGTTACGCAAAAAGAGTATTTAAACATTGAATTGTCTAGGTTGGCAAAACCAACTATAAAAAGAGGTGTTTACACTGACTCTTCTCAAGGTTTTAGAGTTTATCCAAACATAAGAAGAAAACTTTACTTACACTATACTAAAAGACCTGCAACTCCAAACTGGGGCTTTGTTGTTGTAAAAGACCACGCTCTTTATGACTCAGACAGTTCACAAAACTTTGAGCTTCATGCTTCAGAAGAAAACAATTTAGTTGTAAAAGTATTAGCTTTAGCTGGTATAACTATTAAAGATCCTTTTGTATATCAAATGGCAACTGCAGAAGATAATAAAAATATTCAACAAGAAAAAGCATAACATATGGGATTACTAGACGGAGTATCACAAAATAACCCACCTGTAGGTGGAGCAGGTCAGCTTATTGATTTAGGTTTAGACTCAAAAATATATTACGAAGGCGAAGACGGTATACAGCAAACAGGTACTTCTAACTATGGTAATTACCAGTTTGTATCTCTTGAAGACATTATAAATTCATTTTTAGTTGCTTATGTTGGTGAAGACAAATTAATAAGTAAAATAAAAAGAACTGATGTTGCTTTTCATGCACAAAGATCTTTAGCTGAGTTAAGTTTTGATACTTTAAAATCTACAAAGTCTTTTGAGCTTGAAGTGCCACCTTCACTTGTTTTACCGTTACCACAAGACTATATACACTACACTGCAGTTTCTTTTATTGATAACGCTGGTATAAAAAGAAAACTACAACCTATATCTAAATCATCAAATCCTATAGCTTACCAACAAAATACAGATGGTACTTTAAAGTTTGAAACTAATACTTGGAAAAACAATATATTGGGGCATCCTCAATTTGAAAAATACGTAGAGTATGGTATAACAAAGTCATACGACTCTTTTGGTAATCAACTTGCCTTTAACAATAACTTTGTATCTAAAACACCACTGAGACAATATCCAGTTGAAACTAGAATAGATGTTACAGGACCAACAAGAGTAAACCCAGGTAATGGTAATAATAATACTAACTATATTTTTTATACAGGAAATCCTAATAGTGCATTTGACATGCAGATAAGGTTTCATGGAGATTATCCAGACATAGCAGTTGGACAAGCTGTTTTTGGACCTGGCATACCTGAAAATACAACTGTAGCCTCTGTATTTGAAGCTACAACTGGTAATTATCGAGGTACTGCAATAACCATAACAAACCCAGCTTATGAAGCAGATTTATTGCTAGACGTTCCTACAAACACTGCTGGTAGACCAGAAACTACAATGCAAGCAAACACGCAAGTTATAGTTGTAGATTTAAACACTGAATCAAACTCTTGGCAGAAATATAAGAGTCATACACCTTCTACAACTACCTCTGATGACTATGAAGATGATGATAGATTTCAAGCTGAAGGTAGAAGATATGGTATAGACCCACAATACGCACAAGACAATGGTTCATATTATATAGATACAAACACTGGATTAATTCATTTTTCATCTAATATAAATAGCAAAACAATTGTGTTAGATTATATAAGCGATAGTCTTGGCACAGAAAAAGAAATGAAATTACATAAGTTTGCTGAAAAAGCAATGTATATGTGTATAGCATACGCAATTTTATCTACAAGAGCTAACGTGCAGGAATATGTAGTTAGAAGATTTAAAAAAGATATGTTTGCGGCTGTAAGATTAGCAAAATTAAGATTATCAAATTTAAAACTAGAAGAATTAACTCAAATACTTAGAGGTAAGTCTAAGCAAATAAAACACTAGTATATGCCGGAGATTAAAAACACTTTCACGTCGGGGAAGATGAACAAAGACCTTGATGAAAGATTAGTACCTAATGGTCAATATAGAGATGGGATTAATATACAGGTTTCAACTTCAGAAGGATCTGATGTTGGAACTGTGCAGAATATATTAGGTAATTTAAATGTTTTTAGTTATGTTCCTTTTTACGGGCCTAATGGGCCAGATCAAAGTATACCAACAGACAACGGAAATCAAATAGATCCAACAGCAAAATGTATAGGTGCAGTTGCTGATGAAAAAAATAATTGTTTTTACTGGTTTGTATATAGTAGCACAAAAAGTGTAATATTAAAATACCAAGCCGGAGGTTTAGGCACAATTGAGTTTGTTTTTGTAGATACTACAAACGAAGTTTTAGAGTTTAGCAATAATATAATAACAGGTATAAATATAATAGATGATTATCTTTTCTGGACAGACGGTCAGAACGAACCTAAAAAAATAAATGTAAATCTTTGTATAGAAGGTACAAACCAAGGTGGTCATTATGATACTAGATTAATTATTCCAAAAAGAGCTTTTGATTACAATAGAGCTATAATGTTTAAAAAAGAAAACATTACTGTTATAAAACCAAATCCTAAGTCAAAACTTGTTGTTGACCCTATATTTGAAACTGTTATTAGAGCAACGGCAGAGTTTGATTTTATTAACATTACCGAAGGTGACACAATTACAGTTCAATTTAATAATTTTTCTCCAAATACAGAAAGTTATAAAAAAGATGATATTATTAAACTTCTTGACAGTGCTTCGTCTGCAAGCATTTTAGAAACTTTTGAAGTTAGACTTTTAGTGCTATCAGATGTTTCAACAACAGGAGCGATCAACACATATGAGTGTAAAATTTTGTCTAAATCATCTTTAACACCAGGTTTATTAACTACTTTTAATTGTATAAAAGAAAGCACGCAAATAATTTTTCCTCGTAAATTTATAAGATTTGGTTACAGGTATAGATATAATAGCGGTGAGTACTCTGCTTTTTCTTCATTTACAGATCCAGTTTTTAAGCCTGGCACGTTTGATTATAGCCCTAAAAAAGCATATAACACAGCTATGGAAAATAATTTAGTTTCTGTTAAGTTAAGAAATATTATACCTGCTGATATACCTAACGATGTTATTCAAGTAGATTTGCTTTACACTGAAGATAATTCTCCTACAATATATATCCTTGATAAAATAAAATATCACGATTACGAACAAGTAACTCTTGGTCTTATATTATCTGATAGAATTCAAGTTAACAACTGGGTGGCTAATTTATATGAAGTAACAGCTGATTTAATTTTTGCAGCTGTTCCAGCAAATCAATTAACAAGACAATATGATAGTGTTCCTATTACGGCTCTTGCTCAAGAAATTACTGGTAGCAGAATTGTTTATGGTAACTATGAGCAAAATTACAATATAGATACAAAGCCAATATTAAAAGCAGGCTATATTAGTAGATATAGCGCTAACATTACCTATAAATATGATTACATTGGTAATTACACGAGTTCTCCACAACCTATTAAAACTCAAGTCGTGCTTAGAGAAGGGCAAAAGTCTTTAAAGTCTATGAGAGACTATCAGTTAGGAGTTTCTTATTTAGATAAATATGGTAGACAAACGCCTATATTCACGTCTAACGACTCTCAGTTTAAAATTCCAAAAAAGCATGCTGCGTTTAAAACTAAAATAGATGGTAGAATAGTAACAAACCCGCCTGATTGGGCTGATTCTTTTAAAGTATATGTAAAAGAAACTTCAACAGAATACTACAACGTTGCGTTAAGCAGAGTGTATAGAGCTCAAGACGGCGATATATGGTTGGCTTTTCCATCTTCTGAAAGAAACAAAGTTGATGAAGATACATTTTTAATATTAAAAAAATCTGCAGACTCTGATTCTTTAGTATTAGATGAAGCAAAATATAAAGTTTTAGCTATTGAAAATGAAGCGCCAGAATACATAAAAGAAAGAATTGATCCTGTTGTTAGTATAGAATGTGGTAATGATGGGTCAGGCTCAAACAATCCTGCAGATACACTTTTTGGTGGTCCTAGTGTTGGAGAGCCTACTACTGATTCTAGATTTATTACCATTGACACTCAAACATATAGTGATACTAACGCGCCTGATTTAACGGAATTAGAAGGCAATTTATATATACAGTTTTTTAACGATATTTCAAGTGGTGCGGATAACTATAGCAAAAGATATGAAGTAGCTTCTGTTACTGGTGGAACTAGTAGTGATCCTTATACAATTACTTTAAAAGATGTTTTTGATGGTAGTGATGCAAGTTTTGTATATGCTAATTATCCAACAACAACAACTAATTCAGGCGCTGAGCTTGATATAAGACCTTCTATGAGGATTGTATTTTACCAAGGTCTTGTAAAAAATCTACCAGAGTTTAAAGGTGTATTTTTTGTAAAAATAAATGCTGACACTGTTGCTCAAGCAGAAATTATTTCAAGCATTAATACCACTGTAGAGTATGAAATTACTGACACGTTGCATTCGTTTTATTTTAGTGATGATTTTGGTAATCCTGGAAATGGAAATACAACAGCTTCTAACACAGCTTCAAACAGCTACAATGTAATTCATAGTCAATTACAAACTGGTCCTTCTAGTGCGCCTAATCCAACTTTTGGAGTAACAGATTCTTATGATGAGTGGGAACAATTATTAACATTTGGAGATGGTACTACAAACAGTTTTATAGATTTACTTACACCAACTCCAGTTGGAACTCATGGTGGTTTTTTCATAGACTCGGCAAGTTACGTTGGGGTGCATCCTCAAGGCTCTATTGAAGGCGAAGACCTGAGTGATCATACAACCAGTAATAATAACCCTAGTCATGTTCATGGAAGTCGGATAGTTAGTACCACGCCTGGGCTTGGAGTAGATGACCCGCAGTCTTATGGTTGGCTTAATGATACTGATATAGATCCTAGTTCAATTGGTACAAACCCTGGTACATCTGCTTTTGGAAAAGGTATATATCAAGAAAATGGTGTTTGGTATATAGAATTATCTTTTTCAGGCGTTGGTGAAAATTTAGTAAATTCTAATAGGCCTATTGACACAGATCAAGGTTTCTTTCGTTATCATGTGTGGTTAGTTAATCAAGCTGCTAATTGGGAAGTTACAAGCAATACTCATAATAAATATGATGATATATATGATGTTTCGTTATCAGCATTAGCAGGTAAAATAAGAGAAAATCAAGTGTTTAAGTTTCAAGGAGATGAATCAGATACTAAATTTAGAATACTAGGTGTAGAAAAAATAAAAAGATACAACGTTATAAGTTATAGACATTTAATTTTTTTATGGCAAGGTTGGAGAGATGATGCTGTTGCTACTTACGGTAATTTTCCATCAGCTTGGGATAATGATTTGTATGATTTCAAAACTGCTTACACAAAATTTGTTAATCCTTCTAATAGAAGATTAACTTATAGAATAAAATTAGGAAATCAAAACCCTGAAAACGTTTTAATTAATGTTGCTGGTGTACAGACACCTATAACTAGTGTGGCAGACATAGACACGCCAGTTGCGATACAGTTTTTAGAAACTAAAATACCTGATGATGATCCAGATGTTATAAGTGACAACCCAGCTATATTTGAAACAGAGCCTAAAGCAACGGCTGATTTAGATTTTTATTATGAAGCAACAGAAGCTTTACCACTTAATATTACTAAGAAAAACGCCGAAACATTTATACCTTTAGGTAGCGTTATAACTTGCCCTAACCGCCCAGACGTTACTATTCCTAATCAAGTAGACTATGTTACAAGTATAGATGGTACTTTAGTAACATGTGTACATGGACTATTTTTAGACGCTTTAATATATATACAAGGAATTCCTGCTTTTGGAACACATGCTACTGAAGTGCCTATTCATTTTACAAGATCTGATGATAGCTATACAACAGCTTACGCTGATATTGCGCTAACAAAAACTGCTCAAAATGCAGGTACAATATCTTTAAATCAATTTTACATACGACCAAACGTCTCTAGAAATCCATTTGCACTTTCTTGGTTTAATTGTTTTTCATTTTTTAACGGCGTTGAATCAAATAGAATAAGAGACGATTTTAACACTTCAACAATAGACAAAGGCGTTAAGGTTAGCTCTACAACAGACTTTACTTATGAAAGAGAAAAAAGAAAAAGCGGTTTAATATTTTCTGGAATATATAATAGTAATACTGGTATTAATAATTTAAATCAATTTATATTAGCCGAAAATATAACAAAAGATTTAAATCCTACTTATGGTAGTATACAAAAACTTTTCCAAAGAGAAAGTGATTTAATTGCTTTTTGTGAAGATAGAGTTGTTGCAATTCTAGCAAACAAAGATACTTTGTTTAATGCCGATGGTACTTCTAACGTTGTAGCATCTACAAATGTGTTAGGTAATGCAAATCCTTTTGCTGGCGATTACGGTATATCAAAAAACCCAGAAAGCTTTGCTAAAGACAATTATAGAGCTTACTTTACAGACAAACAAAGAGGATCAGTTCTTAGATTATCAATGGATGGTTTAACGCCAATATCAGAATATGGTATGTCAGACTTTTTTAAAGATACTTTTAAAAATAGCTCTATTTTTATTGGTAGTTACGATACTAAAAAAGATCAATATAACATAACAATGCCTATTGTTGATACAACTATTTCTTATAAAGAAAACGTAAAAGGCTGGCCAAGCTTTAAATCTTTTGTTCCTGAACAAGCTGTAAGCTTAAGTGGAGACTACTATACTTTTAAAAATGGAATTCCACACAAACATCATGATGAAAGTGTAAATAGAAACACTTTTTATGGCGAGTATTATTCTTCTTCAATTGATATATTATTAAATGAAAATCCTAGCGTTATAAAATCTTTTAAAACAGTTAAATATGAAGGTTCTCAATCAAGAGTAAATCAAGAAATAGTTGGACATCAGGGAGCCCGAACAGGTTATTATAATTTACAAAACATAGATGGTTGGTATGCTGATTTAGTGTTAACAGACAAAGGAACTCCAAACGAGCAGCGTGGAAGCGTTTCAGAGTTTATAGAAAAAGAAGGAAAATGGTTTAATAATATAAAAGGAGATGATAACAATAGAAAAACAGACGAGTTTTCTTTTCAAGGTATTGGAAGAGCTATAGAAATTGTTGTAGACCCTGCATTATACCCACCTGTTATGGGTTGTACAAGTCCTGGTGCAACAAACTATAATCCACTTGCTACAATAGATAACGGATCTTGTATTTTTACAATAACTCCTCCCCCAACTTATATAGGTGGTTGTATGGATCCTAACGCTACAAACTATGATCCAACAGCTACTTTTGACGACGGCTCTTGCGTTTACACTCCACCTACTCAAATTTATGGCTGTACAAATCCAAGTGCAACTAATTATAATATACTTGCTACTGTAGATGATGGGTCGTGTATTCCTGTAATTTATGGGTGTACTGACCCGGCTGCTATTAATTATTTTGCAGGAGCAAATAATGATGACGGTTCATGTGTTTATTCAATGGTACCAGGCTGTACAGATCCTCAAGCTCAAAATTTTGATCCTTTAGCTACGGTTGACGATGGGTCATGTACTTATATTAACCAACCAATTCCAGGTTGTACAGATCCACTAGCGCTAAACTATGATCCTGCAGCAACTTTAGATGACGGTTCGTGTACATATAGTCCTATATCCGGTTGTACAGATCCATTAGCTCAAAATTATGATCCAGCTGCAACAGTTGATGATGGTAGTTGTACTTACGCTCCATCAACACCTTTTAGCTTTAGAGATATTAATGATGATGATTAAATAAATTAAATATGCCAGTAACTAGTAATTCAAATAACAACTACGAAGTAGAGATTATAGAAAGCACAGACATAAGTGGTTTAATATCACAACCACCACCTGTACCATCTTTTCTTCAAACAGCGCAAAATGGGCAAGAGTTTATAGAGTGGAAAATAACACCAACTACTATTGGTTATCCTTTAATAGCATCTAACATGAGACTTAAAGGAAATCCTCCAATTCCTGGCAACTACTATTGGGAGGAAAAGCCTTGGGCTGTGTGGAGACCTGGTAATATGAGTGGAACTTATACTGGCCCAAACCCTAATATACAGCCCCAAGCTGATGAATGCACACCACCAGTAACACCTCATAACTTAACACCTACACAAACACCTCTTCCTATGATAACACAAGGGTATCAGTGGTGTACTGGCACCTCGTGTCCTGGTGGTGGAACTGGCCCATGGTCTCCAAACCATTCTATTAACCAAGCATGTCAAGTAGTTGAGTTTATACACCCTTTAACTAGTTATCCAAACCTCGGTATTGGTAGTCCAAACAATGAAGGTATTTATTCTGAATTAACTATTATGGTAGAGGTTTACGAAGATGATAATGGAAATTTAGTTAACGATAATTTAACACCAACTAACAACTTTTTGTCAGGAAATTGGCCAGCAATGCCTACCACTTATATGTGGATTCAATGGGACGCTATTAACCACGCGCCAATAACAAATAATATATATCCTAAGTATTTAAAATGTTTTTCATTTATTACTTACAATGCTAATATATTGAATTATCAAGCTCCACAAGTTCTTGATTTACTTTTTGATCTTGACGAAGTACCTCCAGTTTTAGGTTGTACTGACCCAGGCGCATTAAATTATAATGCAAATGCAGTTTTTGATGATGGTAGTTGTTCTTATTTAAATCAACAGAGTTATCAAATACAGTTGAGTTTTGATCTTTCTCAAGGTTATAGTCCGCCGGGCGTTCCAGGCGTTATACCTCCAGGTCCATACACAGACGGCGCTCCATATACTTTTACTGTACCATATCCTCAAAACCAAACGTTTTTATATAGTACAGTAGACTGGGATTTAACGCAAGGTGTTGATCAAAATTTACGTTTTAATAACGGTGCATTAACAGAAACTGTAATGCTTTCAAATTATTACAACCCAGGAGATCAAGTTAGCGAGCTTGTTGAAATTTATGTTTATCCTTATACAGATCAATCTGGTGGAGGTCCAGTAATATATGATTTTCCAGGACCAGGTGGTCCAAGCGCTATGTTTAATTTACCAGATCCTACAGGTAGTTTTGGTGCTTTTACTTATGCTGATTATATACAGCGTATGTATTCTGGTTGGGGTAATACAAAAAATAATTTAACAGCAGCAAGTTTAAGAATTAGTCTTGGTGCTACTGGTTGGTTAACTCCTGATTATGAAGATCCAGCAGTATTACCAGGCCCAATAGCAATGACAGGTTGGATTAATGGACCAGATATAACAGGTTTGCAACCGTCACAAACTGTTAACTTTTCGCAAAATGGCGCTTTACCGCCAGAAGTTTCAGGAATATCTGCCGTGGAAGAAATAAATCCAGTATCTGGAAATCCAGCAAGAGATTATTTTCCAAATAAAGTAAAAGTTAGAGTTCAATTAGATTTTACAGCACCATCTCCACAACAAGGTTATACTGGCCTTAATCCTTGGAGTAATAGTAATTTGCTTTTTACAATACCAGTTAGTTTAATACATATAACAGAAAATCAAGGTGATCTTAATTGGACAGCGCCTATATAGATAAAATATGAAAGAAATAAAAGAATTTATTATAAATAGAGATGCAATGCCTTCTGCTAAAACATCAAAGCCTTTTACTGTTATTGGTGATCCTGGCGCTATGTTTACTATAACAGTTATTAATGAAGACATACATTATTATAATTTTTCTGAAGAAAAAAATGTAAACGGTGTTTTAAAAACTGCTTTAGCGTTTTCTGCTGTACCAGCAACTTTAGAAATAAAAACTTTAGACTCAACAGGTGTTTACAATAGTTATATTGAATTTCCAGCAATAACAGATGATGACCATTACATAATAACTTTACAAGCGGTTGGAGAAACTAATTTATCTAAAGCTATTTCTCATAACAACGTTTTAGTATTACCAAAAATATATAAATATAAAGATACTACTGTAACTTTTTCTTTAACGTCTGCTGGTAGTGATAGTACATATGATGACTACCCAAGCAATGTTACTTTTACTGGTCATAGTAGTTCAACACCAAACAATACTTTTAATTCTTTAACAAAATCTATTGAGTGGGACGTAACTTTAGGTTCTAGCCAATTTATTATAGCAAGACAACCAATAATAACAGATTTTGAGTTTACAACAACAAAAACAACTAGTTCAAGTAGTGATAGTACTGGTGAAGATTTGTACATTGAACTAACTGATATTACAGGTATTTCTCCTCGTATGGCTGTATCTGGAACTAATATAGCCGCAAATTCAATAGTTAAACAAGTAATAAAAGGTTTTAAAAATTACAACAAATCTTCTGACTTAAGCGTTGTATATGAGGTTGGACAAACAACTTCAACAGACGAACAAGGCAACGTTAGTATTATTGATGATAACTCAGGTACAATTATTATTAGCAACTCTTCTAGCTGGTCTAGTGGGCAAACGCTAACGTTTACAGGTAAAGGAAGCGCAAATAGTGAGCCTTTTAACAACACTACTTTTAAAGTAGAAAATTTTTCTTTAACAATAGATCCAGTAGTAACAACAACTGACGCTGCTGTTTCAAACAGTACTACAATACCAATAACTAGCACTAACGGTATAAAAGCTGCAGAAACAGTTTTAATGACTGGTATAGGTGTAACAGCCACTTCGCCTCATGTTGACGCTATAAGCTCGGGTGTAAATATAACAGCTAGCTCTGCACAAACAATAGAAAACGGACAAACAGTTACTTTTACAGGTAGCAGTAGATCTGCAAAAATAAAAGCAGATGTAACTGTATTAGAGTATGGTACAGACGATATAACATTAACTTTAGCTTTAGATAATATTTTAACAGTAGGATAATATGCAAATAACATTAACTTTTTCAGAAGCACTAAACGTATCACTAGCAATAGGAGATACAGTTCACTACTCAACGGTATCGTTAGGCGGTGGCTATTCTTTATCTAATAATTTTACACGTCTTGGTGAGGTGGTTGGCATAGAAGGTAAAAAAGTACTTGTAAAAGATGATACAACTCTTTCGCCACCTGTAATAAATTTAAGTGGTACATATTTTATGTTTACAAAACCTAATAAAGTAAATTTAACTAATTTAACAGGTTATTTTGCTGAAATTAAATTTGTAAATGAAGATACTGAAAAAGCTGAATTATTTACCGTTGGCTCTGAGGTAGTAGAAAGTAGTAAATAACACATAAAAAGTGTAATTATAAATAAATAAACAATAAAACATGGCAATAGGTTTAATTAAAAAACAAATAATACATAGTTCAAGTAAAAAATCATCGCCTTCTAGATTTATGAAAAGCTCAGATCTTGAAGGAAATCTAACTGATGCTCAAACTGAGTATAACAAGCAAATGAACCTTTATAAAAACCAGAAGTTTATAAATCCTTATGCTAAAAATGTTTTTGAAGGCATGGATAATACTATGCAAGATTTAACTATAAATCAAAAGCAAGCTCAATTTCAAGCTCAACAAAACCAACAAAGTCAAGCTAACATATTAAACGCCATGCAAGGAAGTGGCACTTTTAACGCTGGTAACATACAGGCTTTAGCTAACCAAGCTCAATTAAGTGCACAGAAAGCTAGCGCTTCAATAGGTCAACAAGAAGCAGCAAATAAAAAAGCAGCGGCGCAAGAAGCTTCTAGACTTCAAACTATGGAGCGTAAAGGTAGATTACAACAACAACAAGGTGAGGCTAGTGTACAACAAATGGAGATGGATAGACAAGCAACACTGCTTGGTACGTCTATGCAGCAGGTTGGTAATGCGCAGCAAGCTATTGCAGCTAGACAACAAATGATTGGTAATATTGTTGGAGGAGTTGCAAGTGGTATTGGATCTATTTTTGGTGGATTTGTAAACAATTAATAAAAAAACAATATGGGAGCAGATAGAACTTTAGTAGCAGCTGCGGGTAAAATGGCCCCGCCAAAAGTAGATTATACTAATCTTTTTAAAGGTATAAGTGCTATTGGTACGTTAATAGCTACGAAAACTAATATGGCAAATGAATTACTCGCTGAAATGCCAGAGAGTATAGATGTATCAGAACTACCTCAAGAAATGAGAGATGCAAACATGGGGTTTTTTGAAACTACCAAACAAGAATATGTTGCGGCTGTTAAAGCTATGAAGTTTTCAGCGCCTTTTACTAAAAAATATAGAAATGCTGTTGCTAAAATTAACGAAATAAAAAGTGGTTACGAAAAAATAAAACAAGATTTAGTTGGATATGCTGAGTATAGAACTAAAATTTTTACAGAACACACAACACAGTCAAAGCAAGCTAACGCTACTCAAAAAAATTACTATGCGGATTTAGTAATACAAGGTGGTGAAATGAATGCTCAGGTAGAATTTACACTTGATGGTTTAAAGTTTGGTAGTGAAAAACTTGGCTTAGGCGATTTACCTGAAATATACTCAGCATCTGTTGGTATAAAAGCAGGTGATATGGCAAGAGATATAATGTTTAAGTTTGGTAAAAATTTAAAATTAAAAAATGGCAAATATGATGAAGTAGAAGTTAGAGATGCTGCAACAAACCTTATAGACACTTTGCATGCTGACGGTGGGTATAGAGCTGTTAAATCTTTGGCTTTTGACGCTAAGTTTGATGGTAGAAGCTTTATGCAACACTACGGTGATAAGCTAATGCTAGGTGATGATGATATGGGTGGTGATTATTCTGGTTTAAGCGTAAATGAAGCTATTGCAAAGTGGAAAACAGATAACCCAGGTTATAAAGAAGCTGACGCACAGGCAATGCAAGACAATATGATGGCTGACGCTTGGGACGTAGATCAAAACGAAGTATTAACTAATGAGCTTATACAGTTTATAGTTGATGGAACTAAAACTAAGTTTGATAATACTGTTTATGTTGATCCTTATGAAGAGAGAAATAGCAAGAATTACTTTATTAACCAGCAATATGTTCCAAAAGAAAACGTAGACAACACAGTCAAATTACTTAATTCAAACCAAGATTATAGTTTAAGTAACGCTTGGGACGGTTCTTCTCATTATCGTGAAAATGGGGTTTATTATCATAAACCAAAAAACGGTACTGATTATACTCCTATGCCTAATAAAGATCAACTTGCTGCTAATTTAGGTCTTATTGGTGACGATCTTCCAGGACCAAACGTTTATGGTTACGAAAGAGGCAATGTTGCTAAAAAGAAAAAGCAAAATCAACAAGCAAATCAAGATTTAACGTTTCAAGTATTTGACGAAAGTCAATACGGAGAAATTTTTGATAAAAACAACAAACCAATTAAAGGTAAAATAACTATTTTAGGTGTTAATAACGATGGAACTTATAATATAATAACTCAAGACAAAGTTCAGCATAAAAATATAAAGTTACCAGAAAACATAAAGCCAAGTCTATATAAATAATGAGTGAATATCAACATAAAAACGGTTTTAATTATTCTTTAGAAGAAATAGAGTTAGCTGCTAAAATGAAAAACGACACAGTCGAAAACATATTAGCAAATAGTTTTATTGGCGCTGCTGATACAGACCCTATGCTTGTTGATCCTTATGCAAATGAATCTGAAGCATTTTTAAACATGAAGCAAGAATTACCTTTTGCTTCTGATGCAAATCTTAGAAATATGGTTTATGGCGTTGGTCAACAACAGCAAAGCGGGCCAGAAGATGTAGGTGATGTTGTAATGGATAAAGTTTCAAAACTTAGTTTAGGTGTACTTAATTTTGTTGACGACTTGTACAAGCTTTACGAAACAGGTGAAGGTGGTTTATTATCAGAAGTTATGAGAGAAGGTGTTTTTCAAACTGCTCTTGGATATAGTGCTGCAGAGCTTAGAAAAAATGGATATGATATACCTGAAGAAGTTTTATTCTTTGACTTAACATCACCGGCAGAAAGAAGAGCTATATACGAAAACCATATGTTAGAAATGGCTAGAGATCCTGAAATGACTTTAGAAATGGCTCAAAAACTTGATCCTACAAATAAAGTTAAATTTGAAGGTATGATTGATTGGTTTAACAAGCACACATACTCGTATTATGATGGCGAAGGTGTTCCTGAAGATTATCTTACTTTAACGGCTAAAGCTTCAAAATCAGGAGATCCTTTAGACTATGCTAAAGCAGTTGACTCTTTTTTAGGTGATGCTTTTCAAGCTTTACCTTCTGTAATGATAAGTAGAGTTAATATTTACGGTGTTCCTGTTGGAGCTGGCTTACTTGGCGCTAGTGCTTATATGGAAAATTTTGAAAGAGAACTTTTTAATAGAGGTAATGACCCAGGCGTAAGTAGAAATGATATAGTAAAAAACTCTATAATTACAGGTGGTGCTGACATGGCTATGGAAATTGTAGGTGGCGGTATTTTAAATAGACTGTTAAAAGGTGTTAATAAAGAAACCGCTGAAAAACTACTGACCGAATTGCCTAAAGTAATGGCAAAACGTATGGGTCTTGGTTATTTATCAGAGTTTACTACTGAAGGTTTGACAGGTGTGTTACAAGAAGGAGCCGATCAATATACTTTTGGAGATCAAAAAACAATACAAGATTATTTAAGAACTTTCTTTAAAGATGGTTTTCTTGGTGGATTTTTAGGTGCGGGTATGGTTGCTACTGCTATTCCTAAGAAAAAAGAAATTTACGGTTACGTTTCTTCAAACAACTACAAACAAGATCAGTTGCAGTTAGAAACTGATATTATTAGATTAAAAACAGATATACAGCGTGCAGATCCTGCTGGTAAAGCTGCTTTAGAAACTGAGTTAGAAGCTGTTGAGGCACAAAAGAAGAAAAACGAAGAAAATATGATAAATTTCTTCGATAGCATGACGGATAAACGAAAGCAAGAGTGGGGCGCAGCTATTGATTTACAACACAAACAGCTTGATATAATAGGCAATGATGACTATAGTACAAAAACACAAAACGAAGCTAGAAAAAAATTAAAAGAGTCAACTGAAAGTCTTAGTAAGTTTTTTAAAGGTACTGATTTAAAGTACGATCCTGCTATAGAGTCTTTGATTGGTAGAGCAATGAAGTCGACAGAAAGAATTAAAAAACAAAAAGGTTTTTTTGGATTTAATAAAGATATTTTAAGCGTTGAGTATGTTGATTCTGAAAGTAGATTAAAAGAAATAGAAAAAAATAACAAAGGATTTAATAGATCAGATGGTATTTTTGTAGAAACTAAAGACGGTAAAAATAAAATATATGTTAACATGCAGATTGCAGGTTTAACAGAAGCAACAAACGTAATAGGCCACGAATACTTACACTCTATAGTTTCAAGTAATTTTAAATCAGGTATTGGTAAAGCTAACCTAAAAGGCTCAATATCTGCTTTTGTAAAATATTTAAATGATATTGGCAACGCAGATCTTGTTGCTGATATAGAAGCAAAACTAGCTACACAGTATGATGCTTTAGACTCTAACGGCGATGTTATTAGAGATGCCGACGGTTTAGTTAAAACAAAAAGAGATGGTGATCAAGAAGAATATTTTAATATATTTTCAGATCTAATTAAAGAAAACAAAGTTGATAACGTTGTTTCTAAATCTAGTGGATTAACAAACTCTTTTAGAGCATTGCTTAGGGGTTTTGGCTTTAGCAATGTTGATTTTCAAGATGGAGCTCAAGTATTTGAGTTTTTAGTTGACTATAAAACTAATATGAATAGATCTAGTATATTAGGTAAAATAACATCTAAAGGTATTGGTAAAACAAAAATTAAAGGATTAGAGCCTAAGCAAGACAAAAGATTTAAAGGAGGTACAGATGCTATTGTAGATGATGCTAGCAAACAGTCTTTGTCTGACGTTAGTCAAGACGTTAACGACATAGCAAACATGGGTTGGACAAACAAAACTTGGAAAGAAGGTGGTGGAGACTATGCGGTTAGAGTAATGCAAGAAGAAAAAATGCTTGACGCTTTAATATACTCTAAATATAAAGCAGATAAAGTTCCAGCAAACTTTGTTAAATTAGTTTATTCTGAGTTAACACCTCATATTAAAAATTTTAAACCTGACGACAATGATAATTTTTTTGCATGGGTAAACTCTCAAATACAAAACAAAGCTAACGCTGTTTACAATAGAGAGTTTAAAGAAAAGCCAGATCAAAAAGGCCCAAGCTTAAGCGATAGAACAAAAGAAGGCGCGCCAGTTATTCAACCAGTTGCCGAAGAAACTGAAAGTGATTTTGAAACAGAAAACGCTTTAGCCACTGAAATAAGAGAAAGAAAAGGTGAAGTTATTGAAAAAATTGTAGGTAAAAAAGACAGGACAAGAGTTTTAAGAGATTTAAGTGATGTTGATTTACAAAACAATGTAGAGATAAACAATGTTATTTCTACTAAAATTGAAAACTTAATAGAGCAAAACCCAAAAAACTTAGAGCAACAAATAGAAAAACTTATAGAAAAAGAGTTTACTAAAATTATTGCTAACGATATGGGTGCAATATCTCAAAATAGTAAAACAAAAGAAGTTACTGTTAGTGAAGAGTATAAAGCTTTTCATGCTTTAGGTTATAACGACATTGTAAGTGCTTTATCTGACGATGTTATAAAAAATAATTACAATCAGTTATTTGATATTACAAAGGTTGCTAGAGAAGCAGATAAAAAAGTAAATCCAATAACAGGTAAAGTTACTTATCCTGGTAAAGGTATATATAAAATAGGAACTAATAAAGCAAAGTGGACCAAATACTTTACACAAGGTGGTTACACAACTCTTAGAGCAAGAAGAGCTGCATTAGCTAAACTGTTAGCACAAGCAAAAACTAAACGTGCTTTAGACAACGCTATAATAAACAACTCTAACGATATTGATAAAAAAATAGACGCTAAGCTACGTACTTTTGCAAACTCTCTAGATAATCAAAACAACCAAATAAAAAGCTTTGACAAAGTTAAATACTCTTTAACAAACAAGCAAATGCAAGGTAAAGAGTTTTTGAAAATAATAATGGTAAAAACTGGTGAGCTATATAGATTAACAAAGCCTAACGGAAAGCCTTTGTTTGCGTCTAAAGGTCATGCTTTAGAGCAAGCTATAAATGATTTTATAAGAAATCTTAATATTCCTGGTTTAAAACCAATGGTAGAGGTTGCTACTGAAAAAGATGGTATGGCTGATTTACAACTAGGTCTTTTTTTAGGTGATGTAAAAGTAGCAGAGTTTGGTGTTGAAATAAAGCTAGGTGAAGGAGTTCGTTTAACTTCTAACGGAATATCTGGGTATGGAAATATTGATGGTAGTGATATAACTTTTACTCAAAAAAATCCTTATTCAGACGGTAAAAAAGATATTTTTGATAGAGGTAAGCTAGTTAAATCTGTAAGAAAAGAAATAACGGCTTATTACAAAGAAATAAATACTAATATACAAAAGTATAACGACGGAGAAACTATACGTATTGATGAAGGCACAAAGAATAAACCTAAAATAGTAACCTACAAAAGAGGTAAAAATAAAAAAATACCTTTAGTAAAAAAAGCTGGAGATTTACAACCTTATTTTGCACACAAAATAGCTTTAGACAAAGGACTTGGTGTTGCGGTACAAAACAAAAGTAAAATAGAAGTTGACTTAGGACTTTTAGTTGAAATGGGTTATTCAGGTAAGAAACACCCTTCTAACTATATTGAATTTTTAGGTAGTTTCTTTGCAATAGGTAAAGATAAATACTTTAATGGCGACGTGCCAAGTTTAACTGGTATAGCTGAAGTTATTGTTTTAATGTCTTCTAGCGGAGGAGTTAAAACTAAACTAGCAAAAAGTTACGGTATAAAAATGCTCAAAGTTGCTCCTAGAATAATGCCTACTCCA
>Ga0114906_1000716_pt1 | contig 18231 bp, 29 predicted proteins | sample MalvirDeepMed_M9_FD_89687 | JGI IMG/M metagenome (GOLD analysis project Ga0114906, IMG submission 89687) | Marine viral communities from the Global Malaspina Expedition - Malaspina viral metaG DeepMed_M9 | ecosystem: Environmental > Aquatic > Marine > Oceanic | place: Mediterranean Sea...
AGATAACGACGAAGGCCGGATCGTCTACAAACACTCTGACAATTCGATGAATCTGTGGACCAACAATGCGGTGCGCTTGACGATTGACAGTTCAGGTGATGCGACATTCACGGGTGACGTTACTGTGAGTGGTGGCGACATCACGTATGGCAACGGACAAAACGCCACGGCGTCTGTTACAGCCACGGCCCACGATACCGCAGGAAAGAACCTGACGATCACTTCTGGGGCCACGACTGCTGGCACGACCAACAACATCGCTGGTGGAAGCCTCACCATCCAGGCTGGGCAGGGCAAGGGCTCTGGAGCCGGTGGAGACATCATCTTCCAGACGGCCAATGCTGGGAGTTCGGGTAGCACCCTAAACAGCCTTGCGACAGCACTGACCATCAGCGATGACCTGTCATCCACCTTTGTTGGGCCGGTTATCGTTACCAGCGCGATGGCTGCGAGCGGTTCTGGCAATACCTTCGTCACATTTGCTGATGGAGATGACACCCCTTCTGTCGCGACTGGAAACTTGTTCAAGCACCATGCGTCTACTGAGACCATCACGATGTTTGACAATGGGCTTTCTGGTCAGATCATCACGGTCATCTCTACCGCAGCCATCACATACGATGTGACCGGCACCAACCTGAAGGGCGGCAGTGCGGACATCGTAACCGCAAATGGCGATGTGACTCAGTGGTGCTTTGATGGCACCAACTGGTATCTTCTTCAGTTCATGGATGTGTCGGCTGACCATTCTACTATTGGCGGTGGCGGTGGTGCCGATGCCAACGACGTTGACCACATTCTTCACCAACAAGTTTTCTCATAGGATTGAATCATGGCAGTAATCAGCAAGATTTGTCTCACTGGAGCCGCTAACGGTACCGGCGTCAAGGTAGTACAGACTGGTACGGCGGGAACTACCGTGCATACGAGCGTGGCTGGGACCACTAGCTTCCATGAGATTTGGCTTTGGGCGTGCAACACCAATACGGCGCCGGTCACACTCACGCTCGAATGGGGTAGCGCCGATGTTGATGACAACATCAAGGTTGACATCAATCCGAATGAAACCTTGCTTGTATCGCCTGGTCTGGTTTTGCAGAACGGACTCATCGTCAAAGCGTTTGCGTCAGTAGCAAACAAGGTCAACATTTTTGGATACGCCCACCTCTTGGACTATTCGTGAGCCGAATTAGTCGAGTACCTGGCAACATCGCCAACCAAACCACAGGAAAAAACTACCTTCTTGAGAAGGGTTGGCGACAGTTCTTCTTCACCGACCCGCGTTGTGTGGTTGAGCCTGGAACTGCGCAGCCGCTTTCGGGGGCCCCTGTGGAGACTACTGGCAATACAGTCTTCACGTTCAATCAGAACTATGACGGAGGTACGGAGTTCGCCATCGATGGCTATGTCGCGGGTATGCCCCTGCGAACAGCAGAGGGAGATGTCGTTACTTTTGGTAAGCCGTTCGTGCTCAAGACGATGATTGAACTCATCTCCATTTCGGGTGATTACGATTCTGTGGCTGACACTGATGCTACCCAGGCAGTTCTATCGATGGGGATTTGTGAAAACGCGTCTGACTACGATGCCGATGACAACCGGCACCTTGGGTCTGGCTGTAGACTGATGTGCCGACTCTCCGAAGTCGTTGAAGAGGATGTTTTCGACACGATAGATTCTCTTGACTCTTCAGGGTCCCCTCCAGGGCAAATAACAACGGCATCAACTGCATGCAACGGGAGCGACAATCCCAAGCTATTCGTGTCTGAGTTCTTCGTGGGGCCTGACATGGCGACGGCAAACGGAAATACCTTCTTACAGAGACAGGCGTTCAAGGCATCAGGCAACAGCTATGCCACACCAGTAAATGCCCTGCACGTGAAGAGCTTCAATGACGTTCAGGGGTTTGACAGCGATGGCACTATCGTCACTTTTTATGCGGCCGTCCATGACATGGAGACCGATGCCTTCAGCGGAAACACGGCATGTGTTCTGACAGCCCGATTTTGGTACATGGTTGAAGCAGATGTCAAAGTGGGCTGGGGTGGGAGCGGATCAGCATGAGTAGACGAAAACCCGGCACTATCGCAAACAGGACACATGGTATTCGCAAGCGCAAGCACATTGGGTGGCGTGACTTTCGGCCCGTGAGTCACCCAAACGTCGTCGATGACAGCCCAAATAACTTTCTTGCGAGTATAGCCGAAACCGGCGGCAACATTGTCGCGACGTATGCGACGACGTGTACCACCGCATCGCAGCACATACAAGAGTACGATGCGTTCGTTATCCCTTTGACGAACAACTATGGCGAACCGATCAACTTCAATGAGCCATTTTCATTGATGACACAGATTGAGTTCATCAGTGCGACCGGAGATCACTCTGGGTCAAGCGAGCCAGAGCTGGCATTTGGCCTGGGCATCTGCGAGAACGAAGGTGGTGGTAGTTTGCTCATCAGTGATGAGAGCACGAACAAGTGGCTTGGGAGCGGGCTCTCTCAAAACAACGATTCGACTCCACCAGATCACAACATTCTTCAAGGTAAAAGCTACTCAACATCCGGCACGAGGTCCAGTAGGTCAGCGGCCATGGGCGGACCCACGGGTCTCAGTCATGCGTCATACTTTGTTGGTCCTGCTGTCGGGTCCAATGCCGATGCTGAAAGTGTTGGTGTTGTCGCGGTGGCCGGTGCATATTCTGGTGGCAGTTATGCGAAAGATGGAACCGTTACCACCGATGCTTACGACCTCTCCAACGACGCGGCCACCATCCAAAACGATGGACAGGTATACCTGTTTGCTTGGATCGGAAGCTACAACAGCGCCTGGGACTACAGCGCCAGCGGCACGCCGCCAGTATTGACGTGTCGATTGCGTTATATGGTGTCCCATGACCCAACAGGATGGGGAGGAAGTGGATCATGACACTGGATGACTTGAACAACTCGAATAGTGGCGCACATATCTATGAATCCCAAATCGCATCGCGCGTTGATGGCGTGACAAGCAACTGGGAGACAGTCAACGTCAATACTGAAATCGTCAAAGAGCACTGGGAGGCAGCACTGGCCTCTGCCGCCGATGCGCTCGTTCTTGTACAATGGCTTGAGTCCAAGCGAACGTAGTGCCGCTACTCAGCCGGCTCTTCCTCGGCTTTGCCAGTATCGGCCTTGGCCTCTTCTTCAGCCTCTTCCTGTGCGGGCTGTTCGGCCTCTTCAGTGGCCTCGGTGGGCTCAGTGGTTTCAGTGGGCTCGCCACACAGTAGGCTACAGCCAGTCAAAAGCAGTGCATAGATGAACATTTTCGTCTCCAATGTCGTCAGAGGATTTTGACGACCTCAAAGTGCATACCATCTTTTCGGCCCGTGTACCGCCCGCCCCAGTAGAACCCGTGCTGCTCCGCGATGGTCACGAGGGGTCTTACGGTGCCTTCCTGGCCAACAAGGGCTGGAGTGCGCCCCAGGCCGTTCCACGGGGCATTTATGTCAAAGGCAGAGCCGTAGGCATGGTTGCTGAGTGTTTTCGTTGAGCCACGAATCATCCGTGGGACAAATGAACCTGCCCAGCTCTTCACATACCGCATCAGACCAGCCTTCTGCCATTCGTTGAACATGGAGAGCAGCTGGTCGGTGCACTTCTCGTGGAAGTAGATGCCGCCACTTTTCGGTGCGTATGGGACTCCAATCAACTGAGGAACGATCACCTTGATGATTTTCTTGGCGAAATCGTTGGTGATTTTGATGGCCTCTCTGTTGTTTTCCTGTGGGTTCAACCTGTATTCGATGTGCCCAAAGGCCTCTTCGCGCCACTCTCCACCCCTATACACGATGTCTGATCGTCCATCGTTGTTTTCATCCAATATGGGTGGCCAGGCAGGGTCCATGAATCCTGGGATCACATTCAGCTTCAGGGCCTTTTTTACGGCCGCGTGTTCTTTTTCGTGATGAAACCCGCTCCAGCCGGTGGACATGGCAATAGAAAACGTCTTCGGCCCAGCGATCCCGTCTGCCTTCAAACCCATGAGGTTCTGGAAAATCTTCGTCGCTGTTGTGGTTTTGCGCCCGAAGATCCCATCAAATGCGCCTTGGAATACATCTTCTGAGGCAAGGAATGTTTGCCACTCAATGACTGCGTGGCCTTGTGAGCCGTCTTTAAGAATCATTTTCATCCTTTGGTGTTATGGGTTCATCACTCATTAGGGTGTACGGTACAATACCGAGTATGGAGGTTGAAATGATCAAGAAAGCTATCGAGGCTTTGTTCTCGTCTCAGAAGCGTATTTCGTGGCGTCGTCTCGCGACACTCGCCTTGGGAACTGGGCTTCTCTGTGTTCAGATGATTGATGCGCAGCAGTGGATGTATCTGGCACTTGCCTATGTGGCTGGCGACTCTGCTGAAAAGGCGATTGCTGCCCTTCGAGGGTGATCACCGATGGCGTTCACTGATACTGGCTTTGAAACGGCTGTCACGACTCGTGTTTTGTATGAGTCCAGCTTGACCAATGCCACCCAGTCAAACATAACTGGTGGTCCTGGGACGCTGTATTCGGTCAATATCAACAGCAGCAACGATCAAGTATCGTATGTGAAGATTGCCAATGCGTACACGGCATCGTCTGGAACGACTGCGCCGGATTGGATCTTTTTCTGTGCCGCCGATTCATCGGAGCACTATGAGATTCCAGGCGGCGTATCGTTTGATTACTTGAGTATTTGGCTGACTGTAAATCCAAGTCCTGCGGACAATACAGGGCCAACGCTTACAGGGAATGAAGCAGTCGCCATAACTATTGTGACTGGTTGACTAATGGCATTTATCAAGACCACAACGCCAACCGCATTGGGCGGCAAGCTAATTGTAGATACCAAATGTGACACAACCTCAGCAGACAATGTCACTGGTGCAACAAGCGGGATTGTCTACATTGTAAAGATCGACGCTACAGGAAACGTGGTTACCACGAGTGAGCCCGGCTGTTACGTCAAGATTGTTGATGCCTCGTCTGCAACGGGTGGTGGCGTGTCATCAACTGTCCCAGATTTGGTTTTTTACGCGCCGCATGGCGTTGTTACGACCTACGTGATCAGTGGTGGGTGGGCGTTCTCCAGCGGGGTCTGCATGTGGTGTGTCACAACGGCTGCACTTAATGGGGACATAGGCCCAACAGCAGACGTAAAAGTCTCCCTGGTCTCAACATGAGCACATTTCACACTATCATTAGTGTTTTGCTTGCTGGTATCACCGCCTTTATTCTTGGAAAGCATCGTTCGGGATCGAAGAGAAACAAGGGTGGAGAATTGCCCAAAAATAAAGCCGCGTCAGCCGCGAACGACAATCTTCAAGAGTCGTTTGATGAAGAGATAGACCGCATTCAGTCTGACCTGAAAGGCGATGACCCGGCAGGCGATCTTGCTTCGCGTGGAAATGCCCGGCGTCGGTCGTGATCGTTCTTCTTGTTGGTGTCGCCCTGGCCGGAGACTTGATCGAAAAGCCAGCAATTCCTGACCCCGTTGAGGGGGAGTGCGGCAGGGTTTACCCTATCCGAAAGGGCCAGCAGATACCTGAAATGGTCGCTCGCACAGCAGGAGAGGCGTCTTGCTCTGCTGTAGCCGTTCCGCTGTCCCAGTATGCTGACATGTTGGCGATCGAGCAATGGTCGGAAACAGTTGCGCAACAGTATCGCGTGGATGTCGCGGCTTTGGAAATGGAGAGGGATTGGTATAAGAGTAGGTTGGAAGAGGAAACTAAACCTTTACCTTGGCTGCTCAGGCCGGAAACTCAGCGTTGGTTTGGTAGACTTGAGACACTGGCAACAGTTGGTGTGGTTGCTGCGGGTCTTGGTGCTGCTTACTCTTATGGTTCAGGGGCCACAAAATGACTTTGAAAGACTGGGCCATACCGACCATCACCGTAGTGTTTGCCGCTGGGGTTACAGTTGCGGGCTTTGAAGCTACGGCAGAGGACACCGAGGACCTACAAGACCGCGTCGGACAACTGGAGTCCAAGGCTGGTAAGCAGGAAGTCATTGACCTGAAGATCGAGGGCGTCGAAAAGCGCCTCGACAAGATGGAAGATCTACAGTCACAGATGATGGCTCTTCAGCAACAGCAAGCCGTCAACATGGCTGCTGTATGCCAAGCGACCAACGCAAGCTGTAGCCGTTAAGTCAGGCTCACCACAAAGCCGACCATAGACAGCAACAGTGCCGCCGCAGAGAAGAACAGCGCTCGTCTACTGGCACGCCAACTGCGCCCCAAGTCGTGGTGACGTAGCGCATAGCTCCAGTGCTGAGATGAATCCCAATGAGGGATGCATTCAAAGAATTGTGGACACTTCCGCTGTTCCCACACCTCATCCTCTGGCAGACGAATCCGGTACCAGAGGCACATTCCGGCCCACCTCTTCTCAATAGATTCAGGCTGGTATTTTGCCCAGAGCCCGCATCGTCCGCATCGTGCCATTGAATGAAGATACCCCACCAGGGCCGTGACTCCCAGGTGGGGCATATAGTGTCTAAACCCACGGGGGGTGAAAGACACCCCACACTGGCTTATTCCAATGCAGGGCGCTCCTTCCACAACCCCTAAAGGGGCTTGGCCTCACGCGCGTAAGGCCGAGGGGCATTTAACGTGTTCTATCCAACGCGAGCCGATCAACGGCCTGCCTGTACCGTTCTGGATCGAGTTCAGCGCCCAAGTAGCGCCGGTTTCCAAGTCTGGCGCATGCGCGGGCCACGGGACTCATTCCAGCGAAAAGATCAACGATCAGGTCATCCGGCTTGGTCCATCGTTCAATCCAGCCCTGCATCCATTCCACCGGCTTTTCGCTGTGCTTCTGGCGCTCTCCAATATGAGCGTTCTTCAATGAGCCCCACTTGGTACACAGGCCGGTTCCTTTCGGGCCACGCTTGACATAGAGGCAGACCAGTTCACTTGCGCCAAGCCAGTGGTAGCCAGTGCCTGCTGCGCCGCCAACCTTGGTCCAAGAGCCACCAGAGACGTACCGCCACCGGAAAGTGCCTGCGTGTACAGCATCGAACCACTGTCCAAGCTTCGGCCAGGTACACCACAGGGCGAGCCTGCCTGCGTCCATGACATCGTATGCTTGGTCGAGAACCTTGACGATGTCTGCGTCCGTCATGCTTTGGTAGTGGTTGTCTGGGTTGGCGCTGTGGCCTGGTGCCTGTACATAGCTCCACGGCGGGTCTGCGATGATGAGAGAGGGCTTCTCCTCCAGTTCACTGAGCAGTTGCTGCACAGAGCAGCAACGGAGGTCGATATTGTCTGGTTGTTTTGGCTCTTCGACCGTGATGAACTGAAGCTGAGTCATTTTCCATTTGCCTTGCTTCCGTAGCCATCCTTGGCCCACCCATCGCCCTTGAGTGCAAAGCTGCTGCGAGAGATGAGTTTCTTCATTGTCTCCAGGCACTGGATGCATGACGGGGCCGGCTCGGTGTGCTTTTGGAACTGCTCGATCTGCTTGCCGCAAGAGTCGCATCGGTATTCATACAGTGGCATTCTTCCTCCTTAAAAGCCCCACCCCCCTCGCCCGGTAGGAACCGCTCATGCAAGACCCTGGAATGAATCAAGCGGTGTAGACGAGGGGGAGGGGAGATTGATGTGGCTGGGGCGGGTGGACTCGAACCACCAACTTCTGCGGTAACAGCGCAGCGTTCGGCCGATTGAACTGCACCCCAAAGAAAAGGGGCCCGAGGGAACAGAAAACCCCGGACCCCAGGCAGATTTTTCAATCTGCGTTCGAATCAGTCAAAAGAGACCGGAGACTCTTCATCGCTGTCGAAATCAAAAACAATTCCGTCTTCCTCTTCGTCAAGCTCTGGCTCATGAAGAGGCTCCTCTTCGGGCTCAGGAACAGGGGCGAGTTCCACCACCTTCTTCTTCTTCTTGCTTCGAACCGGCTTTGCGGCCTCTTCAACGACAGGAGCAGGCGCAGCGTTTTGGGTATGCCCTGACGCCATTGTGCCAATCAGTTGCTTGAGCAGGCCCTTCAGTTCATCGTCGTTTCCGCCCTTGGCTTGAAGTGCGACCATCAGGTCTTTGGAGAGACCATCTGTGTTGACATTCACGTTCATGGTTTCGGGCACACCATTCCGATACAGAAGGTCGGGCTGGTTGTCGGCATCCACAAACTGGATAGCTACTCGAATACACTCGCAACCGTCCTTGTCAGCCTTGATGTCTACCTCATACTCCAACACTTTCCAGCTTCCGTTGGGCTGGGAGTGGATGATGGTCTTCAGCATTCCCTCAACGGCACACCCGACCATGTTCGCCCAACCAGGATCAGTCACAGCGCCCTGAATGGAGTTCAACTCCCACTTACAGTCCCCAATGCGGGTTCTGTGGCTCTTCCATTCATTCTTGAACTTCTTGGGAACCATCTGAAGTTCCAAGACTTGGTTCAAGGTCCGAAGAATGTCTTGAGTTTGGTTCAGCCGCTTGCTGGACTTGTCGGTCTCAGCGTCATCATCAGCGCGGTTCATGAACGGGTTTTTATTTTTCTCAACTTGCTGTAGCAGGCTCATTATTGTCTCCAGGCTTTACTTGCGTGCCCTGTTTAGGGATTTGGGTTCTACTCTAAGGTTCTTCTTTTTGTTGTTCAGGGTGTTCCCATCTTTGTGATGAACATCCTTTCCGTCGCCTTTCTTAACTCGTCCCGCCCGCTTCATGATGGAACGGGCACCATTTCGCCCGGCGCGGCGTCGTTTCTGCTCTTTCGTCTTGTGGTAAGTCCGATACTCTTTGCCGTAATCGCGGGCCACATCCAGTCCTCACTCAAGGTGTTCGTCATCCATTTGGCTCGCTACAGGCTCATTTTCGCCTAACACGTCCAAAGGCTCGTCCCCGATTGTATCATCACCGGTCAATTGTGCGACTGCTCCCTGAAGAACATCCATCCCGCCTCCAGGCTCGTTGGCCTCCTCGACAACAGGCTCAACCACTGCCGCCTCTGTGGGTGCATCGTTTTGGCCATCGTGCATGTATGCAGCGGTGGCGTCGTCATCCAGAGGGACGATCCCGCGAGCAATCGCGTACCGGATTCCGGTTTTCAATGCCATCTCGATCGGCCATGTCCCCCATGGAGATCGTTTTGCGTTTCTCTTCCATGCATCTGAGTTGGCTCGGCGCTTTTCAATGTCTGCCTTTCGGATGACCACAAAGTCCTTTTGGCCATCTGGGTAGTGGGCAACGACATAAACAGCGATCAGCGAATCCCAAGACTGTTCTGCATCAAGGTCAGGGACATGAACCAGCTTTGGGTCTGTGCCTTCCTGAACTGAGAAGGTGTCGCTATCAAACACGGCTTTGGTGCGAAGCCGCACACCATTACGCCCCGCCAGCTTGGCAAAGCCACGGTGAGACACCTGCCACTGAAGCTGATTTCCCCGAGGCAGTAGATAGACATCAGGAAGCGGCCCACCTGGCATGAGGCCCGTGATTGCCGATAGAGCGACCGCCTGGGCCACTGAGGCGGGCTCACAGGAGTACAGCCGGTCATTGGCTTGTGCAGCCTGCCTAAACGCCAGGGCGACCATTCCTGCGGCCTTGGCCCCGTTTTCTGTTCCGACCATGGATTGAAGGAAGTCGGACGCCTTCAGTTCAACGACGTTCCGAAACTTGTGTGCTGGATGGATCTGGTTTGTGGTTACCACGATTATTGCTCCTCATTTGGTGTGTATATGAACCGAAAGGTTCGTGTGCTCTCTCCGGTGGAGATGTATTCGGCGGCGAGTTCTGGGTGGTCCTTCTCGAAGGTTTTCCTGTCGAATCGCGTTCGGGGCTTGGACTCTCCCCAGGTTGCTATCCCAGAGATCCCGTATGCCTCACCGATCTGTTCTTTGATGCTGTTTTCCAGAAACCGCTTCTTGGATTCGATTTCAGTCAACTGCTCACGTATTTTGCTCAGGTCGTTTGCCAGCGCAAGAACGCCGCCATCAGGCTCGATAAAGGTTCTGGACTCTTGACTCCACATATGTGCGAGGGCTTGTCCGCATGCCTTTGTTCCATCGACCTCTGGCGGGTCTCCACCTGTAATGTGCTTCTCGTACCAGTTTCTGGCATAGCCGACGATGTCGCTCTCCAGCTTCTGGTTCCTTTCAAGCCGATAGCATCGGTATTCGTCTGACAGTGTCGCGAACGCTGCAAGGTCACACCGGTCATCGTTGGTCACGGCCATCTGCCAGACGCATTGGGCGGCGTAGTATGGCGGAACATTGTTGCTTCCGGGCTTGCCCCACTTGTGGTCAAACTTTCGGGTGGACTTGATCTCCAAAAGCCACTTTCCTTCATCTGAAGTCACAAAGTAGTCGGGGCGTGCGTGCATCCACGGCTCTGGACCGAGGATCGGGTCTTCCTCGTATTCGGGTCCTTTCAGGATGCTCACGCTGTTGAGGCGACCGTAGTGCGCGCCGATGGCGGGCTCCAAGATGTGTCCCCGCTCAGTGGCGAAGGTGGACTTTGATTTTGTCAGCCCGTGCAGCCTGGACCAAACGTCCCATGGCCCCGCCCAAGGCGAGAGACCAAGTATGGCCCCAATGCTGCTGCTTCCGATCGTTTGCTGCTCTGGCATCTGACTTCCTGTGTTGAGAATAAGGTGAGTAGGAAGATACGTCAATACCCTCACCTAAAGCTGGACAAATCTTGTCCGGTACTGTATTTCCATTGTGTGGGGTGATGTTTTGTACATCAGGGTATTCCGAGAGTGTCAGCCTCGTCTGAACACGCGAGCGAAGTTCTGTGAGTGGCTCAATATGCAGCTTGAACCCAAGGGCTTGCACGTTTCCATCCCATATTTGAGAGACTTGGAGAGCGGGGAGAGCGTTCCAGGGCTTCGGTTGGCGGTAGCCATCGAGGATGTGACCGCCGGAAGGGTTACCACTCGTGAGTGGGTTGGACTTTCAAAGCGCCCAAGTAGGCGCACAAAAAGGAGAAAGTGATGTTGAGTAAAGAGGAACTGGCCGAGATTCGGTCCATGATCGGAGTCAAGTCGGCTCAGTGGCAGCGTGTTGGGCCAAAGATGTTGGCGCATATTGATGCTCTTGAGAAGATGCTGGGCTCGTCTGGAACGGTCAAAGCCAAGGTTGGCTTCATGCAGGTTGAAGTCGATCCCGGCAAGGACAAGAAGTTTGGAACGAAGGACGACAAGGTGAAGCTAAGCATCGCCAAGAAGAGCGCCCCCAAGAAGGCTCCAGCCAAGAAGGCTCCAGCCAAGAAGGCTCCAGCCAAGAAGGGCACGTCCAAGAAGAGATAATCAGGCTTCAGCCGGGTCCGATCGCACGGCCCAAACCCATGCGGCGTGTGTTTGGGCCAGAGCAGTCTCGATGTCCAGAAGGAGCTTAATCCTCTGGACATCGGTTGCTGTGCATACCGTGTCGCCCTCTTGATCAAGGACGCGCCAGCCACCATCGTTTTCGATGATGGACCATCCGTCTGGAAGTGCGTCTCTTAGCGATCTCATGTTTGACACCCAATACGAGTGTATAGCTTCAATCGCTTTTTCGCGAGCCCCCTCATTGACCCAATATCGTCAATCAGGTCGATAACAAGAGGAGCCTTTTTCTCTGGGTGTGGCCGCATTACTCGCCCAATCCGCTGCTGTATGCGCCCCATTGCTTTGGTTGGGGTCGTCAATACAACTGTGTCCAATGACGGCAGATCAAGCCCTTCGTCAGCGACCGTTGTTGCGCAGATGACCTGAAGTGCCTGGTTGTTTGCTCTTTCAAGAAGGTCTTCCCTTCGTTTCTTGCTTAGCTTTCCGACAAGTGCCTCAGCCGAATACCCGCGTTGACAAAGCATGTCTGCGAGATGCTCACAGTGAGCGACACGGTCGGAGAGAATCAACACCTGTCGGCCGTTATCAAGGGCCTTGATTACTCGCTCCAAGATGAAATCGTTCCGGTTTGGGCTCTCAGTCATCTTTGTGATCAGCTTTGACCAGTCCACCTGATGGCCCGGCCCCGTCCAGTCGGAGTAAAGCCATTCGACTCTCGGCGGAACAACGTGGCCTTGCTTGGCAAGGTGAGAGTTCGTGATTTCAAAAAGCATCTCTCCAAGATGCCACCAAAGTATGTTGGTTAAGCCGTCTGCCCTGGTCGGTGTCGCGGTGAGCCCCAAACGGAAACGCGCAGACATGGTGAACATCACGGAACAGAACGTAGCGCTTGGAACGTGGTGACACTCATCTACGATGCAGAGCCCGAATTGCTGGCCCCACTTGTACCGATCAACCCAACTCATCCGGTCCAGCGTCTGAAACGTGGCCACAACAACTCGGCCCGAGTCGTCACGCTGCCCGCCGCCATACATGGTGGCTTCGGTCTTGAGAGACCCACGGCACCGCTGAATCCATTGCGTTGCAAGATCCTTGGTGTGGACCAGGACAAGCGCCTTGGTGTTCACTGTAGCCACAGCAGCAAGCCCGATGGCGGTCTTTCCAGAGCCACAAGGGGCAACGATGACTCCCTCGCCACCCGCCTTGGTCCAGGCCCCAAGCGCATCGTCCTGATAGGGGCGAAGCTCAAAGCTGTCTTGTGGTTCCGCCGGCTGTGCTTCTGGAAAGCTGCGGCGGTCCACAACATTGAATCCGTCCTTGCCCAGGTCAACTGATCTCGGGACTGCGAGGCCCCCTCCCCATGGGTGTTCATGCGGGATCATCTGACAGGCAAACAGATGCTTCTCTGGAAGCTGAATCCACTTCCCCTTGTCCCTGAGCCCGAGGGCCTGGTTGTAGGCGGGGTTTGGCAGCTTGTACTGTTGGTTGACTTCTTCTGTTTTGGGGTGCCCTGGTGGTAGATATTGCCCTCCACCAATGACGCAAAGGTTGTTGTTGCTCATTATGTTTCCGTGGTTGTTTTCATCTCATTCATTTCGATTACGTCGGCATCCCTGGTCCATGCATAGACCCTCTCCCCCTTCAGGCGTGCCCTCTTTTTCACGTATCCAAACTCGGCCATGATTGAGGAGATCCGCATTTCAACCGGCCGCCTCATCTGGTGTTTCTCAAGGCTGAGTGCCTCTTCCATAATGCTGCGGGTGGTGATCGTTTCTCCCCACCTTCCAGCCAGCCAGGAATCTAAAATAGGCGCCCATGGGTCATCCTGCCTAAAGGAAAGGCTCGCCGCCTTCCGGCTCTCTTCTTCTTTCTCTTCAAGCCACCATCGCTCGCCTGCTTTGTATTCAATAAGAGCCTCTGCCCACAGTTGGTCTCTGTTTTCCTTGGCCCAATCGAGGTCAATGTTACCCACGACCACCGGCCAGTATCGGCGCGAACCGGTCATGTCGTTGATGAAATTGTGATCGTTGGTGGTGCCAGCGAAGACCACATGGCGTTGAATGGTCACCGCGTGCCTCCCATATGCTGGCCTGTAGTTGTCTTCCTGCGCGCTGATGAAAGCCTTCGTGGCTGAATTTGCTGAGCGCTTGACCGAATCCAACTCGGCCACCTCGTAAATCCATGCCCTTCTGATTTGTGAGTAGGCATTGGCAGAGCCGATGTCCAGCGGTGTGTCGGCAAAGTAGTCGGCGGTTGCAAGGGTACGCAGCAGGCTGCTCTTCTTTGCGCCTTGCGGGCCTACCAGGATGAGTACAGAGTCGGCCTTGCAGCCTGGTTTGAAGGCGCGCGCAATCGCTTGAACCAACCACCTGTGGCCCATCTCCTGATTTAGTTCCGAGTCTTCGCACCCCGTGGCCTTTATGAGCCATTCATCTATCCGGGTCTTTCCGTCCCATTCGATAGACTCAAGCCATTCGCGTAGAGGGTGCTTCCCGTTCTCCTCCCCGATGAGCCTGGAAATGTTTGCAACGGAATCGTTGCTGTACTTTAGGTCATAGGCCCGGTCGAGCCACAGGGCGATTCTGGTATCGTCGGTGTCTTTGTAGTCTCGGTCACCAAGCGTCAGGGCTCCAGTGAACTGGTTCTCCCAGATTTTGTTCTTCCATCTACGGTCTCGTCGAAGGATCTTGTACAGGTTGTTTCGTGTTTGCTTTGGCCCGGTTGGTTGCCCGTTCTTATCTACGCCCATGGATAGAAATGGAAGAATGTGCGGGTCTGGAAGGTTCTCGTCAATCGTGTCGTCGTTGTTGACGTTTTCTTTTTGCCTGGACAAAAAAAGCAGGTTCTTCAGCGATGTCTTTCCACTGCACAGCGTTTCATCCAGGTCTTTCATTTCTTCCTCTTTGAACCGAGGGGGACTCGGTAGACTTCATAGTCTGTCAGCTTGTCACAGATGAGCGCGGCGTACTCATCGCCTTGATCGTCTGGGTCTGTTGCTATGAAGACCTTTGTTGATGTGGGGATCTTGATTTTGTTGATGGCACCGAAACTACCAGACGTGCCAGCGATCACCGCAAGCTCCATCTTTTCAACGATGGCCTGCGTGGTCGCCCGAAGAAAGTCGGTGAAGCCTTCGCAGATGAGCAGTCCGTCATTGTTGGCGCTTGCCTGGCCGCGCATCATTTTGAGCCCGAGCTTGTTTGCCATGAACAATGACTTTGCTTCATGTCCACGGGGCCATCGGGTTTTTGGGGTGCTTTTGGCTGTTGACACGCTTCGGCCATGGATGCTTGCGAATGTGCCATCTACTTCAAATGCTGGCGTTACCAGCCGGTAGTCTTTCGCCCAGGTTGATGGCCACCATGCAGGGTGCTTGAACTCATCGATGATTGGGGCGACCCTGACGATTCCAGACTTGTCGATCAGTTGTGGCGAGAAGCGTCGAGACAGCAGCCATTCGTTCAGACTGTCAGACCATGCTGGCGCCATCTCTACGCCATAAGCAACTGTGAACGTGGACTTCCATAGGGTGGTGAGGCTTTTCCTTGGTGGGCGGCTTGGCCCATCTTCATTGTTCTTGGCCTTCTTCAGTTGAACGACGTTGCCGTCTTGATCCTGATTGCCAGAATGTGACTGAAGAGAGTCTAATGGTGTCGACTCCTCGTGCTTTGGCCCCTTTTCACAGAATCCCTGGTCTGCAAAATATGCCCGAATCGATGCAACGGTTCCCTTGTCGAGGTCCCGCAAGGGCTTCTGTCCAACGCAATAGGCAGCAAGGTCAACCGTGTCTCCTTTGACGTGACACTGGTGGCACTTCCATGCGGTGCCCTCTGTGTTGGTGCCGATGGGGCCGCGCTTGTCACTGCTTCCCCTCGCTTCAGAGCCACATATGGGGCACGGAGAAAGAGACCGGCCCACCTTTTGCGAGAGTCCAAACGCCTCTCCTACTGATAATACTGATGCTGTTTTGGCGTCCTGAATCCACACTGTTTCTGCTCCTGGTCGTGTTGAGCCCCGAGCTTCCAGGTAAGGGCCACACCAGCAAAAACTGGGGGCCCGACCAGGAACCCATTTCTCTTATCGAGATGCCAAAGTGATCAGCTTCAGCGGGCTTTTGGAAAATAGCGGGTTTGCTACCGAGGTTCAAACGGTTCATCGAACTCGTCGGATGACTTTTGAATGCTGTAGTACAGCCGCAAGTCCGGTGTCACCGTCATGACAAGCCGAATACCGGTTTCGATGTAGACCCGATTTGCATAGACCGACATGGCCTCAAGGGTTGGGGGCGGCTTCTTGTGATTCGCCATCGCCCACAGATGAGAGTAGCTGGTCCCAATCAATCTTGAGATGGGCCTCAACTTCCCTCCGAGGCAGTCCACGAGCCCCTTCAGTACCGGGTAGGTGTCAACTCGTAGATCGTTTCGGTCTCCCCTGTCGGGGCCTTTTCGTTTGGGGGATGTCCGCCCTTCTGCCTCTTTCATTTGTTCCTCTGATCTGTTGCTGGTTCTACGTTATTTAGAAACGCGATCACCCAACCTTCCCTCTCCCTCTGTTGGGTGACCGCGTCTCATGGCATTACTTTGCCGCGTCTTCGTCGCCTTCCTCGGACTCAAGAGCGTTGTCCACGGTCAGCATCGGTTGCCGAATGGCCTTGATGCCACCATCTGAGTGTGGAACGAACTTGATTGTCCCTTCCTTCTCGATTGGCGGCAGCTTCGAGAACAGGTCCCGCTCTACCAAAGCCAGGGCATCGCCTACGCCGCTTGCGACGATCAAGTCTGCCTCGGCGTCCCTACCCATGTTGATGGCGTCAGTGATGGCGTCGGCCAACAGCTTGACGGTTGTTGGTCCAGTGAAACCAGCGCGCTTCACAAAGAGCGCCACGGCCACTTTCCATGGAATGCGGCTGGTGCCTTTGGCTGGCTTTGGCTTTGCTCCTCGAACCAGCCTTCCGCTGACCTGCACCAAGAGGTTCACATCAGCCTCGCTCTCGTTGTCGATTTGCTTTCTGGCAGACGCAGCCTCCTTGGTGGGGATGCTCTTGAGGAGTGCCAGGATTTCTTCAGGTGTGAGATCCATTTTCTGGTCCTTTCTGTTTTTGGTTGTGGGTTTGGTTGTTTCTCTATCTATACCTATAGGGCATGCCCAACCTTGTCAAGCATAAAAGGTCGGTCAGGCAGGGAACCACCGGTATTTGCGCTTCCCTTCCAACATTATTCGGCATGGCTCAAGGCCAAGGCGGCGCAAAACAGTGGCTACCTTCATCTCGGTTGCTCTCCGTTTCCTGCCGTAGTTTTCTCCGTCTACGCTTTTGGCTACGGACTCGGTGGTGATTGAAAGGTTGTCGTCGCCGGGCTCATGTTCGGACAGCCATCTCCTCACGGATTCAATGTACTCATCCGAGATTTCAATCTCCGACCTCTTGCGTGGCGCCTTCGGTATAGACGCAGCAGCAGAGACAAGGCCGGCATGAAGAGCCCATCGGCTGGTGTTCACCCCGTGCTCTTTCTCAAGGTAGACCGCGATCTCTGAGAACATGTACTCGGTCATTCGGGACCCGTTGTAGATCAGCTTCCCGTCTGATGTTGCCTGTAGCGTTCCCTTCAGTGCTGGGTCTGAGCGCACGGCTGCATATACAGCGTATGGCCCAGGCCCCCGCTTTAGTGATTGTCGGTCAGTCATCGTTCCCCCTATTAGGCCGCAAGTTGGCCAATGTCGTTGAGTAGTGTTTGTCCCGCCGAGTCCCTGACAAGGCCCGCAAGGTTCCCAATCCCCAGCGGAACCATCTCCCACAGGGCTCTGCCCGTTGGGATTTTGTTCGGTGCTTTCCTGACCATGTAGAACACGATGGTTACCGTTCGTGCATCGACACCGCTCTTGCATGGGTGCGACTGCCGAACCTTCAAGCGGATTCCGCCTGGAGTGCAACTCCGAATGGCTCGCTTGAGCAGTGGTCCAATGTCCATCACGCCAAGGGCCTGGCGCACGTCTTGTGGTATCTCGTGGTTGTATTCGACTGAAAAGCAAAAGGTCAGTGTTCTCGCTTCGAGCTTGTCGCTTCTGTTCTCAGTCACACGGTCTGCTGAGCCGGTGAAGCGAACTATCATGGTGCCCCCTCGGCTTCTTCGTCAGCTTCTACGCACAGGCATTCCGGGGCGATTTCTTCGCACCCGGTGCAGACGGTGCAGGCGCATCCGAACCCTTCTGGTCCAGACAGCCTCACTCCGCAAAAGTGGCATGGGGTGGTTTCTGGGTTGCTCATTGCTCTCTCGCTGGTTGGTGCCTATCGCTAACCCGATTCGGCTTGTTGGTCAAGTTGGGTATATTGGTTGTTTGGGCGGGGGTGCTTGCTTAATGGTGGTGCAGGACCACAAACACTCTACGACGCCGCCCGCGCCGACCAAGGAGGGAGAGAGGACCCCCGTGGACTGACAGACTGGCCCTGCTGAAACAGTCTATCGCATTCCACGCACGTCCTGCGTTGAGCCCTCGCTTGATGAATTGTCCTGTACCGACCAAAACGATCGCCACAGGACCAGCACCTGACCATGAACAGATCCCACCTGCCCATAGACACCACTAAGAATATCCCCCGGTCCCTCCCGGTCATTGCCATATGCATCGTTACATCCCCATCATTATGAAGAAGAACAGGAACACGGCAAAGCCGGCAAGCACGTCGTCTATCGTCAGTCTGTAGTTTTCCACTTCGTTTTCCTCAATCAAATCGTATTGGCATAACAAGGGCGATCTTCCCGTTGGTGCCAACGAACAAGACCGGTGTGGTAAGTCGCAATGGGTCGGAAGGGTCAGGAGGGGCGTGGTGCGGCTTGTCGCAAAGGATCGGCATGGAGAGGCCCGGCCCGGCTTGTCGCAAGGGCTTGGCCTGGCTGGGAGCGGGTGGGCACGGTCCGTCGCAATGGTGTGGCGTGTGCGGG
>Ga0114906_1000719_pt1 | contig 18153 bp, 17 predicted proteins | sample MalvirDeepMed_M9_FD_89687 | JGI IMG/M metagenome (GOLD analysis project Ga0114906, IMG submission 89687) | Marine viral communities from the Global Malaspina Expedition - Malaspina viral metaG DeepMed_M9 | ecosystem: Environmental > Aquatic > Marine > Oceanic | place: Mediterranean Sea...
TAATTATTGCATACAGCTAAAACCAGAAAGTACCAGAGGTCAAGTTGTAGCTGCCATAAAGCACTTAACTGAAACTGACTTAAAAAAAGAATTCAAAAAAGCGAGACAAAACCATCTTTTTGATCATAAAAATTGTTGCAAAAAAATATTTGATGTGATATTATGAGCTTATGAATGTAATTGCAATAATACCTGCTCGTGGCGGGTCAAAAAGACTTTCTCGTAAAAATATATATCCAATCTGGAATCATCCTTTGTTAGCATGGTCAATTAAAGCTTGCAAAGAAAGTAAACTGATTTCTTCCGTCTGGGTATCAACAGAAGATTTAGAAATAAAAGAAATAGCACTTAAGTACGGCGCTAGGGTGCATAATAGAGATCCGGACCTTTCATCCGATCACGTTTATAAAATGGAGGCAGTAAGATCAGCTGTAACTTTTATTGATAATTTATATGAACCTCCAGATATTGTAATTTCTTTGCAGGCCAATTCTCCTGAAATAACAGGCAAGATTTTAGATGAAGCTATAGCCACTTTTATCGAAAATGACAGAAATGAACTCATGAGCGTAGGGCTTGATTTAATGCAAAATGCCGCATTTAGAATTATGAAAAATTGGTATGTTTTTCAGAAAGATTTAAGCACCAAGTCTGGTGTGTTTGTGTGTGATATACATGATGTGCATACTATCAATGATATTAGATTTATCGAAAAGAGATCTAGGCGTGTTTTTGTGCCCTAAGAAAGTTTTGATATTCGCCGCACACCAGGATGATGAAACTATTGGTGCTGGTGGAACAATAAGAAAATGGTCTGACCAAGGGTCGGAAATCCATGTTTGTTTTGTTACAGATGGATCAACTGGAATTGAACAGAATACTGATCCTGAAGATATTATTAGTCTTCGAATGAAGGAAGCAGCTGCAGCCGCAGAATTATTAGGAATAACAAAAATTCATACTTTGGGGCTGGAGTGTCAAAAAGTTTCAAATAAAAAAAGTACATTTCATGCGATAATAAAAGTAATCAGAGAGGTTAAGCCAGAGATTGTCATGACACACAATACAGTTTGCAAACATAGAGATCACAAAAGAACCTCAGTCCTAGTAGAGGAGGCATGCTGGAAGGCTTCAGAAAATATTTTAGAAGAATTAGGTGAAACACATATTATAGAAGATCTTTGGTCGTTTGAAATTTTGGATCCTCATCCAAACCCGGATATAGTGGTGGACATAACAGATACGTATGAATGGAAACTTAAGGCCATGGATAATTATTTCTCTCAAACAGGTATTCTCAAAAGAATAGAAAGCTATATTGATGGTCTTTCGAAAGTCAGGGGGTATTCGATCGACTCTTTCCGGGCAGAAGCTTTCACCAGAATAGGAAGAGTGCCAATAAAATTATGAAAAACGTAGTAATTATAACTTCTACAAGCCCTAGACACGTTGCCTTTGTTGATACGCTTGTATCAAAGGTAAAAATAAGAGTTTCTTTGGTTTTGGCAATTGATAAAAAAACACATGATGAAAATTTTATAAGATCAGAAAATAAATTCTTTAAAGAAAAGAGGTTTCCGAAGGGACTACAAATTATTACTTCTAAAGGAAGCAACCCATTTTCCACTAGGACAAAAGAATTATTAAATAATTTAGAGCCAGAAATAGGCTTTGTTTTTGGTGGACCACTTTTACCAAAAAATATAATTGATATTCCAAAAAGAGGATTTGTTAATTTGCACACTGGATTAGTTCAACATCACAGGGGAGTGGATAGCCCGTATTGGGCAATTCACGAGGAGAGACCAGAAACAATAGGGGCAACTCTTCATTATATCAATACAAGTATTGACACAGGGGATATAATTATGCAATCACAAACAAAAGATTTGACAGCTGATGATACACCGGAAGATATCTTCATGAAGACATGTATTACAGGATTTGACTTATTACAAGAAAAAGGATATCATATAATGATGGGAATGGTGGATCCCAAGCCTATTCTAAATAAGGGGAAGCTTTATCAGATAAAAGATATGTCGCCAAAAATTATGAAAGAAATAAGAGAAAAAACTCCAAAAATTATTGGGAATTATATAAATGGAAATTATAGTAGATCTTTGTAATCAACATCATGGTTCTTTGACTGAACTAAAAAGAATGACAATTAATGCATTTTCTGCAGGAGCAGATGTTGTTAAAGTTCAATTGATGGATTCAGAAAAGTATTTTGGTACAAGAGATAAGAAATATAGAGATATATCGAAAGAAGACTTTGTTGAATGGTGTGATTTTTGCAATGTTATAGGTGTTGAGGCAATGGCATCAGTTTTTGATGAAGAAAGATTGCAGTGGACACAAGAAGTAGGAGTAAAAAGACACAAGATAGCCAGTAGATTAGTGATTGATTATCCAGATTTATGTGAGAAAATATTAGCAGATAGTAAACCAACAATTGTTTCTACAGGCAAACTTAAGCGTCTTAATTTTCCATACGGCTTTGACAATGGCAGGATAAAGTATCTTTTTTGTGTATCAAAATACCCTACACAGTTATACGATCCGGAATTAAGTATGATGCCTCATCGATTTGATAAAAACCAATATGCTGGATATAGTGATCATACAATCGGGATCGCGGCCATTTTAGAAGCTTATAACAGAGGTGCTACTATTATTGAGAAACACTATTCAAATAATGTTAATGCTCAATCACAATTTGAAGGTGCCCATGCATGTTCTTTTAATCAAAACAGTTTAAAGATATACAAAGATCTAGTTAAAGAACTCAACATACTAAATGGTAGACAAATATGATCCCAGAAGTCTCTGTAATTATTACAAACTATAATTACGGCAATTATATAACGAGATGTATAAGAAGCTGTCTTAACCAAGAAAGGGTGAGCGTTGAGGTGATTGTTGTTGACGACTGTAGCACAGACAATTCTCTTGAAAGAATAAGGCCTTTTGCTGACAATATCAGGCTTTTTAATACAAAGCAAAATTCTGGGGTCTCTTTCGCAGCAAATTTAGGTATACAGAGTGCTAAAGGTCAATTTTTCTTTAGAGTAGATGCAGATGATTACGTTAATAAAGACATGGCATTTATTATGAAGAGGTATTTGGAAGCTAATCATGATGCTTTTTGTGTTTCTTCAGATTATCTTTTGGTAGACAACTATGAAAATGCAATAGAGAGAAAATATGCAGAAAAAGAGAATATATCTTGTGGTATAATGTATCGTAGAGATTTGTTTGTTGATCTTGGGGGCTATAATCCGAAGATGCGACACAAGGAAGAAGAAGAGTTAAGGAAGAGATTAGGTGATAAATATAGCATACATCACTTAAAAATTCCCTTTTATCGTTATAGAATGCATAACAACAATAAAACAAAACTGCCTGAATATAAGACTTGGGAGATATAATGGCTAAAAAAATATTTATAACTGGTTGCGCTAAAACAGGAACTACTTTGGTTTTAAGGATGTTTTATGCATTCAAAAGTACAGAGGTTCTCTATAGAGAGGGTTTCAATGGTCATGAAATTTCATTGGATGATTTTTTAGAGCATAAATCTGATAAATCATTTATTGTTGGAAAGAGGCTTCCACCGTGTTTGCTTAGTAGTGAGTACTACAGAAATAAAACAAAGTTTCAACAACAGAAGAAGAAAATTATCGATAATGATATTGGAATAATTAACATTGTTAGAGATGGAAGAGACGTAATTTTGTCTGACGGCGGTTATGTTTTACCCCAAAGATGGATCGATAGCATGAAGCAATCTAAAGAATTTAAGGATATAGTTGATGTACAAATCAAATATGAAGATCTTTTATTGGATCCTGATAAGATTCAAGAAGAACTAATATCTATTTTTGAATTGGAAAAAGAACATAATTTTTCCACATATCCTGATTATGTTGAAGATTGGGTTTATGATTGGAATCCTTCTATATTAGGTAGGAAGAGAGAGGAAACACATACGAATTATGATAAAAGAGCGCTGAATGGTGCTCATGTTGGGCAGAGCCCCTCTGCTTATAAATCAAAATGTCATGATTTTGAACAGATGATCGAATTCGAAAAGCAATTATTAGATTGTGATTATTTGGACGACTTAAACATATTCGGAAAATGAAAGTATTAGTTACAGGACATAAAGGTTATATTGGCACACATCTATGGAACGAACTAGTTGCTTCAGGATATGAGGTAATGGGGATCGATCTAAAAGATGGTGAAGATATTTTAGATGGTTATCAACAAAAACATTATGATTTTAATCCGGATATAATATTTCATTTAGCTGCAATCCCTAGAGTACAATATAGCGTGGAAAACCCAGTTCATGTTATGGAAAATAATATCATGGCCGGCTCTATAACCTTGGAGTTTGCAAAAAAAGTAAACGCTTTTGTTGTATATTCTAGTTCTTCTTCTGTAGTAGGCAATGGTGACGGCCCGTCCAGCCCATATGCTTTATCTAAGTTGGTTACAGAACAAGAAACAATTTTATATAATCAATTGTACGGTCTCAAAACTGTGGCACTTAGATACTTCAATGTATATTCAAAAGATCAAAAAGCTGAAGGGCCTTATGCTACATGTGTTGCAAACTGGAGAAGATATATTAAAGAAGGAAAGACTCCATATATTACTGGTAACGGCGAGCAGAGAAGGGATATGGCTCATGTTAGTGATGTCGTGTCTGCTAATGTTTTTTGTATGGAAAATATAAATAACGAGAATTTAATTGGTAAGTATTTTAATGTAGGAACTGGTAATAATATTTCTCTTAATGAAATGAAGAATATTGTCAATGGTATGCTATCAAATATAGAATTTGATTATGTGGAGCCCCGCCCGGGCGATGTCATGATTACAAAAGCAGACATCAGCAAATTTTTAGCATTAGGGTGGGAGCCAAGAGTTAATATAATTGATGGAATAACAAATTGTTTTTTGGAGTTTGAGAAAAAATGAGTGATATCAAAAGTATTGGCATTATAGGAAATGGCTTTGTGGGCCAGGCTATAGGTTTTGGTTTTGTACCGGTTTTGCCAGTCAAGGTGTACGATAAAGATAAAAATAAAAGTTTAAACTCTTTATCAGAAACAATTAATGATTCAGATATTGTTTTTGTCTGTGTGCCAACACCTATGAATAAAAATGGTTCAATAAATTTAAATATTGTAGAATCAGTTTTACAAAATATACAAGATATTAATACTAGAAAGAATAATATTGTGGTGATAAAATCCACGATTGTTCCCGGGACTACTCGTTCTTTTGCACAAAAGTTCCCAAGTTTAAATTTGGTTTTTAATCCAGAATTTTTGACAGAGAGGCACGCCCGGTATGATTTTTTAAACCAAGCCAGAATTATTCTTGGGGGTCCAGAAGATTTTACAAATAAGGTTGCAGATTTATATAGAATAAGATTTAATCATTGCAATATTATGCAGATGGATTATGATACAGCTGAATTTGTTAAATATTTCAATAACGTCTTCTTCGCTGTAAAAGTGGCTTTTGCAAATGAAATGAGATTAGTATGTGATAAAGCGGATATTGATTGGGATGTGGCCCTGGCCGGCTTTGTAGCCGATGGCCGGATTGGAGATTCTCATCTTAATGTCCCGGGCCCTGATGGCCGATGGGGTTTTGGTGGAAGCTGTTTCCCGAAAGATATTAATGCATTTATGACCTTTGCAGAAAATATTGGTATAAATACTAATGTTATAAATGGCGCCTGGCAAACAAATTTAGAAATCCGTCCTGGAAAAGACTGGGAGGATTTGAAAGGAAGAGCAATAACTGATGAGTAAAAGAGCAATGTTTATAGGACGGTGGCAACCTTTTCATAACGGCCACAAGTGGTTAATTGATCAAAAACTTTCGAAAGGAATTCCTGTGTTAATAGCTGTTAGAAACATCCCACCAGATGAAAAAAATCCTTTCACTACTGAACAAACAATTAGAATGGTTAATGAGGTATACAAAGATCATGATGTTGTGGCAATATCTATACCTGATATTGAAAGTGTTAATTACGGAAGGGGTGTTGGTTACGAGATCAACGAGCATGTCCCTCCGAAAGATATAGGTTTTATATCGGCAACTAGTATACGGAAACACATTGAAAGTGGTAGTTTTGTTTGGAGAGAGAATGTTGATCCTTCAATTCATAATCTTGTGGTGCAATATTTGATGGGAGAATGGTAATGAATAAAGGTATTTTTGTACAAATGACAGGTATGAGTGGAGCTGGAAAATCGACAATGAGTTTTGCAGCTGCTAATGTACTCAGAGAAATGGGTTATAATGTGGAAATAATTGACGGCGACGAGTATAGAGAAGGTCTTTGCAGGGATTTAGGCTTCTCGAAAAAAGATAGAAATACGAATATTCGCAGACTTTCATTTGTTGGAAAAATTTTATCTAGGAATAATGTGATTTGTATCATGTCAGCTATCAATCCTTATGATAATATTAGAAAAGAAGTTAAACGGGGCAATCATTTGACTAAAACTGTTTTTGTTGAATGTGAACTAAATACTTTGATAGAAAGAGACCCGAAAGGTCTTTATAAAAAAGCGTTATTGCCGGAAGGCCACCCGGATAGAATTAATAACTTTACTGGAATATCTGATCCTTTTGAAGTACCCGACGATGCGGATCTTGTAATAAATACCGATAAACAGGATTTGGCTTATTCTGTGAAAACATTAATAGATTTTATTTTAGAAAACATAAAGGAGTAAAAAAATGAAACTTTCTGATCAAGCTCTTGGAGCATTAATGATGGCTTTGCAAAAGTCTCTATTGGAACAAAGCGATATTGTTCCTGTTTTAAAGGAGTTGGAATTTCAAAATGATCAAAATGGAAATTTATCAGTTATTAATCCACCAAACTTTAAGATTGAAGAAAAACATGAGATTGAAAACTTTGATAATTTCGAAACAATCGGAAGCGATTGATGCCAACATATTCTTATATGTGCTTAAAATGCGAAGAAATATTTGAAGTATTTCACTTAATGAGTGAAGAATATGATGTTTGCGATCTTTGTGGTAACAAGAATTGTATTACCAAAATTCCAAGCACTATATTGAATATTAAATTTGATAAGTCTAGGGAAAAAGTCGGCAATATTGTTAAGAAGCATATTGAAGAAATTAAATCTGATCTAAGAAAAGAGAAAAAGGAATTAAAAAGTAAAAAATTATCATGATATACATCTTGTCACTTTTGTTATTAATATCGACAATATTAAACGGAGTATTAGTTCACTATTCGATTAAAGCGGCTAGAAAGTTGTTTGTTGTTTCTGCAAATATGGAAGGTCTCCAAGAAATATTTCTTTCTTTTAGGCATCATTTAGAGGGCCTTCATGAATCAGAAATATATTACGGTGATCAGTCTTTGCAAAATTTAATACAACATTCAAGAGATGTTTTGTTAGAAATTGATAAATGTGAAGACATATATACTCTTGTTTTGGAAGACGATGAGCTATCCGAGGCTGAAGATGCAAAGGCCGATTCTGAGACAAATACGGAGATCGTGCTTTGATCAAGAAAAAGAAAACTCGAAATAAGAATCATTATTTTACAAAAGTTCATGAACAAGCAATAATTGACTATACTAGGACAAATAATAATGTTGAAAGAACACGTTTGTATATAGATTATATCCAACCAGCGTTTAATGAAATGGTTGAGAAAATAACCTATACTTATAAATTTACGAGTATTCCAAATATTGATTCTTTAAAAGAAGAGTGTAAAGTTTGGTTGACAACCATTTTAGATAAATATGATCCAAATAAAGGTTCTAAAGCTTTTTCATATTTTAGTGTTATAACAAAACATTGGTTTATACACAAATTAAAAAAGAACTCCACCAAAACTAAAAAAGAAATAAGTTATGAGGAATTAATAAGAGAATCGGATCATGAAGATCTGATAAATAATGATGAAGCTTATTTAACAGCCCGTGAGGAGAAAGAATTTTGGATGTCTTTAATGGGTGAAATAGACAGATGGGACAATGTTAATCTTAAACCAAATGAAAAAAAAGTTATTGGTGCTGTGAAAATTTTACTTGAAAACGCTCAAGAAATAGAGATCTTTAATAAAAAAGCTGTTTACCTTTATTTAAGAGAAATAACTGGCTTGAATACAAAACAGATTGTTAACAATTTAAATAAACTACGTGAAAAATATAGAATATTTAAATTAAAATGGGACAGGGGAGATTACTAAATCATTTATATTTATTATTGTATTCTATTTATTAAGTAATGAAAGATTTAGACCAATACATAACTCGTGCGACAAAAAATATAAAAGAAGATAGAGCTGCAGCCGCAACACTACTCATGAGTTTGATGAAATACATGACAGTTTCTGAAGATCGTCATAAAGAAGTGGGCCTTATTGCGGCGAAATACCTAGAGACACTGCAAAGATCTAACGAACAACTTGTCAAATTAACGGCGTTATTGCAGAAAAAAAGTACCCAATCTGAATCCATGAGCGAAGAAGAAATCAATGATTTATTCGATATGATCCAAAAGAATTCGGAGGAAGAATAATGGCAGAAACCCTGAATAATTTAGCAGCTTTTCAAGGGCCAGATTTTGGTATAAAAGGCAATCCAATAAATGAGTTCCGGAGTTATTCGAAATCAAATTCAAGCCCGGGCAAAGCAGCACATACTGATTTTTTGGGTAATGCTTTCGGAGACCATAAAGAAAAAAATCAGCCTGTAAGAGAAGACGACGGCAAATCTGGACGCCGTGTTGCAAAAGTTATTTATTATGAATATCTTTCAGTCGATTTGATTTATGATCCCATTGTTGCCACCATGGTTAAGGGAAGCGGTATTGGAGACCTAACAGACGAAGTATTGGTTGTATATGCTGCCCCCGCGGGAGGATCAACATCAATGCTTCCAACACCAGAAGAGACCATGGGACCTAACGTTGATTTGACAAGAATTTATCGATTTCCAAAATTTTATTCAATTTCGCGAAATCATGTTGCCCAAGGACAAGATTGCATTATTGAATTTGCCAGTACTGATGTGCACTACGGAATATTCCATGGAATGGTCGACGAAGATAAAAATATGATGATATCAGAATTGGGTGGCCACGGCCGATCCGGGGCGCCAGATTCCAGTGCCAGAGGGGGCCTCGCCGGCGCCTTTAGGAGATCTGCTCCCGGGATGGTGGGCAGTTATGGTTCTAATTCGGGATTGTCTAAATCTGAGATGACGCCAGCAATGTTAGCAGCTGAATCAGGGCCAAAGAAGAAACTTGTAAGAGTTGAGGCAGATAAAGTTTCAGGATATGACGGGTATAAGAGTATGAGATTAAATGCTGACGTCGCAGTAAAATATAATCAGCTAAGAAAAAGAGCATTAGAGCTTGGAGGTGTTATAACTAGTGCTGGCGGGCTTAGATCTTTGACACAAAAGACCAATAGTTCGAGATCAGCATTGTCCTTGCATTACATTGGTAGAGCTTTTGATCTTGCTCTTCCAACTGGAATGAACAACCCAAAGAGAGATCCGTATGTGTGTGTAAGAGATCCAAACAACTCAAGAAGATTTATAGTTTGGTGTAGAACAGCAAACCCTTCAATTTCAACAGTGACATTACCAGCAGAAAAAGTAGTTTCTAGCCGTGGACGAACTGCTATAACTATAGAAGAGGTAACCGATAGGTTTTTTAATTTTACAGAATTAGCAAGCCGCTTTGGTTTTAAAGGAATACAAGGCAGAAAATCATTTTTTAGAGGTGGTAAATATACTGGTGCTGAATGGTGGCACTTTCAAAACACTGACGGTTTAGTCCATAGTCAAACTACTTTTGGTCAAGAACTTTTGAGCATTTATAGTTTGGAAAAGGTTAAACAAGAGTTTACTTATTGGGCTCAGTCTGCTGGTAAATTATATGGTAGTCAATGGGCTTAACAGCATAAAATGAGGATATATGGCAAATAAAGTACTTCTACATTTAGATAACAACCTTAATCGAACCGCTCAACTCCGCGTATTCGATATAGAGACTGGTGCAGTTGCTAGAACACAAATATTTACACCAAGTACTCCTGGAAGTATTTCTGCTGGAGATGAGCTTAAACTATTAGCTAAACAATGGGCAGATAACGAATATAGAAACAATTATAGAATGACTTTTGAAGGCTTCGACGAAGAAACAGCATCTGGCTATAATACTTCGCAAGGAGCAATAATGAATTCGGGCACATCAGTAGTTTCCGAAGTTCCAACAGAAGAAGCAATTCCAGGACGTTCAGTGTCTTTAAGTGATGAAGAAAGGGCTGAAAATTTAGAATCAGTAGTAATAGAAAGACCTATGACTATTGATCCACCAACTTCATTTGGGAGTAATGCAGATAGAGTACGAGCACAACGAGATGATGGACATTTAGAAAATAGAAATCGTCAAATGGAAGTTGCTAATTTGGCCACTGGCGGCTTATTGGAAGGAATGGCACCGGCTTCTTTCGGTGCCCGCGGAGCAACAACTCAATTTTCTGGTGATAATCCGGATTATTTGGGTCCTGAAAATCCTTTGGGAGAATTAGAAGAAGATATAGTATCTAATAGATATAGGGCAGAATTAGAACAAAATATGCCAAACAATTTGGCGCAAACAGTAATGAAGGAAATATCACCAGACCGCGACCCGGAAGTTCCAGTAGGAATGGGTGAAATCACTGCAGCTTCAAGCGACGTCGCTAGTGCGGCCTCTGTTGCTGGCGATATTCTGGACATGGGTTTATCAGGTATGAACAAAAAAGATAAACCCTTAGAGAAAAAACAACCAAATGTAAGTGCAGCAGTTCAATTAGATGGCTTATCCAAAGAGCAACAAAAAATTCTTTCTAATTTAGATTCTGTTGCACGTACAAAAAATAGAGGAATAGCAGGCGATGTTTGTGTAGAACCTGTTCCGGGGTTTGTAGAACTTAATACAGAAAAAGTTATTAGTAACAGAAATAATGCTTGGATAGTTTTAGGTAGAGATAGAGTAGATTCTCGAGGATCTGGATATGGCGGGAAAGGTCATACACAATGCGCAGCCATAGATTTAGTTTGTGGTAGAATGAGCCCTCGCCCTCGTACTGTTGATTTTAAAGGCAAGCCGATTTATGTTGATCCTATGCCCACTCAAGTTGTGTCTGAATATGGCAATGTTGTAGATGCAGCAAGAATTTATATTAGTCAAAAAACGGATATTGATGATAACTTTGGTTTAGCTAAAGGAAGAATTGGTAATAAGGTTGCTAGATCTGCTATAGCTCTCAAAGCAGATGGTATTAGAGTTGTTGGCAGAGAAGGTATAAAACTTATCACAAGAGGAGATGTTATTAATTCTCAAGGTGGTCGACTTACTAAAACAGCAGGGATTGATATTATTGCTGGCAATGATGATAAAAGACTACAACCAATGTGTTTAGGAAATAATGTTACTGCTGCTTTTAGTGATTTATGTAAAATATTAGAACAGATAGCAGGAACATTACAGGGTTGTGTCAATAATATAGCACAACTTGATTCTGCTCTGGCCATGCATTTTCATATATCGCCTTTTTTTGGAGCACCAACGTTACCTTCTCCTGTCGCTTTGTCAATGTGCATAGCTTCTTTAATCGAAATGGTTTCCGTGGAAGCTTTTTCAATTGTCGCGGAAAAATGGAATATGAATAGTTTTAGAATGAAATATTTAAAATCAGGTGCCCCACGTTGTATCAGGAGTAGATATAACAATAATAATTAGGTAGTTTAAGTTATGGCTTCATTTTTAGTAACAACCGCAAACCCCCAATCATGGTCCCCCGGCACCCAAGGCCCAAGTAGATCTATGACTTTTGATCTTCCTTTGAGAAAAGGGAGCAAAGGTATACAAATATTAGCGCTTAAGAGATTTCTAGGATTGAATTTTGCTGCTGGAGATTTGTTTGATGAAAAGACAAAGAAAGAATTAATAAATTTCCAAAAAAGAAATAAAGAGCTGATTATTGAACTTGGTAATTTAGGATCTTATGAAGGTAGTGTTTCTGGTATTGAAATAGAATTTATGGATACTGATCATCCATTATGGAGAGCTGAGTTGGGTAGGCTGGGCGAACCTACTTTTAAAGCAATCATGATGACTAACGATCCATCGAGCTTTTCACGTTTAGGCCGATCGGCTACTCATACTGGTATCAACATTAGAGAGGCAGTTAAAAGAACATTAGAAGAATTAGATAAAGTAAAAACGCAACTTAAAGGCACTGGAATAGACCCACTGGAGGCCTTAGCAGAAACTGATCCATTAGAAACACCGACACCTCCTTCAACTGACGGAAAATATTACTATTATACACATATTTCATCACTTACTAGAAATGATGTTAATAATAATTCTGGTGAAAGTCAAAATAAAGCTATCATCTATCGCGCCGCCGAACGAGCACTACAGGAAGGTACAAGAAAAATATTTGATTTTTATAAAAGAAGAAAAACTTGGGCAGTTGAGGGTGCTCAACCAAAGTCGAAGCATTTTGAGCCAATTTTGAGACATCAAAAAAGAATTGACGCAGCCGGCCTCAGAAAAAATCAAAATTTTAGACTTACTGTTGAATCTCAAAGTCACTACAAGAGCATGAATGTTAATGGAAATGACCCAATAAGTGTTTTTTATGGTCAATCTTTAGACCCGGGCGCAGCTGCTATTTTTGTAGTTATTAAAAAAATACATAGCCCAACTCGTCGCCCTGGCTCAAAATTTAAATTTACTATAATGGTAAGAGCAGAAATGTTTGAGGCTATTCCAATTAGTGATCCGGTCACTGTTCGTGAAATAATAGAAACAGCGGAACAAGTATATGAGACGGGCAAAGAAATATATGAAGTAGCTGAAAGTATTGTGTCTGGTGTTGAAAATTTATCTGAGACTGTTGACAATGTTAGAAGAAAGGCTTCTGCTGCAGCTGAAAAGTATGCTAAAAAATTTGGTCGAGATGCGGAAAGATTGTTGCAAGCTGGAACTGGTGGTCTTCTCGACGGCGCCGACCCCCGCCGCCTTTTAGATAAAATTAGTGCAGACAGTATAAAAAATCGGATCCATGATGCGGCAAAAGATAGATTTAAAGACTTATTTTCATCTAAAAATGCAGCTAGAAGTGTTTATGCAGAAAGCTTTCCAGCTACGCAAGCTTATGACTTGATGTTTTTGAATACTCATCTTTCTTCTGTTACAGACAAGATGATTGGATATAAAAAGGATTTGGATAAATTTAAAGCTGATGGCGGCGCTTTAAAACCAGATATAGATCCAGAAAAAGAAGCAGATAGGTTGGGAAATGTCTTTACTGCTTTAACAACAATATTGGCTATTAATGGGATCAACATAGCTACTGCCGGTTTAAATGGCGATACAGTAGAGATTTCTTTTGCTGAAGTTAAGAAGCGTCGATCTGTAACTAATTCACAATCTATTTTGAAAGTTGTGGGTGCAGCGCCGACATCAATAATCTATCTTCCCAAAGGCGAAGAGCCGTTGGTTTTGACATCTGGTATAGAATTGGTTACTGGCACCCCTTTCACGCCCGCCACCCCGCCGTGGAACAACCCTAGGACTATGGCCTACTTTTTTCACTTACAGCAAATGTATAAAGACGGAAAAGGAGGTTTATTTGGATGTAATGATGCGGCAACATCCGGAGCTATTTCCTTTTTTGTCAAGTATACTTATCCAACTCCAGTGGTTGTTCCTTCGCGTCCTAAGTCTTTGATTTCCGTGAAAATGATGCCTTCAATTAAAAGTAACATAAGCAAACTAGAAGAAGAACTGGCGGCTTTAGGTGATCAATTAGATTCTATAGAATGGCGAGATGACATATTCAAAGTGGAACAAGGTAAGACTTATAATATTAATGATATGTTGCCTCTGGGGGATCTTTGTACTTTAAAGGAATTGTATGATGAGTTTTTAAATAAATTTGATTTTCCTGCACTTTTTTGCAAATATGCAGAGTGTATTCCAGATTTTCCTTGGCCACCAGAATTTAAGTGGGATTTTGATTTTACAATCCCGGATATTCCTGATTTACCCACATTTGATCCAATCGCCTTTATAATACCAATAATTGAGGCTGCTATAATTGATTTAATCATTGCTTTTCTCTGTGGATTGGTAAGAGCAATATTGGCTTTACTGAAGGCTCCAAGTTGTGAAGATTTATTAGATTTTGGTGCTTTGTTAATGTCCGCAATAATGGGGGATGATAAGGATCAAGATCCGGTACCAGCTGACAGTACCGCTGTTGGAGCTGGATATGTTGCAGCAAAGGCAGAGACATTCAAAAAATCTCAGAAAGCTTTAGAGGCGATGGATATTCCGTCTGACGTTCTTCCTGATGCGGCGGATTTATTTGATCAAATATCGCTAGCTTTAACTCCTGGTGAGCTTTGTTCTTTATTGGACGGTACAGCAAGTGCTCAAACTTTGGCAATCACAAAGCAAATCATTATGAGTTCTGATTCCAATATTAAAGATTATCTAGACAATGAAGACGAAATGAGCGATTTCTTTGAATTGTTAGGTACGTTCATTGATCCAGCTATGTGCGAAAAGATATCTAGATTATCTAATGTTGTTGTTGGAGATGATTTTTGTTTCGAAAAAGATAGAAAACCACTTAGACAACAATTGTTGGAAGAAGGGGCAACTTCAGATGAAATAGCGCGAGCACTGGAAGATGCCGCAAAAAAGAGAGAGGCTATAAACAAATTATTGGCTGAAAATCCAATGAAAAACCTTTTAGCAAATGCTGGATTGGGTGATGGTACTGGGGGCGTACCTGCCGCTGGCTCCGGATGCCCTGGCGCGAGTAATATTGGAGCTGGAGCTGGCCCGTATGATAATCCAAACTTTAGTAAATTGGCAAAAATAACGACAAAAACTATATTGTCTAGTGTTGAGCAAACGTTTAAATTTGATATTAAAACTTATGTTCCTTCTTTTTATGAAAAAATTACCAGACCGATGGATGAAAGAGATCCAGAATTTGATTTATTATTACATCTAAAATTTAAACACTTAACTGATCAAATAAGAGCAACCAATTCGGCTCCTAGCGATAAAGCACCAGATGCTCCGACATTATATAAGCCTGGCAAAATTGCAACAGAAGTGATTTATGGGGAATTACTGATTGGACCTGACGGATGGCCCATATACGAGGGCGAAGACAATGTCCCAAAAAGGAAAGAGCTGGGTAAAAAACCAGTAGGAATAGAAAACGGTGCACCTTATATTCTTTCACAGGCTCAGTTAGTGGTGCCTATTGAAGAAGGCGGCCCCGGCTTAGATTTTACGATCACTGACAATGACGAATTGGCCAAAGTCGAAGCCAAAGCAGGCAGCATAATTCAAGAAGAGGCAGATTTACTAAAAAGGCTCCTGATCGAAGGTGCAGCTCAATTATTCAAGACTGATTTTAGAATTGGTACAAAAGATTATTCTGAATTTTATAAAAACGATATTCTTAATTCAGTTGGGATCCATGGCGACATTGATTATTTGCAGATTAGTATACCTGAATTTCAGGCAGCTGAAATTGAGAGTGATATTTTTAGATTACAAAGGCCTACCCAAAATTCTGCTGTGGGATATAGAGAGTTTATATTGGGCAGTGCACCCTCCGGGGATTTGATCGATTGTTACGCGGCTTCGAGGACTTCTAACACCAACGATATGATCACTTATACAAGCAAAGTACCAGAAAGATTCGCCACTCGCCGCAAGAAAGCAATAGATATTACATCTTTTTCTGGTAAGTTTTCGTTAAGATCTGGTGCGTTTGCTGATATGTTTATTTCTTCTTGGAAAAGAGGATTGGATTTAGCTAAGGATGCAACAGTATTTCATCTAGATGAACAAATGAGTGAATCTCAACGCGAAGATAGAAAAGATGCTTTAAGCTTAAAAGATGAAGCTGGTTTATTTAAAAGGATAGCTTTTGGAGGATGGTCCAGCCACGCTCGACGTGGGACTGTTGCTGATATCGAAGACCTGCAGCAGCAGAATTTTCAAGGTGACCAATGGTGGAGAGACACAAAAAATGGACCCTATTCTTTGATGGTTGATAGATTTTTAGATAAAATTTCTACTAGTATATCGAAATCTAAGTATTTTAATGTTAAAAAAATAAATGAACTTCATACAAGATTATCACAAGAATTTATAAAAGTTCCCCAAGATGATGGCAGTTTTTGTTTAAAGAAAGCTCCACCTATAATAGATTTTGAGAAATTAATAGAAGAAGTTCTGTCGGATATGCAAGATTCTTTGTGCGATCCAAAAAACGCACCACAAAATCGCGATTTCTCGAAACCTGGCCCGCTAGAAGAAGCAAACCTTAAAAAATTAACTATACTATATGTAACGACATTTGTTGTTGAATATGTTTTTAAACAGATTTATATAGCTGGGAGATTTGATGTTCGAAGTGCAATGAACGAACCTCATGTGATTGAATTGGTAAAAAATCATATAATTAGAGAAATTGAAAAAACTTCCGCGTCAGCGGACCCTATAAAAAACAAGATAATGGAAATGACAAATGAAGATGACATGCCTGAAGCAATTGAAATAATGTATAGAACTTTGATTGCTCCAAAAGTAGGAGACTTATTTGCAACAATAAATGAGAATGGCTTCCAACCAGAATGGCGTTCTTATAAAGATGAGTTCTATCATGAAATCATACAAGAATACGAAGATGAATTAAATGCCAGATTAATTCAGGATGATTATGCTTTTGATCCTAGTCTTCGAAAGGAAGATTTAGAAAGAGGTAACAATAGAAGAAAGATTCCGGATAGAGTTATGGTGGAAGAATTTCATGATCTTATGCAGCCGGGTAACAGAGGCACCGTAATAAACAAACTCACTACTTCTGTTTCTAGAAATATAACACAAGAAAAAGGTTTGTTTCATTTGTCTCAAGAAGCTGGAAAAGATTTAAATCAGGGTAAGTTTTATTTAGAGACTTATTATAAACTAGATCAAGATATTTTAAAAGAATTGGTTGACATGATATATGATATCTTCGGAAACAAAAAAAGCACTCGTCACCCCAACCGCGCTATGAGTTACGCTCTTTCTCTTTTTCACCCCTTGAAATATAAAGGAGTTTTTTCATTAAGAGAGCTTGATCAACTTCTTTTGCTATTTGCGCCAAATGGCACTTACGAATATAAATCTAATTATAAAATTAGGTCGGCTTCCACAATCCGCAGTGGGGATTTTAATACAATAGATGCCCCAGCCGGCGATGTAACGGGGATTGAAGAACTCGAGAAATTCGCCTCGCCCGGTTCCGCCCGCGATCTAAAAGATAGGATATTTAATGGAGGTGTAAAAGCCGGATTAAGATTGGTATTTATACCTGGTGTAGGTGATATGATGTATGCTAATATACCATATGAAAATAGAAAAAATTATGCACCAGGTAATGATATTGGGACTTTGGTATCGCTCACTGACCCCCGCATTAATAGAACTATAGAGGACGAACAGTTTTTCACCGAGAAGGGAAAAATGAGTGGAATAGGAGTTGAAAGAGGCATTTTGAATAAACCACACAAAGGTCGCAAAAGAGGAATTCCGAATCTTGACCAGGCCAACGCAATGGGATCAACAATTTATTTAAATGACCTATTAAAAAATACCGATCAAACAGCAAGACCGCTGAGAGATTATCATGAAGCTGTAGAGGCAGGAAGAAAGACTAATGATAACTTTCCTTATTCTGATCATTACATAACTTTAGATGATTTTGTAAAAGGTGTGCCTTTTGAATATTCTGCAGAAAGACATAACATAAGATCCACTCTTGTAGGGGGCTGGTCAGGGCGAGCGTTCCACAACGGTGAGACTGATGTACCCCCGGCGCATCGTACCGATGGTGCCACGGCCCAAGATGGAGAGTATATACCAGTGTCCTTTACATCACGTTTTAATAATAAACTTTTTGGGCCAGCCTCTGAACTATCTATTGTTAATAGATCATATATAGCTTCTTTGAAATCTAAAGCAGTTTTTGATTACA
>Ga0114906_1000725_pt1 | contig 18059 bp, 29 predicted proteins | sample MalvirDeepMed_M9_FD_89687 | JGI IMG/M metagenome (GOLD analysis project Ga0114906, IMG submission 89687) | Marine viral communities from the Global Malaspina Expedition - Malaspina viral metaG DeepMed_M9 | ecosystem: Environmental > Aquatic > Marine > Oceanic | place: Mediterranean Sea...
ATGTTCGGATGTATGGCGGGAAGATGCCCGACCTTGACGACGTGATCGGCTATGTTCCCAGGCAACGAAAGCTGTTCGGACTCTGGGATAAGGGGCGGGCCGGGGCGAGGGCCTTTGATGTTAAGTCCCAGCATGCCATTGGTCGTGACCCCCTACTAAAGTTCCATCCTGGCGGAACAGAAGTTCTTCAGCGGATGAGCCTGGATCCGAAGATAAGCGGCATCCTCCACAAGCTACCACGGACGGCCAAGGGGACGCTTCGCAGGATCCCTGAGGAGGTGATGGCGGAGTTACGTAAGCATGTTGCGCAGGAATACTGGGATGAACTCTTCGGCGGGAGTTTCTCCAAGCACTACAATCCACCCAAGAGCCTGGGATACGAGGGCAAGTTCCCTGCGGAGATGGCCCTCAGTGAGCTGACTCCAGCCCAGACTAACCACCTGCTCGATCCGATCATTCACTGGGCCGCCTCCCTGGATCCCAAGCACGCGGCCCATGGCATCCCTGCCTACAGGCTTAACCCATTCGACGACATGCTCGAATACTTTGAGCATGCCATCGAGACCGGCGAGGCGTCCCGGGCAGTCCACGAGTTATTCGCGGAGGCGTCAGGTTACCACCACTCCCTTCCTGCCGGAGATGCTATCCCGGTGAAGGATGCCTTACGCGAGGTTGGCCTTGAGGGCGACGAGGCAATAGAGGCATTTCGCAGGACAGCCCACGGGAACCAGCTGTCCAAGCAGAGAATAGAGGGCGAGATTAACCGCCTCGGTCTCCCCCCTGACGACGCAAAAAGCCTTGTAGCATGGGACACCCTCCTGGTCCCCCGCGAGATCGTTGAAGATGCCAAGAGATATCTCAGGCCATTCTCCAGTCCGGCGGAACTTAACCCCTTTATTCGTGCCTTTGATATCTTCACTAACGCCTTTAAGACAGGTGTGACGACACTTTTCCCCGCCTTCCATACCCGGAACTTCGTCAGTGCGATGTTCAACAACTATGTTTCCGGGATGTCAGACCCACGCTTTGGCGGGCCAAAGTCAATCTTGCAGCCACTCCTGGACGCCGGGAAATTGATGGACGGCGGAGTAATCAAGGGTGCCGGTGACATCCCTTTTGTTAACGACGCCGGCCAGCTGGTTCGTTACACCGACGAAGAGGCAACCCGCCGACTCATGGCCGAGGTCTACGCTAATGATGTGTTCCGCCGTGGGGGTAGATCGCAGGACCCATCTGAAATCATAGGTGGCGGTGGCCCTGGTGGAGCTGTTGGCCTGGAAGGGAAGCAGCCGCTAATGCGGGACGTGCTTCCGCTGGGGATTCTCAACAGGCCAGCCAGGGTCAGGAAGCCCCTCATGAATGAAGCGGGCGAATGGATACCAGAGAACGTCGGGGCACTAGAGAGTCCGGGTGGAGCATTGGGTAGGCTGGGGGTGAGGCTAGGCGGAGTGCCGCTGTCATCGCCAGGGTTCGTTGGCACGACCGCAGCTATGGCAATTCCCGAGGCATACCTTCCAGTTAGGCAGACAGCCGAGAGGCTATCCAAGTCTGTTCCCATGGTCGACGGCGCAAAGCCCACGCTATGGCAGAAGTATGAAGAGTACATGCCCTGGAATCTTCGGGGTGTGGCCGGAGATGAAACCAAGTTTTTCCTCGCTCGATGGGGTGAAGATGTTGCATCGGCTGTCGAGGGTTACAACCGAATTGCTCCCTTCATAGCCTTCCGTCGTCAGGGAATGAGTGCGGCAGAGGCTGCCCGTAAAGTGAAGGCGGCCCAGGTTGACTACAAGGCTATGACCCAGTTCGAGCGCAAGGTGATGAAGCGGATCTTTCCCTTCTATTCCTTCACTCGCCGGATGACACCCTTTGTGATCGAGCAGCTCATCCAGCGCCCCTCCGGTGCGATGGCCCAGGCGTTACGCCGAGGGTCCCAGCTTCGCGGCTCCGGCCAGGAGGCGAATCTCCTGCCCCCATGGGTGACCAAGGGTACTGCAATACCAGTCGGTGAGACAGCGGAAGGTACGGCCAAGTACCTTATGTCACTTGGCCTAGCCCACGAGGATCCACTCAGCCTGCTACACATTGGGGGCAGTCCGTACCAGACACTATCGGGGACGCTTCGCCAGGTAGGCTCAAGGATCAACCCCCTGCCCAAGACGATCATAGAAGGGATGACAGGCAAGACGCTTTATGGTGGAGGGGACCTGCGGTTCCTTAAGCCGGCCTGGGCCTATGCACAGAAGAAAAGCGAGAGCGGCATCCTCTCCTCTTTCCTTGGCCATCAGCCTGCGCCCGGAGCGCAGCCGTCACCAATAAAAACCCTGACCGCAAACCTGAACCCACTGGCCCCGGGGCTTGCCAACTACCTTGCCTCTGCTGCTACTTGGCAGTTGGTTCCTTACGGTTCCCCGCGCTTCCTGACATCCGCGAGAATCTTGCGGGACGCAGAAAGAAAGAAAGCCTGGCAGAGGGTAATGGGCCTCACCACCGGCTTTAAGATTGGGGACGTGAACATAGCCAGGGCTCGCAACCTCGCCCTTAACGAGCGCATGAAGGACTTCCTTTATGAAACGCCGGGCGTGATGAAGATGGAGAGCCTCTATCTCCCGAAGGGGGTTCCACTGGAAACCCTCTCACCCCAGCAGCAGATAATGATGCGTGCCTACAGGCAGCAAGCGAGGGAGCAGCAGAAGATAGCCCGCCTGCTACGGGGGCAGACCCAGGATAGAATGCTCTACCCCCGGATGCCCACCGCTAGAAGAGGTGGAACGGTCACGCCAGAGAGCCTGCTCCGGCCTAGGTAATGCCCTCGTTGGCCTTCACGTTACCTGCCCCATCCTGATAGATGATGAACTCGTCAGTACCGTGACCGTAGTTATACATCCCTATGATGTCAGCACTGGCAGGGACGGTGGGGGAGGCAAGTGCAAGGGCGCTGGCCACGTTTGCCTTGATGTTTCCGTCGCTGTCCTGGTACACCACCACCTGATCGTAGTCGTGCAGGAACCGGTATATACCCACTACTGTCGCCATCAGAACAGCTCATCCAGCATGAGTGTCTGGGGTATCCCACCTGCCTTGGGTGGCGCAGTGTAAGTTACAACCAGCTTTGCGGCGTCGGCCCCGGCGCTATCATGGGACCTGATCCTCATCTCCCTGTCCTCACTCATGCTTGCATCAGTGGGATTGAGCAGGTGGATGGTGATGTTTTGGCCGGAGGCCCAACCAGCCCTGGCGACAACCTCCGCAATGACGGAAGCAAAATCAGCCGAGTCCAGGAAGTTGGTGGTGTCACTAGATGTTGCCAGAGTCCAGGTAGTCTTGGCTGAGGTAGCTGCCGCCTGAGAGGTAGTCATTGCACTGTCATTAGCAATGGCCCCGGCGCTGTCTGCATCCTCGGCGTGGATATCACAGGTCTTACTGGAATCCGAGTAAGCCCTGTTCAGCTTGTACTGGAGCTTGGCCGTGAGAATAGTTGAACCAGCGGGAATCCCCACGCTCAGGAAGCGGAAGTAGCAGGTGGTGTCTGTTGATCCGGGGCCGGGGTTTACCGCCCCGATGCTGACAAAGGCTGCGCTATTGTCGTAAGAAAAGCCACCACCAGCATCAGCACGGTAGCCATCATCTGCGTTGGCTTCTACTTGTACTGTGACAGTAGCCATCAGGCATTCTCATAGTGACCAATGATAGTAACCAGGGCTTCTCCGCCAACGTCAACGTAATCCACGGCGATAACTCCGCCTGACACGCCACCGCCATCATCCACACCAAGAATAATACCGAGGCCAATGGCTACGGGCGTAGCGTTGTCCGCCGGAATGCTGCCAGCCCAGAAGATATGGCCCTGCGTATTGCCGGATTCGTTACCGAAGGCGGTCGCAGAGGCTGTTGCTGGGGTGCCAACTCTGTTCAAATTGACCCCCGTAACAGGAGTCCCGGCCATAGTGAAGCCATTTTCACTTGTCCCGTGGACGATTACTTGCGTCGTGGTATCCCCGTGGCACCATATCTGGTCGATGTGCAGGTTGTGGGTAAGGCTGTCGTTTTGAACAGCCAGAAGTGTGTGCCCCGCAGTATAGTCATAGGTGGCATTTGACCAGGAAAAGGACAGTCCATTCTCGATGGATGCGTCCTCAAGGCGTGTGCGTTTAATGGAGTGTCGTCTTGGCAGTGCCATGATGTACCTCGTTATTCATTAGGCCAGAAGGCGTGGCCGGCAAGCAGCCCGAATAGGAAAGCTATTATCGGGTACTTCTTGCTGGTGGACAAGAGAAATAGGCTGACTGTAGCGTCATGATGACCGGAGAAATTAGCCACTACGTCCCAGACAAACACGATAGTGATGAAACTCCAGATAATAATCTTAGGTATCAGCAACCAAAGGCTTCCTTGCATCGGGTATTTCCTCCATAAAAATCTCTAGCCGTCCCGGCGGCTCGACCTCTTCGCGTGTTATGCGGAGGTCGTCAATCTGCTCGTCATCCTCAAACATTCCCCCGTTTTGCAGGGCATCAAGCGTCGCCTTGAGGACGTTGTCCAGGTCTCGGCGGCGCCTGTCTGGCATGTAAGCCTTGATTGTGACGGCAAGGCGTTCTGTTGTAGGCTCGGGAAGCTCTCCTTCCCGTGAGTCAATTATAACATAACCCACCTTTCTTCTATAATCTCGACCTTCACGGGAAATTATCACGCGCCCACGACCGATGGCCCGCCAGTACCTGTTAACACTCGGGGGATAGGGAAGGGTTATTTCCATGGTAGCTCCCCATTAAGGGCCTCGACAGCCTCGTCCACTTCCTGCTGGGTGACACGAATGGGCGCACGCAGATCAGGGTCCCGGATCTTTAGCCAGGAGTCGAGGTCATAATTCTTCGGGTCAGCCAACAGCTTGTATGCCAGCTGCCTGTGGTGTGGCATCGTGGCAAGTGGGCCATCGTGACACCTGTGGCACGCACGGAAGTAGTTGCACCTGTGCGCCCATCGCATCTGTGGGCCATGGCTGCGACGCTCCATCTCGTGGGTCTCCAGCGGCAGGCCAGAATGGGACCTTGCCCCACACATCCAGCACCTGCTGAAGCTGTTCGCCCACCCCTTGCGGTCAGTCAGTCTTGGATCCATTCCCTGCAACATGCTCTATCTCCGGTAGCTTTTCCTTAAACTTACCCAGGAACAGTTCAGGGGTGAACCGTGCCACCCCATCCAGCTCCGCCAGTATGGCCTTGTACCTGCGCTTCTGCACAATGCCCTTCATTCTCCGGGTCAATGCGCCCGCACAGGTCTCCCCGTCATCAAGCTCGAAGCCCAGTGAGTTACAGCAGTTAGCCACCTGCCGCCTGTCACCTGACTTGATAGCTTTCAGGCTGTCCTCTACCCCTGGTGGGCGTGCGTCCCCAGGCTTCACCAACTCGAAGAACGTATCCCTCACGTCCTGATTAGCCAGTAGCATGCCTATCATTATCAGCCACAGATCCTTCTCGTAGTTCTCGTTCATCGTATCCTCCTTATTGTTATCGAAAACGGCAAAATTTGCCGATTTCAAAGATACCCTTCCGCCGGCCCATAAGGCAGCGGCGGACCTTCACGCTTCTTCAGCTCCTTCGCTATCGCTGCACGCAGCCATGGCATGGGGAAGTGGGGCTTGCCACGCGCACACCCCCTGAGATACCACGTCGGTGCGTCCTCGATCAGGTCACCCTTGAACTTACCGAACACGAACCTTGCCCCCTGCTTTGGCTTGCGTACCACACCCGCCTCGGAGTTGCGAGAGAAGGGGTCGACGGAAATGCGGCGGTACTTGGCGTCCACCCCTACCTGTGCCCGTGCCTCCCGCTGCCTCTGCTCCTCCTCTGCCTCCAGCTCACGCTTGGCTTGCTCGACAGCCTCGTCCACCTCGACAGGCTCGTCCTTATCCAGCACAATTTCCTTGGCCCTCTCTATCACGTCGATGCCCATGTCTCCTGACATCACGTCAGTGCAGGTAATGATCTTGTGACAGAGGGAGGCGTCGACCAGATCAATCATCTGGAAGTGGGGCTTGTCGCTCAGTGCAATAGCTGCCAGCCGGGAGCTGTCTGTTGAGTCAGCGTGGTCAACGATGCCCGGCAGGGGCCGGGTGCCACGCCCAAGGATCTGCTGGTAGAGTGGCTTCGATGCTGTTGGTCTGGCCATTACAATGCACTCCAGACCTGGGCAATCCCACCCAGTTGTGAGGATTCCGACGTTGCATAAGTGCGTTATACCGTCGGCGTCCTTGGTGAATGACCGCAGCGCTTCCCTCCTTCTTTCCTGGGTACACTTCGCAGTATCGGCACAGATCCACTCCGACCTCATGCCATAGTTGTCGTGCAGCCTCTCCGAGACAAGCCTCGCCTCCTCCACACTGGAGCAATAGATCACCGTCTTCTTGCCGGCAGTCTCCCGGGAGGTAACATCTGCTATCTCATAGATAGTCTCCATCTTCTCCAGCTCAGCATTGAGCTGCTTGGCAACAAAGTCCCTGCCCATGGTGGTGCTGCCCATGCCGACGCTCTTCAGGTCGAGGGACTCTAGCTGAAAGCACTCGGTCTTAGGGTTCACCAGCCAGCCTGCCTTAACAGCATCACGTATGCCGTACTGGAACACGCACTCCTCGTACAGGTTGCGCATTGCCTTCTTGTCCGTACGCTTCGCCGTGGCTGTAACCCCCAGCACCTTGGCACCCTGGCTGCGGAAGTGGTTAATGAGTTCAGCCCAGCTCTTGGTGATAGAGAGGTGGGCCTCGTCCACAACCACCAGCCCTACGTCACGGATACGCTCGAACCGTGGAGGTGTGCCAGAGATCAGGGTGTCCTTGCTGGCTACCACAAAGGGGCTGCGGCTCCACGGACTCTCGTTGCTCCAGTTCTGCGCCTGCTCAATGCCGGGGTATTCCCCGGTGCGCTGGCTGATCTTACTTGCTGCCTGAGACACGAGGGTTATTAGCGGAGCCACCACGAGGCAGCGCCCATCCTCCCATGTCGACATGATCTGCGTGAATATCTCGGTCTTCCCCAGACCAGTGGCCAGCTCTACCAGCACGGAGTCGTGCTTCGTGAAACCCTCCATGATGGCAGCGCGTGCCTTGGCCTGATAGGGGCGCTCCCGGAACTCACCTAGTTTGCGCGGCTTTGGACTGCCGCCCGATTTAAAAAGCCCGTCCCATAACAGCTGTTGCATCCTTTCCCTCCACAATCTTCACAGGTCTCGGTCGGTTCACACTGCGACAGGCAGTCGGTGGCCTCTTGCAGACACCGCTCTATCCTCGTCTGCTTGGTGGCAAGATATCTTCCCACCTTGGCGTCGAGGCATGTCTCGTCAACGAACCGCTTGATTCGTTGCAGATCCAGTACTGCCCGCCGATAGGGTGAGGCAAGGTCAGCCAGTGGGGCCAGTACCTTGCGGACATTCCTCTGCTTCACAGCCTTCTTCTGCTTCTCCGGAGGGGCCTGCGACAGGTTCTCCACGTCGTCCCTGCTGGCTGTCGCATCACCGGAGAGGATGGCATCCCTGACCTCAGTGTCCAGCTTGTCCATCGCCTCGGCATACTTCCCGTCGTTGCGCACCGTACGCACTGACACCCCACCCTCTGCTGCAAGGCGCTCCGCCAGCCCCTCACCATAGGACTTGTTGGTGTTGAACATCTTACCCCGGTAGTAAGACACCTCCTGTGGGGCGAGGTTCCTGCGTCCCGACTGGTGGTCAATGATCCAGTCCTTGACTTCCTCCTTTGTCCACTCCTCCGGAAGTGGGAGGGTAGTGTAGGGGAGGTTGTGCTTGGTACACACTGAGTACCTGTGGTGCCCATCCACAATCAACCCTTGCCATGTAATGATCGGGTCTATGGCACGCCCGGCTGAAACAATGTTCTGCTCCAGCGATGACATCTCGTCTCCACTCAGGTCACGCAGCGTGGCCTGGAGCCCCATGTCAATCCTCAGCTCCGTCGATAATTCCTTCACCATTCTTACTCTCCTTAATCATGTTAAGCCTTGCCTTGTAGAGGGTTCGGAGCACCTCCAATGTCCCCTCCGTTGCTTCGAGATTCCGTATTTTACCACCGAGGTCGACAAGCTGGGACTCCGAATCTACCGGAGCCAGTAAATCAACCACAACTTTTACGGTGGCAAAGCATACGTCCTTATCCATTTCCCATTCCTTTCCTAATACGAGTTGCGACAGTGTTAATATCCTTCAGCTGCGATGCTGTGAACTCAGCTCCGTCGTAGCCGACGATTGCCTCCAGCTTCTCGCTGAGATCTTCCTCCGACGTGCATACCTCCAGGGCCTTCACCGCCCTGTCCACCATTGCGGAGTTCTCTGAGTCCCGACTGGCTATCACCTCGTCCGGGTCATCGCCTGTTTCGATCAGGAAAAACTCCCGTAAAGCATACTTCTTGGCCAGAGTCATAGCTTTACTGGCTCGTTTATCGCCTGTATCCGACGCCTCACCGAACACAACCACCTCGCACTGCGTACCAGTACTAGCGTGGGCAAACACGAATGTCCGCTTGGAGAGGATCAGGCTGTTCCTGTTCCCGCTGCGTGTCTGGTACTCCTCTGTACCCAGTAGCTCACAGGCCGAGGGGTACATCACGATCCCATGCTTGACCATTGCTGGCCTCAGCTGGGCAATCAGGTCTGACTCTCCAGCAAAGCTGTAGCCATACCTCCCCTCACCAACCCGCCCCTTCTTCTGCACGTAGCTCACCTCCTGCATCACTGCCAGCTGGGCTTCCCAGATGGACTTGTGTATAGCTGCCTTAGCCATTGTTAAGTACCTCCTCAAGGTTACAGTGTTCACCCCACCCGTCGCTGTGCCAGAAGTTGGCATGAGTACACCACCGGATGCGTTGCAGTGTGTCATGGTTCACATGGCGTGCGTCCCGGATCATCTCCTTCGGCACGTCATACACGATGCTCTCGAAGGGCCGGAAATTCCGCACCCCTATAATCACGAATCGCTTGGCCTCGAACACGTCCAGGTAATGTGCACCCTGGAAGTGGTAGCCAAAGCGATAGAAGGCATCCTTCACGAAGTCCTTGGTCGTGTGCCTCCTCGTTGTCTTGAAGTCGATGATGATCCCGTCCTCGCTTTTGTCCACGTCTGCCATGGCCCTGACTGGTACACCCTGCACCTCGTTGGCGCAGGGCCTCTCGAAGAGTTCACTGTCATGCTCAGCTATCAGCTCATGGGCCACGGCATTCTCCCAGACTGACGCACACATACCCTCAACCTCTGCCAGCTCCTCCTCGCTGATGAGTATCAGGCCGACCGACTCAGCCTCCACCCGAAGTAGTGCGAGGTACTCCCTGTGGTCTTTCTTACGAAGGTTCAGAGGTGAGCCGTCTGGTGGGTAGGTATCCCCGTAGGTGGTGATACCCCCCTCCATCGAGCCATTGGCCATCATCCAGTGGAAGGCACTGCCAAGTTTCATGGCGTTGCTTGGCCCGTCAGCCTCCACTGTCTTGGCAACGTGTGTGTGGTAGTAGGTCCAGGGCCCCTTGCTTCGGAAGTCCTTGAGCATGCTGCTGCTCACCTCGTCCCGCTCAAAGTATTCCTCCGGCTTGATCTTCAGGATCTCTTTCATATTCTGCGCTCTCCCTTACACTTTTCATTAACACCCATGCATCGTCTAGCGTCAGCTCAACCTCGTCGTCTGCGGCATGTGCGAGGATGGCATCACATATCCCTTCGATATGGTCGCCGTGCCAGTCAGGCCACACCACGTAGACGTAGGAGTGGCCTCCCTTTTCAAATATAAACGCGGTGACAGAAATCTCATCCACCACGAATGCGGACCTCCCTCTGGAGGGACTGCCTTATTTCGTTCACCGCCTTGGGCCCCACTCCGACTATGCTCCGGAGGTCTTCCTCCCTCTTCCCCATGAGGTTGCCCACGTACACCATTCCATTACGTGCAAGGGCACACACTACCCTCTCAGGAAGGTCGAGCTGTGCCACGGGCAGGTCTACTAGGTCTGTCAACGGAACATACTGGAGGGATCTCTCCAGCTCGTCGATGACCCGGTGCGCTGAGCCGAAGTTACCCTTTGTCAGTAGGGCTTTTATCCGCTCCGCTGACCTTTCGGCCACCTCTGACCCTATGCAGTAGTCGCCCTCTTTGGAGGCCATCTGCCCCTACCTCGCTCCCCTTTCTATGGATCTCAATATCCGCCGGTGCGTCGATGCCCAAGCGCACTCGTCCACCTCGTGTGTCGATTCCGACGACGACCAATTCTATATCGTCGCCTATTGTTATTCTCTCGTCAACTTTCCTGGTCAGCACTAACATCACTTCTCCTTTTTAAAGTAAGGTCGAACACACTTTAGCCTGCTATACTGTTTTGTCAATCATCCCTCCCGGGTAAAATGAGGTACTTCATATGAGACGAAGACGGAGGAGACAGCCAGTGCCAAGCGACAACGGTAAGCCGGAACGTCATGACGACAAGGTGGACCGCAAGGAGTCCAAGGCTGACGCCAAGGTGGACAAGCTGAACGCCAAAGCAAATCTGGCTCTCGCCAAAGCCCAAAAGCGTAAGTGGTTAGTTATTCTTATCGGTATCGCCATTGCTGCCTTCTATGCCCTCAAGGGTGGCGGTGGCGGGTTTCTTGATATCATTAAAAGCAAGTTAGGAATGTGACATGAACGCTATTGTCGACAGGATTAAGGGAATGCTTCCCGGATTCGTTACCCTGATTTTCTCCAAGCGTGCCGTTGCTGCCGCAGTGACAGCCTTCTTTGTGACACACGCAGAGGACTACGGGGTTAGCACCGAGCCAGCGCTGGCTGTAGCCGGGCTGGTCGTGGCACTTATCTTCGGTGACTCCATCAGACCCATCAACCCGGACAAAGTATCGTGATAAATAATTACGTGTCAGGAGGACATAACGTGATGACTGCACTGCGCACCCTCGCCGGGTTGGCCGGCGTCTGTATATCTTTCTTTGGTGCCCACCTGCTTATCTCCCTGGGCTCGGTCTCCGCTGCCTGTGGTATTATCATGCTGGTAGGCGTAGGTATGGCGGCGATTAGCTTCGCTCCAACAGGAAAGAAAAATGATTAATGGTTATTTAACGGGCTACCTCGTCGGTGATGCATACACTGTCATCGTTGACTCGCCCCTGGAGTATACCCCCAGTGAGTTTACAGTCAGCTCTTACCACGGTAGCCCTGCTTATAACAATTTTGTCAGCGGTCTGTGGTGCTGCGTGGTGGATGGGCGCCTTGTTTTCCCGAGTGAAGGCGATTCAGGAGAGGCTTGAGTCCTTTACTGCTGAGTCCCACGAGGAAATCAGGCAGCTCGCCAAGAGTGATAGCGTGTTGGACCGTCGTGTTGACGAACACGACCAGCGCCTCTCCGTCATCGAGATCAAGCTGGAATAAAATTCGGGGAGCAGAGATCCATCTCTACTCCCCGAATCAAATCGGCAAATTTTGCCGATTTCTAAAAGGGGATTCCTTCCGCCGAGGGTTGTGATACCTCCGGCTCAGGCCGCTCGGTGGCAGGTTGTACATCGCGCTGCCCGAGCATAACCATCTTACGGCCCACGATCTTTACCTTGGATCGCTTCTGGCCATCCTGTTCCCAGCGATCCTGGACCAACTCCCCTTCAATAAGTACGGGACTACCCTTCTTCAGGTAGTCGTCGGCAACCTTCGCCGTGTTGCCCCAGAGGGTCACGTCAAAGAAGCTGACCTCGTCTTCCCACCCGCCGTCCTGCGACTTGCGCTTCTTGTTGTAGGCAACCCCGAGGTCACATACATTCGTTCCATCCTTGGTGGTCCGCAACTCCACGTCGCGGGTCAGGTTTCCCACCAGTGTAACATGACAGTAACTAGGCATCTTCTTCCTCCTCCTCAAGAACCTCGATCATCTCAGGCTCGTCGCCCGAATCCCACCGCTCCACAAAGATTGGTGTATGTAATCCGACCCACCCCCCAAGGATGTTAAAGTGGAAGTGTTCCACCGCATCCTCCCGGGTCATCCCGTCCGCTATCAGTATCTCAATCACCTTGCTCAGGTCGTAGGCTATAGCTGTAGTCGAGGTGAACTGCCGAGCCAGACCAATGATGGCATCGTCCAGTCCATCGTAGGTGATCAGCTCTGGCTCAGTCTCTGCGACGGTCTCGATCCATTCCTCAAGCCGTTCTTCCCTAGTCATCAGTGCCTCCTTTCATAGCCCGCCTGTGCCGCAGCTCCCTGCCCTTCAACGTGAAGGGATCAGGCTTGTCTCCGTACAGGGGGAATCCTTTCTTCGCTGCCTCGTATGCTTTCTGGCAGTTGGCCCTTGACCACTGCCCTCCCGTCCCGGCACGGGTTCCCTTGAACAGCATCTTTCTAGAGATCTCGTTCCAGTGCAACCCCTTAACATCGTGGAGGATAACAATCTCCTCCGCCAGCTTCCGCTCCGCCTCGTCTGGCCTGTACTCAGGCGACCCGTCCTTCTGCACCGTCACGTATCCTATTGGTGCGAAGGCACAGAATGGTTTGCCCGCTTCCTTGCGGATAGCAATCGACTCCTTCACCCGCATCCCAATCATGCTCCGCTCGAACTCAGCGAAGCAGGCAAGCACCTGATAGATCATCTTGCCCCATGGTTTGGAGAAGTCCAGCCCAAGGCTAATGATTATAAGGTTGTTATCCCTCTCGTGTAGCATGTCCAGTGTCTGCACTGCATCCACCACACTGCGGAAGGCACGGTCCAGGTGCGTCACGATGACAGCATCCCCCTGCCTTAGTCTAAGGAACAGCTCACCCCCTGCTGGCCTGTCCATGATCGGGATGCCACCACTCACGTCCTCGTCAGCGTAGGTTCCCCCGTACTCAGCGTCGTCCGGAATGAGGTCAGTGTCCTTCATGCTATCGAAGTACTGCCTGAACGCCTTCTCCTGCGAGGAGAGGGAGTTCTGCTGCTTGTCCGTGCTGACACGGGCATACCCATAAACGTATACCATTCCTTCCTCCTTAGTGGTCCGCCTGACCAACAAACACCCTGCCTCCCTCAAGTCCGAAGGCCATCGGAATAGCCTGTAGTAACTCTGGTCCAAGGATAAAGTCCGCCCCAAACCCCTCGAAGAGAAGCTCCAATCGCTCCGGCAACACACCTAGTGGCAGGACTATTTCCTGTAGCTGGGTGTTCTCCAATGTACCTGTCAGATTCCCGTCCTTATCACGCTGCTTTCGTACTGCTCCGCCCATGCCAATAGCAGCCATCTTCATTGGCACATCGAACTGCTCTATCCCCTTGGGTGTGGGGAAGAAGTCTGTCGTGTTGACAATGTTCCCGGTGACCCCATCCCAGAGGCTCCGCCTTGCATAGCACACCTTTGCCCCGGTATCTATCACGGCGTTGTAGTTCCTGCTGTACTGGCGTACCGTAATCATCGGGGCCAGGGACTGCCGGGCCTGCTTCCATGCCATCTTGTCGTGCCACTCCAGCGGGGTGCTATGGTAGAAGCTAACAATCCCTTCGTCCATCAGTGGCATCCACGATAGGCTGGACAGGGCGTGGCTTCCGATCATGGCGTCAAGCTCCGTCCCCACCTGCTCCGCTATATCCTTTAGCATCACACCCATGAACTTTTGCGTGGCGCTCCACGACTTGCCAGCAAACTCTAGCGTCGGCTCGGCCTCGTCCGTGATGCACTCTACTGACCCGGTGTCCAGTAGGCATCGCCTACCGTCTACGTCCACGACCATATGCCCGTTAATCATTTCCAGCGGGTAGTTCCAGCTCTTAACTGGTGACCACGAGGGCAGCATCTCCACCGCTTGCCCGCTACACTTCGGGCACTCTTGGTTTTGTGGCACGTTCTCATCTCCTATGGGAAGGGTTCGGCTATCAAAAGAATAGCTACACTTCAGGCATTTCATCCGTGCTGTCATCGTCATCCTCCGCCAGCATCCCCGCCTGCTTGGCTGCCTCAATAAAGGCATCAAGGGGGATCGGCTTAAAAATACGGTACGTTCCATCTACCACAGGGACAGGACCTTTCTCCTCCCATGTACTCATGTACTCGGACAGCTGTGGCACAAGCAGTCCTTTAATCTGCTGGGACAGGGCGAAGGGTCCGAGGAACAGGGGGTTCACATCTTTAAGCTCATCCCTCAGCCCCTTCTTGTTGAGCATTTCAACGGCCAACTTAAGGGTGAGTAGCTCGAAGTCCTGAATCCTAAGCTCCTCCTTCTCGTCCCACTCGGCAGTGAAAGCCTTGTCTATTTTCTCCTGGTGATCCTTCTCGGCTTCATCCTTGCAGCCGTCACAGAAAGCCTTGAAGTAGGGTATCATCAGCAGCGTTCCACTGGAGCTGCTCCCACAGTAGTGGCATCCAGTCTTGTCTTTCGTCATAGCTCTCCCCCTCTAGTAAATCTTCAGCACAGTCATCCAGTCCGGAACACAATCTTCACGTCCTTCACGGGTAAGACACACAAGAACCGGTACGCCCGGATTCTCTTCAGGCCACGGGGTGTAGCCATCTGTTGCTACCAGTATGACATGGGGTACTGGCTTGCTAGCAACAGCATCCTCGATCAGCTTGCCCATGTTCGTACCACCACCACCAGTGAGGAGCAGCCTGTTAAGGCGGGAGTGGACAAGCTCAGTCGACTGCCCCTCCGTGTCTCCCACCATTATCTTCACACCCCTCCGGTTCCTGAAGCTCGACAGCACCTTGTTAATCAGGCCAAGGGCGAGGGCCGTATCGTCCTCGCTCATACTGCCACTGGAGTCCACACACACGGTGATACGTGGCTCAGCCGAGTAGTTGGAGGGGCCTATGAACTGCGAGTCTATATACCTCCGGCTAGGCCGGCGGTAGGATCTCTTGCCCCTGCCCCTCGCAAGGTCGACATGCTTGGTTATCACCCGGAGGATGTGCTGCTTCGGGTCAACAGATGGATCAAGGATCTTGTTGGCCCAGTCTTTAAAGGCTCCCGGTGCAAGGCCGTGGCTCTTGCCACCCACAATGTTCCTTGCAATCGTGGAAAGCACAGTCTCCTCACGTTCCTCACCGACACCATCATGGGTATCGGAGGGAGGTCCAAGTTCCCACGGTTTGGGAATCCCGTCAGCACAAGACCCGCTTACTCCACTGGCTGGGTCGGGACGGGGGGAATCTTTACCCCCATCATTCGGGCCAGTTGCCTGTCCATCTCCCCCATCGCTGCCGTCATCCCCGAGTTCAGGCTCAGCATCTGCTTGCCCAGCGTGTCCATCGAGCCCTCCGTCCTGCTGTTCAGGATGTTCAGCTCCTGCTGTAGACGCTCCTGGTTCTCCCCCAGCACCGCCAGCCTCTGGCTCAGGGCTTTCATCCCCTCGTCCAGATCCGCTAGTCTCTCCGCTGTCGTCGGTTTCTTGTCCGTCATCAGGCTTCTCCCTTAGTAGGTTCACAAAGGTCTCGATTTGGTCGTCAATTATACCCTCTCTACCGCGTTCTTGCAGCTTCCTGTAGGCACCTTCCGCTGATGGTAGATATCCTACATCTATATCATAGTTACGCTCTAGATACCGGCGAGTGATAGCTTCCCCGGGAAAGGGGAACCTTTCACGCAGCAGGATCTCGTTAACTGCCACATCGGTGGCCCACTGCCAGTCCCTGTTATCACACGGCTCAACATCATCTCCAAGCAGGAAGTATCCCCGCTTATGGTGCCGGAACACGAGGTGACACAGCTCGTGCATGATCACGGTAGCTATCTCATCGGTAGTCTTGTCCTCCAGAAAAGCAGGGTCATAGTACATACGCCAGTACATATCCACTGCCATTGTCCCCAGTCCGGGGCGCTTAACAGTAGACATCTCGAACATGATGGCCTCCGCTGCCCACGGCCATCGCCGGCAGGCAACCATCTTCGCATCAACAAGGCTCTGTGGTGGTGCTTCTCGCTTCATTATTCACCTCCCGTTCGGTAGCTATGCTCCAGGGTTGCACATGATGTCTTGTCCTCGGGAGTGTGGCCCTCGGGCTTCAACTTCCAGAGAACACCAGTCCGCATCTTGGCCAGCTCTGCTGCCTGATCGTGCACAACAGCCAGGAAATCCCTGCCCTTCTCCCATCGCTCGGGTGTCAGGTCATTCTTAATGCGCCGCAGCACCGAGTCCACGAACAACATGTCCAGATCCCCACGGCCCGGCAGCACAAACGACTCCGGGTTCTCAAGGATTTCCTCCGGATCAACGTAGCACTTCTCCGCATCCATAAAGGTGAAGAAGTTTTCGCTGAAGCTCGGGCCAACACACCCAGCTGCCAGCTTGTGCTTGATACGCCGGCTTGCACCAACACTATCAGCAGCACCCAGCAGCTTGGCCAGATTAGTCCACGATCTCGGCGACGGGAACGGCTTGCCCCTCTTCTCCTCATCCTTGGGGAACATAAGCAGATGCTCAGGCCGTGAGAACTGCGTGTCAGTGGAGTTAACATACGTGTTCACCAGCCGGGAATACGTACCGACACTCTCCTTCCAGTCTCCCGGTAGCACCGGGGCATCCGGCTCAGGGAAGCTGAAGCCTCCACCAGTGGTCATGCCCTCGGCCCACGCTGCCCTGTCGAACTCCCATAGCAGCATGCAGCAGCGGTTCACCGTAGTGTCCGCCAGCTGAGTACCGTTGGCTGCCACGTCGGGCTGGTTGCCGGTCGAGAACATCAGGCAGCCCTCGGGTGGGTTGTTAATCCACTCCAGTGCCGCAGCCTGTACCTGTTCATCTGTACAGGTGATCTCGTCGATGTGAACAACGCAGGGTTCAAGGGTAGCACGCAGCATGCCCTCATCCAGCAAGAACCGGGCACAGTCACGCTCTTCCCCGGCAATCATTACTCTGCTCGGCTTAGGAATGCCCTTGAAATCCTCAGGCATATCCCTCGAACAGTACTGTGCGATGTACGGAACACGCATCTTCCGTGCAAACGCCTTGTGGCTCGCCGTCTTGGCAGAGCCGGGACCAGACGTGTCGTTCTCGTTGTCGTCCAGCGAGATCGGCACAACACCAGCTTGCCCGGCAATCCAGTGAGCCCAGTTAACTTCTCCTCGTGCATTAGTATCAGACGTACCCATGCTAGTAGCCTCCTATGGGTTAAAGAAAAAGGCCGGGGGTACTTCCTGGTGTACCAGGATTCCAACTACCCCCGACCCCGACGCACAATCGTATCGCTAGTCCTCGTCGCTGCCGGCGAGCTTGCGAATCGTCTCCAGATGCCCTGCCTTCTTGAGGGCCTCCTCGGGATAGCCAACCGCTTCAGCCATCGCCCGAAGATTCTCATTCAGGGTGACTATCTCACGGGCAAATATCCCAGCGTAGTATTCCCTGCTTTTTCCACCCCGCTTGGAGTGGAGGGGAAACTTAAGGGATGCGAACACCCGCTTTACAGCACCGGGGCTGATGTTGCGGCCCAGGCTATCCTTGTACTTCTTTGCCACCGCCGTGGTGGTGTGGGAAGTACCCTTGAACATCTCGGCATTCTCATACGCCCACACTGTGAACTCAGAGACTTCGCCGAAACTGTGAGCATTACGCGCCATAATGATCTCCTTTACAGATCAACCTTAAAGATATCATCGTCGTCCATCATAGACTGCGATGACGCCAACCCTTGATTGGCTACACTAACCTTACTTCGGACAAAGTCAAGGGTCTCCCCGAAGTGTGCTTCCAGCTTCGCTATCTCAGCCTGTAGATCCTTGGCTCTGGTCTTCCGTGTTTCCAGGGCTAACTTGCTGAGACTACCCGAGGCTATGTCCTCCTTAATTTCCTCGGCTCGCTTATTAATATCCTCCATCACCGCTTCCCTGATAGAGGACAGGGTCTCAGGACTGGTAGAGTCCAGCTTATAGCAGCGTACATTTACATGGTGCCGCAGCTCTTTACTGACTCTCTCCCATGTATCCATCTTGTCCGGGGGAATCCAGTAGTTCTAGCCACCCATCTTGTAAGCACCGAGGTGATCAACTACCTGCCGGAGCAGCTTACCAACAGCTGTGCCGGTCATGGTTTCAGTGTCCCGGTTAGATATAAGCGTTCTCCTGAACTTCTCCTTCACTGCATC
>Ga0114906_1000727_pt1 | contig 18026 bp, 3 predicted proteins | sample MalvirDeepMed_M9_FD_89687 | JGI IMG/M metagenome (GOLD analysis project Ga0114906, IMG submission 89687) | Marine viral communities from the Global Malaspina Expedition - Malaspina viral metaG DeepMed_M9 | ecosystem: Environmental > Aquatic > Marine > Oceanic | place: Mediterranean Sea...
AGTTGTACTTGATTTCTAATTTCCTCTTGATTGTCTTTATTCTTTTTTGAGAAATACAAAAATCTATTTTTCTTGAAATTTCCTTCATTTAAACCTAAAATGTCTAAAATACATTTTCTATGAAGGTCATCGTTCCACTCATTCCCAGATCCCAAGACGGTTGAAGGATATAATTTATAATTTTTATTATCTACTCTTACCATCATTGGTGATAAGAAAGACGGAGCATTTTCTTGTACTGTACCTAAATTGTATTCTTGTTTATAATCAGTAACGTTAGAGTTAAAACTTATTAATAAATTCTCTGCTCCTGAATTAAAATATTTATTTTTTTCGGTTGCGACTCTCTTAAGAAAATATTCGTTAGGTCCTAATTTCATTAAACCGCGCCATGGTACCTCGATCGAGCTATCATTTGCTTCGCCAATGGCTAAATAATCATATCCAACGTTCTTTGCGGCGACCGCGTTAAAAAGAGTATCAAATTTATGTTTTATTTCTATTTCTTTCTTTTGAGACCCTTTTGTGTCTGTAACGGGATCTGATACATCAAAAAACCCTCTTTTATTAGTTGTTTTGCTCATGTTTAATATTCTAAACATCGTACCAGCCAAATCATCGACCATCTTCTTAAAGGTGCTAACACTATCTCTCGTTGCGCCCGTAGCCGGGTCTAAAATTGTTACTATTTTATTTATCAACTCTAGCTGACTGCCGAGTTTTGAAAGAGATTCCCCAGCTTTTGGAGACGCTAATAAATTTAGTGCGGTTGTATAACTCAAAACCCTTTGTTTTAAAAGGTTTATCCAATCTCCATGTGGGTTGTTTTGACTAGGCGGGGCAACAAGATCAAAGAAAGTCTTCCTAAATTTATTATTTGTATAATCGTAATACTGCCTGTCTTCAGCTACTTTAAGCATCCTGTCTAGTGCTTTTGAAAGATTAATCAGATCGGCGTATTTTGCATATATGTAATCATGTGTTCCGTCTTGTATGTTCATCTCTATACTATATCTAAATTGTGCCCCATTAGAGCGAAGACTATTAATATCATTTGGAATAGTAGGATCATAGACATTAAAATGTATCATATATTTATATGATTTTTTATCTGTCGGGAGGTGTATATTAACTTTTTCAATTCTTGGAACATTCTCTTTTGCGCCTGAATATTCATAATATTTTTTTGGAAGATATTTAATCTCATACGGCACTTCTATGTTTGGGCGGTAACTCCAAGAATCAGAACCAAGGCCGTTTCCAAAATTAGTAACACTATCGACGGGCACATCAATTATTAGTTGTTTATCAAAATCTTCGTTTTCTCCCTCATCAAAAACTCTTTCACGGTACACCTTTAGGCGCTTGAGTTTACATGATTTAAGAGCTTCCTCTACTACGCCAAGATGACTAAGCTTATTATCATTTGAGTATACCATTGGAACTGCTGAATTACTAATCATAAGCTGTTTCAAATCAATTGAAAAGAGCATTGCAGCTGCAGCGTTGGCGCCAGTGGTTGTTCTTGTTGCATACAAATTACTAAAGATACTTGGTCGTGAATTTTTACCTAAACTATCAAACACGTCCTTTGCTGTATTGTTATTAAATGCTTTATCTGCGCTCTTCACTCCTTCATCTGGAGCAATAGGATTCATAAACTCATTATTCAAAAAATCTAAATCTAAGTCGACTTTGAGATCTCCTAATTTTAGTAAAGTTGTATAATCATGTACGTTGTTTGTTGGAATAAGATTTATTGATAAAGGAACGGAATCCTCAGAAGGGGCGAATCCAGACATTATTGTACCTTCTGGTAGTATTATCTCTCCTAAGTGATTTAGGTTTTCTTCATCCTGTTCTTCAGGAGATATAAAGTGCCTAGGTCCGTGCCACTCAACACCATCTGGGTCTGAATATATTTTCCTATTAAAAATTGTTTCACCCTTGTGTTTGATGATCTGGAAAAATGGTTGACCATAGAAAGTTTTAAAATTATTTTTATTTAAATTTTGACCGAATTCTGGGAAGTCCTCTATAAGACTTTCTATATCAAATTCTGCGAATGCTACAACTGCCAAATTGTCATGATTAGGCACTTCAAGAACTATCTCTGTTTCAAATGGCACGGCATATGTTTTGCCTCCGTGTCCCTGGAAAGACGGGACGGTCTTGATAAGCTTTGCAACCGTTGCAGTACGGAGATTTTTTTCTTTGGAGCTTGCTTTTGGATTATATTTGCCCAGCATCGAGAGACCATCCTGGTAGAGATGGGGGTACCTAGAAAACAATGAATAGAAAATATCTTTGACAAGATTTTTAGAAACGGAAGGCATGTTATTTTTTAAAGTTCCCAACGGCAACATTCCTTTATCTTGAAATCCTGAAAAATCTTTTATAAGTTTTTCTGCCAATTTTATATTACCAGGATTTTTCTCTTGTGGAGCGATGATAACTGTTGTAAAATTTATGTAATATTCGTATCCTTGAGCGCCTAGGGCAGTCAATTGACCTTCTTCATTAATTTGTTCATATATTTCTGATTTTATTGTTATCTTAAGTTTTTCTTCTGTTATTATGTTTTTCGAAGATGGTCCTGCGCCATGGTGTTTTAAATAGCCATCTATTGTTTTTGCTTCAACTTTATAATCTTTATCTAAAGTTATTTGCTTGACATATACATTTGGAAACATTGTACCAAGAAAATTATTTTTATTTATTTCAGTAGCCATTAACAGATTTCCTCGTCAGGACCAATTGGAGGTTTCGTATATGTTTTCTCTTTTTCCGGGTCATGACAGTCATATTCAATACGCAAATCACCAAATAAGCTTTTTATGTTTTGTTCCAATTTAATATCACATAAAATTTCTTCATTAATTTCGTTGTCTACATCTATATCAAACCAATATTCTACATATGTAGGATCAAGATCTGGAAAATTAAAATCAATAACATCGCCGGGAGCAGCTAAATCAATGTTATTATGTTTGAAGAAACTTAAAGGAGTTATATCCTCGGTTCCATCTAGCTTTTCATCTATCATGAAAACTTCAATTTCAAAATTTTCTCTAGAGAATCCTGCATTTTCTTCCACCGCATCGATGAACACGTAATCTTGATCAGACACTATGTAAGTACCATCAGGATAAATGTCTGATACTATTTGGGTTTCATTGTCTTCTGAAGGCAAAAGAGGTATTCTTTGTTGACTATTTTCGACATTAGGGTCTGCGTCGGCGTCATCCGTATCGAACATACCTTCTCCTTCCGATTGCAGGTACGTGTTGATCATATGATCAAAACTTAATTGTGGAATAGGATTTATTTGTTCTGAAGAACCACTAAATGTCGTTAAAGAAGAGCTTAATGGCGATTTCAAAAATTTTAAATTCCAATAAGGTTTAAATTGTTTATTAAGTTCCGAATTTCCGATCGGAAACATTAAAGCACCCTGGCTCTCTGCTAAGTGTTGTTTCCTGCTGCTATGTTTTCCTCCTTTGCCTGTATTGTCGAAATCAACAATTGGCATACCGGATTCGTCTTTTAAAGAGTTAATCTGCTCATTGATCTCTCTAATCTCAGTTTCTACTCCATTATATGTTGTTTGCTGTTTGATTCTGGGAGTTTCTCTAATCCTTTCAGCTATTTTATTCTGAATTTCAGTCAGTCCTGCGTATTCTGAATCATATATAATATCATCGTCAAAGAAAGAATATGAAACCGGCTTGAACTTTCCTATAGATAAAAGGTAACGACCATGCCTTGTTAATTGAAGGTCGATTACTTCTTCTTTTTTGTTAAAAAATTCTGCCATTATTTAAATATTTTCCTTTAAGGTTTCCAGTTTTGTTGACCTTGAGGTCCTTGCCCTTCTTGTGCGCCGGCGTTAGCGTCGGCGTCACCCGGTGGTTTTGCTGGTGTCTTCTTAAAATATGATACTCCCTTTTTCCTTTCTTTGCCTACAGTAAATCCAACTTCTGCTTGTATTTTAACTAGTTCTACCATTGAAAAGAAATCATATGGCCAGTTATAGCTGTATTCTTTTAAGTATTTAGACCCAGCGGCATTGTTCGGTGTCCCAGCTGGGGTTGTGATATCTTTGAACTTAAACTGGTCATAAGAATCTGCTGTTTTATTAAAGTAATTTTTGGAGGCTTTCTGTTTTACTTTGAAAACCATCCATTGTGTATCAGTTTCTAATATAGATGTGTAATTGTTAGGGTCGGACAAACCAAAGAAGTCTTTTAACATCAAGTCGTGTGATATCGTTGCAACTGACTCTTTTGGTTCCTTTACCTTCATCAAGCTTCGTGGTGAAAGGTTTTGCCAAATATCTGATAAATCTAGTTTGGTTAATTCATGCTCAAACTCAAAAACGTATGCCACAAATGGAGTCATATCATTGTATGTGATAAAATCTAGATGAGGAGGGATAACATAGTTTTGCATCTTTTTTACCATTTCTATAATTGTCTTGTCGGGATACAGCTTAACTGACTCCCCGGCGCCGTTCAGGGCGGGTTCTCCATTTGTTTTAACTTTAGGAAATAATAAGTTTTTATTTCCTGAAGTCGGGTCTGCGCCCTTTTTAACAGTCATGGCATAATTAACGAATTCTTTTGGTAATGAGTAGAAATTAAGCTTATCTTTGTTTGTCTTCCGGAAAGGTATCGCTATAACCGCTTCTTTAATAAGCTTCTTGTCGTTGAGAACGCCAATTTTCTTCTTTTTTGAGGATTCACCCATTGCCGCGCCGGCGGCTCCAGCTCCGCCTCCCGGTGGGGATGCAAGAAACCCGGTCTCTTTTCCTAGCGAACGCACAGTACTGTCCCACTTTGGTATCAGCCCCCCATCTCCATACCATGTGTCCTTGACGTCGACGTCTCTAATCTGTAAGAATATCCCTTTATCGTCTTGTGGGATTTCTCCATACTGATGCCACATTCCTCGTGCGACAGAACCTGACCCACTTAGCGGTAAGTCAACGGTTACATTTGTAAAGTCTAATACAGGTGTCTCAAATTTCGTTTGAATTGCCCATGTATGCACGGGAGAATCTGGTTCGCCTTCTTCATAACCAGTTAATTCCCCGTTATCATTATATATCGGCTTGAGAGATTCTTTAAACTTCTGTTGCAAATTGATTGATGCGCTGATTTGCATAGCTTCGTTTGCCGCGAGACCAGAGCATTGCCAATAGTCCTTTGATCTTTGATATACATATTCTGATTGTTCTAAAACCTCTTGAACTGTCGCATTCCCATTAGCAGATTGACTATAAATGATAATACAACGTGCAAGACCTCCTCCAAAATATGGTGGAGTATATGGCATGTAACTTATGCTGCCGGAAATTTCATCGGAGCCTCCGGAGGCTTGTTTACACTCAGTCGCTGGTCCAAAGGAAGATCCATGATTTTGTCTATTTGTTAAGCCGCTTAAGCCATCATTGTTATTATACGCTCCATCCGGAGTCATAAATCTTTCATACATAATAACTTGAGGAGGATTTAGATCTCTCAATGGCGTGGCGAAGTCTTGTATCTTGCTAGCCTTTGTTTTAAATAGTGTATTGAAATTGGTGACTTCAGCATTTGTTAATAGGACCTCCATTGCATATTTTTTGTCTTCATCAAAATACCATCCGGCGTCTGGGCTCGATCTAAATGTTGTTAAATCTCCAAGTTGATTTGGTGTTGAGTCATCTTCGTCTGGTTTCAAGAAGAAACTTGGAACTTCTGCGAGAAAATTATGCATTGCCATTTTATATAAATCATCGACCGGTGTGTTGATGGAAGCTGTGGAGTCGATAGACGCTGATGGGTGAGGCTCTGAATCGACAATTTTAACTCCTTCGAAATACGCCGCAGGGTCGACCAAAGTTTCGAAAGGAAGTCTTACGTGGAAGGATCCTGTATAAGCTGTGGTTGAGGTGTCGCCATTGGCATGGTGAGATTGTAAGCAAGCTTCGTATCCGGAATTTGCAGATGCCGTGTGAGTAATCCCAGCTGCATTTGTTCCTGCAATTGCATAACTTCCCGTCATGATTGGATAATCAACAGCAATGCCACTCTTAATTGTATTATATAAGATACCAGGAGCGAAGAGTGGAGTAATAGCAGTTCTTAAGTGAGGATAGCTTCCCTCGAACGTCATTGCACTGCCATAAGATTGTGAAAACATAGAAGCTAATTGTACAGTTCTCACTGCCGGGAAGAAACCATCGTAAGGGAGAAACTTCATTAAAGCTTTACATTTGAAAGTCAAGGAACTCGGATGGTGTTTACCTTCGTGATCATCCTTAACCTGCTTGAAATTCTTAATAAAATCAGAAGTATTGTATACATGGAAGAAATCTTGTGAAAAATCATCTAGATTTCTAACTGCTGACGACGATAATGCAGATCCTGTCAGGGTTAAGAACCCTTCAGGTCCTTTTTCGATACCGTTAATTGTTCTAAAGTTTCCGTTGTTCTCTTTGATATAGAAATTCATGTGTTCAGATATTCTAAATTCAGGAATAATAGTATAATCTTTGCCTAACAACTTCAAATCTTCAGAGAATTCTTCATAATTATTCCAAGTTGGACCGAAATCTCCATCACCATCTACTTTTAAGTGCTGTTCACGTTGTTCGCCTGCTGTCCAAAGGGTGTCGCCAGCTGCGACGAAAATATGTTCTCCGCCGGCTTGTACTTGCATATCCTCCAATATTCTTCTATTATATAAGACGCCGGCTCTTAGACCTGCGGTACCGCCTTCGGCGCCGGAAGGGATTGTTGAACCGGCATAGTCTGAATAATCACAAGCAAATTGATTCACATCTCCATTGTGAAAGATAGTATAATCGTTTTGTAATTCTCCTGAACCGTCTAGACCTGAATAGCCTCCGGAGATCTTCGTTTTAACAGTCGTCATAAATGGGTCAGTCCCGCCGGCTGCGTTTCCGGACAAAGGAACTCCTACTGAATTACTAAACATAGCAACGCACGAGCCGGATGAGAATTCGGCTCTAGCATCGAGCGGCCATGCCGATTGATTTGCTACAAAGCTGTTTCTAATGGCGTCGTTAGTGAATGTAACGGATCCGCCGTAAGGACCGCCTCCGCCCCCAGAATGTACTGTAATTATTTGCCCCATTGATCCTGTTGTTGCTAAATCAGAACCCGATATTGATGTATAGTTGGCAGCATGAAAAGGTATCTCTAGTACGTGACCGTCATATCCGTCGAATGAACTATAGTCAGTTCTTCCCTTTGTGATCACAGCTTTTTCTAAATTAGGCATATAGAACTCATGTCTCACCTTAGAATAGAGTTTATAATCTGAAACTCTAGCTGATTTCCAGAATTCGAAATCAAATTTCTCTCTTGTTCTATTATTTGTGAGATACGTGTATTCTGCTTTTGGATAGATTGTATCAACCAACTTTAGTTCTAGTGAGTTATTAACTGGATTGCCGGGAGCGTCAATATCTTTTCCAACGTAGAAATCTTTAATGATATCATACATTTGGTCATCTTCAATAAATGCATTTAATTTGTTCTTTAATTCTGGCGTTGCAAAAGTATTCAAATTATTAGCATGTGTATATGCCATGGCAATATTACTATTTTCAACTTTGCCGGTGTCAGAATTTTTATTATTAATAGACAGCTGATGCCTTATTGGCTTATGTCTAGAAGTAACTGCAGGTTCTTTGAACGATTTAAATGTTAAGTCTTTTGTACCGAGTGATGTCCACGGATCTGAGCCTAGGTCCGGATAGGAATAAGGTGCTGGGTGTGCTTTATATGTATTAATAACTGAATAAATATTTTGCTTCTTAAATAGGCTTCTTGGAATTTGCGTTTGTCCAGCTCTAATTTGTTTAAATGTTGGCCAACCATATGGTCCGTTTCTGCGACTTAAAAGCATATTTAGAAAAGGACGGCGCCAGCTGGAAGCATAATATCCTGTGCCGGCGGGACCTAAAACAGTATAAGGATTCATGTACATCTGATCTGTAAAATTTGGAATATTTGTGTAATATGGATCAACTGACCAAATTGGTACCGAATCAGTATAGCCGGCAATATGTGAACCATCAGAACATGTATTAAAAGTATCAACTTGCCAGGTGTTTAAACCCACCCAATCTTGATGATGAAACGAGCCTGATTCAACACCCAACGAGGTAGCATAACCCTCGTATATGCCAGACGAACCTGACCGTGCTATGGTATTATATGAATATGCATATATTGGCACGCTAGCACCTGGTGAAAGGGCTGCTGGGCGAGCAGTTAAAACAATAATATTGGACTGTGACATGAATTCCAAAGTTTGTACATATCCATCGGCATGGAAAGAGGAAGACATGTATCCATCTATCCTACTTTGTTTGTCGAACCTCTCGAATTGGTTATTCTTTTGGTGATCTTCATCGATATGCGTTCCATATATTTTATGTTGCACAAGAGATCCTGTAATCCACGAATACTGTTTGTCAGACCTTGGAATCACATTTCGGACAAAATGATTGTCGTATTGATCTTTTAATCCAACTTCATAATATTTAACCGTTAAACAATCTGACGAAGCAGCAGCGCCATTGACCGTTAATGGGTTCCCCCCTGTTGATGAACTCATCATATGATCTACTCTATGTAATGCAACCATATCTTCTATAACACTGGCTGTGTCATTTGGTCCGTCGCCCATTGTCCACCATGAAACTAAATGAGGCGCTGCGGGATGCTGTTCCAAGTTGAATGGCGCGGGGTTGCCATCTGTATGTGCATAAGTTGGCTTGTAAAGCATCTTTAATTCTTGGTCATCGAGCACGCGGTTGAATACGGCAATGTCATCGATATTGCCATCAAAGAACCCGCCAGAAGCCAGATTTTGACCAACTGTAAAGGTCGTCCCCATTGCTAAAAGTCCAGAGGCGGCGGAGAATTCTGTGAGGTCAGCGCCCTCGAAGATTTCGCCATTGATGCACATTATTGGAGTACCCTCGGCAATTGCATCATAAGCAACAGCAACGTGATTCCATTCACCCACATTAATTTTGTTTGATGGGCACCACCACGTACCAGCGGAGGTACCGGAATGGGAGAAACCTACAACCTCGTTGGGTTCCCGCCAAAATAATGTTTGCGCGAGGTTTCCTTGTACTATAATATAGGTGGTCGCGGATCCGCCGGCATCTGGCTTAATCCACGCTGACCAAGTATACTTCATCGAGTCTAAACCTGTGACCGCTCCGTTGGTCATGTAATCATTTGTACCATCAAATGTGAATGAAGATGTGTTCCACATTGCAGCTGGTTCAACAATTGTCGCTCTCGTTAACGCATTTCCAGGCACTCCATGATATGAAGCCGTGCCCAAACCTCCTAATTCATAATGAAGCGAGCTAACAGAAGAACCATCAATTGCTCCAAACTTGGTTTGAGAAATTTGGCTAAAGTAATCGAACGAATCTCTTACAATAGAATTGCGATAATTCATTGAATTATATACGGAATACGTCTCTGATTCGGCGTCAAGATATCCGCGAGATAATACCTCCGGACCACCTGGGGCAGAGAATCTTTCTGCAATAACCGTTCTGTTTCTACCGGTACCGGGCTCTGAGCCAGTAGTATGACTTAAGTATGTTCTGTCCGGAAGTGAGAAGTCTAAAACGCCGGAAACTGCAGTTGATTCCGCGCTTACAATATCAACGCCGCCTTCGCCAGTTGAGCCGGATCTAAACCATAAGTTGTTGACATCTCGACCAGTTGCTTGCACAATTTGATAATTGTGTTCGTAATTACCAATAGTAGTAGGCGAAGAACCAGTATGCTTAATATTCCTAATGTTAACAAAGCGCTTTGCAAGCTCGTCTCTAAAATATCGAACAGGATTTGCTGATGAAGAAGCACCGGGACTTGATAAAACGATTGAATTATCAGCTGATCGTTCTTCAATAAAGAAAGATTCCTGTCTTAGACGTGCGTCTGATTCAAATAATTTGGCGTGCCTGTGAGCCATGCCGCCGACGTATTTCTCGGTGAACGGACCTTGAAGTGGTTCATTCTCAAATGTGTGATATAAATCCCTGTGGAGGTCGTTAATTTCTAAGTTATCTTTAAAATCAGATGATAATCCAGTAGCACCAATATAACCACCATCTACAGAAGATGTGTATATGCCGAATGGAGCAGCTCTATAGCCCTTGCCATCATAGTCTAGTGTGTTAGAACCTGTATTGAAAAACTGGAATGCTAACTTCTTCTTTCTGACTGTGCCGTAACCATCGTACAATTTTGCGCCTTGATCATCTTTAGATAACTCTTCGACAATTGTTGAGGAGTCCACGACTCTTTCAGCAGATAGCATGCCTTTATACAAGTCGTTGTTTTTATTAGCGTATTTTAGTTCTACTTTCTCTACACCATATTTGTAAGGCTTCGTTGTATTACGCAAGAAGTAGTTATCTAAATTGTATTTAGTGCCGGCGACTGTGGTTAGATTCTGACCACTGGATGTTACTTGTGTTGTTAGAACATTTAATACGTTGTTTCTATTAGAATCTATATTCGTATCGTCAGAAGTCAATTCCTTACTATTTCTTTCTTGTCGATTCTTCCACCAGAAAGTATTTTTATTTTCGTCTCGCGTGACCCTGCAACTAAGAATCCCTGGCGCGTCTTCTGTAATAGTTAAATCAGGCTGTCCACCTGTCTTTCTCGGAGTTGCGTGTTGAGCCGCAGCGGCAGAATCAATAATGCCACTTGCCCCAACTATATCTCCATCTCCCAACTGCCAGTAAGCAACGATAGAGCCATTTCCCCCAAGCTTTGTTGGATTAGTTGGACATCCTGAGTTGTATAAAGATGCTACTTGTGCAGACGAAAGCGCTAGTTCTCTATATACGATGAATTCGTCTATAGCTCCATTAAAAGTACTATCAGTACTAGCAGCCGAACCCTGTTGAGCCGATGCGATTCTGAAAAGCTCAGAAGTGTTTTCCATTGCAACATAGCTAATTCCATTTGTTGTTGCTGATGAGACCTCTGCACTGTTAACATATAACTTAATTCCATTGCGAGCGCTGGTGCCTCCTGCACCATTATAAGTGATCACCATGTGAGTCCAAGCTCCTTCATAAGTAGCTGGATTAAAGGCGAACTCAGCCCATTCTCTTTTTGCATTTGTGCCATCTTGGAGCTTTACAACAATTCTAGCTGAAGATTGGTCAAAATATACCTCATATTCCTGAGCAGTGCCGCCGTCACCTTTGGTAAATAGATATTCATCGCTTTGTGGCTGTGCGGACATTTTCATCCAAAAACTAACGGAGAAAGCAACATCATCGGTGCCATCTCCAAAAGATAGATTATTTGAATCTGCAACAGTTAATGCATGACCGGAGCCACTGACAAACAATAAAGACTTTTTACTCCACGGCTCCAGTTGTGGTGCATGCCCGTACTTCCATTCATATGCTAGTTCTCCGACTCCCTTAACCACAGTTTCTGGTGTCGTGTGCTTTGAATCTAATGTTGGAAACTTATTCCAATATTTAGGTCTTTCAAACATATGACTTTCAACAATATTATCAGCATTGTCCATAGTTATGGCAGTTGCAGGTATTAGTTGCTTAAGCATTTCTACAATTGCGGAATCAAACCACTTGTAAAAATCAACGTATTTCTCTAAATCAGGAGTATTCGCGACATGTTCATAAAACAGGTACCTTAATTTCTCCAAACCTTTGTATTCTGGTCTATATCTGTTAACAGGTTCTCCAATTAAATTATTGAATTCGTTAATTGAAGCAAACATATTCAACATTTCTTCTGAAATTGTTTGATACATGCTCTTTTCAATTGATAACATGTACTTAACAGGCATTGCATCTCTTGTGTAGAGGTCATCATCTGCGTCTGTCAAGATATTTATCATATCACTGCTTTGAATAATTTCTGGAAGTTGTTGTTTGGCAGATAACATGTAATCAACATCGATCACATTTGGATCAGATGCTGGGAAATTATGTCCAAGTCCAGAATGCTGGTTATTTAGGGCAGTTGAAAGCACTCCATAACGCGATACTAAATGTGCAGAGCCTGAAGAGACATCTGGAACAGTAAAGCTTCCATCTGAATCGGATGTAGTTATAGTACTGTAATCCCAATTCAGAGCCAACGTTTCGCCACGAGGGATATTGATATCGCCCATGGTACCACTAATGGTCAGATATGCATTCCTTGTTGGTTCAAATCTTCCATAATTATCAATATCATATGCATGCTGTCTTATTTCTTCGTTTGTTAAATTATCTAGCCAAACTCTATTGGACAAAACTCTAACGTCTGTCGAGGCTAGCGGATCAGATGACGTAAAGTTTGTATAATGAGACCCGACATACATTCTTTTTGAACTCGTCATAAAGTGAGTTGCTTTTGTATAATCCATTGAAGCGCTGACACTAAACTCATGAGTGATCGTATTGCCTATTGTACTAATCCCATAAAATTCTACAACGTAATCAGCACCGGTGCCCGGTGTTCCGGCTTCAGAGGCGCCCTCTACTCTGCCTGACAAATTTGATAACGGTCTAACTTTAACAGCGAAATTCCACTGATTATTGTCATATACATCATCATAAAAACTACTAGTTAATAAAGGTATGCCACTAGTGTCTGAACTAGTAAGCATGAACTTGGCTTTCATCGAACCGGCGGACTTTCTTACGGCAGACACTTGGAAGTTTGCGACATCGGGAGTGTGCCATGTAGTATCATATTCTTCGTCGGCGCCTGCAGCAGTTTTGGCTGTATGTATACCGAAGAGTGATGAATCCAGCTCTCCGTATTTTTTATAAGGCTCTCTAGCACCTTCGTTTCTAGGAAAGAAAAATTCCCCTTCAAAAGTCATTGGTACGCTAACGTTAGTATTCCCTGTTAAATATGATACTGTATTCGTATCAGATGATGTCATCTGATATATTGACCCTTTAAAATTGTAGCTAGCTGTTAGTGCTGCATATGGATTAAAGCTTATTAATCTAGTTCTATTTGAAACAGTTTTAAAATTGTCTCTAAATCTGTATTCATCATTAGTTGAATATACATTAATCTTAAAAATATCTTGATCGATACCGAAGCAATGTAAAAGCTGTCTAAACGATTTTTCAGTACCTTTAGATTTATAAATTGAAATTAAATTGTTATAAATGTTTTCATATATAAAATTTCTGACTAAATCAAGCTTACTATCATAGTTTCTCTCGCCATCATTATCCATGAGTGTTTCAGTAATAGTGGATTTGGAGAATAAATCTTGTGCCATAAATCCACGAGAAATAAGTTTTCTCTGCGCAAAGGCTACTGGTTTAGACGTACTTCCTGATAAATAAATATTATCATTCAATCTTGGAAGATATTTAATTTGTAAAGACAACTCATCTAAATAACTCGACATAATCTGAGTTATATTCTTTAAGGTCTCTTCTCCTTTTTCATCTTCAGATGTTATCCAATATGGGAAGTAGTGGTATAAAGACTTTGAATTAGTTAAATCAAAGACACTTCCAGTATTTTGCATCTCAGTATAAGCTTCTATATAATCAGCGTGATTGCTGTATATAATAGGATCTTTAGCCTCTTTAAAATTAGTTGAATAACTTTCTATTGCAGAATCTGTGCTTCTGGCAGTAGAATCATATCCTGTCCATGTACCATTGGACATACGTCCAGAATAGTCTAGAACAGATTGGTCGACTGAACTCGTTCCGGTGGTGCCTTCATTAAATTTGTAGTAAAGCCCCAAGTCTGTTGTATTATCATCTGTATTTGTTCCGCCGCCGACTTGATTAAACCAAAAGCGGCTAACTTGGAGCGCTGTTCTTTCTTTTTTCCAGTATCTGAACTCGTCTATAGACCCTGAAAGCTTCCCATATCCGATATCGGCTGTACATGCTGTTGCGCCGGAGACAGAATGACGAAGTGAGCCTAGATTTGCAATTGAACCAGAACTCGGATATACTCTATTAATATTGGAACCAGTGGAAACAGTCTCTGCGAATTCGCCATTGACATATAATGTTGCTTTAATGTTGGAACCGTCGTTCTTCATTGTTAAAGCATAATGATTCCAAGTATTTGTAGCCACAGAAGCTGTTGTAATTGTCGTTCCAATTTCAGCATACTGCACACCCGATGCTCCGGAGAGGGCAGTAAATAAGAAGGTGCCTGCATCGACGCCGCCTGTCATCTCTAGACGAAGGCGACCGTACTCGTCGTTTTGAGTTGTGGCAGAACCAGAAGTTGCGCCGTTCCAGAGGTCGAAAATAACTTCTCGACCTGTCTTAGTTATGTCGAAGGCTTCTTTCTTCAACCAGAATTCTAATGTTACGCCGCTGGAATTTAAATCAAATTTAAGGTTATCTTCTCTATCCTTTGACGTATCATATACATTTAATGCATTATCAGAATATAGGCTAGCAATTGAGCCGGTGACAGTTTCATCGCCTCGTGGACCACTATTAACTGCAATATATTCTACGTCATCTGATAAACCATAGTTTTCTGCAGTTGAAGTTGCAGCGACGGATCCCCATGTGCCAGGGCTGAAAATAGCATATCCTGTAGTTCTTGGATATTTATTCTCCAAAAGATACACATCTAAGTTAGACGCGGTGTTTTCCCACGCTTGTTTTTCGTATAGAGAACCATCATATGGGTATGTTTTTCTTATGTAATCGAATGATTTAGTATAATACTTTTCTGCAGATCCATAACTAACAAACTGTTCTGGCTCTAGATAGTTAACCGGAGGCACAAAGCGTTCAGACTCTTGTGCCTTGGCACCAATGTACAAGTCGGACTCTGCATCTTGACCCAATTGTTCCATTGTCACAGAAGATACAGTTTTAATGTTTTTTTCTAAACCAAATAGTTTTTGAATGCTCATTTTTTAGTCTACTCTAAATTTAAATAATTCAGGTTGTTCTTTATATATATCATTAACTTTATAAACAAATTTAATGCCATACATGTAGCCGATATCCAACATGGATATATCCAAATCAAAATAATTGCCGGATACATCATGAGATAATTTTGTGTATTCATCGCTACCAGTTCCATATGGTATAACTTCCAAGTTATCTACAACTCTGAAAACTTTGAAATAAGCACTTTCTATAACGCCCGATTGGGCTGCAGCCTTTGCGACGGTATAAATTGTCGGACTCCAATTTTCATCACGCGTATATAATCTAAACCTAGCAGTTTCACTTTGATTATATGTTGGTTTTAAATTTGTTATACTTGAATAATATTTTGGCATTGGATAATCCGAGTTTAGGTTTAGGCTGTTTGGCAAGATAGAACCAGTATGCAATTGTAAACCAGCTGCCGTTTGCCATATATCATATAGTTTTGTTAATGGAGTTGCAGCTGCTGTCATACACACAGATGCGGTATATATTCCTGTTTCATGAAGACCTCCGGTTACATATGTTAAATCATTAGTTGCGGTTGTCCAAATAGAACCCTGCTTTACAGGACAGAGATCAACCGCTGATCCCGTTGGTGCAGTATTATTATCTGAACCAGAAAATATTTGTACATAAATATAGTTATCGGCGGCTAAGGCAGGTATATTCTGTAGTTGTCCTCTGGCATAATTGTATAAATACAGTGTGTTTAAGTTAGATGGTCCATCGACAAGCGAACTACTGTAATAAAAATTGCTCCTGTCATCTTTAAGAGAAGAATTCCACCGAGCTTCAATCACAGGTCTTTTAAAGAAGAACTCAGAACCGCGACCGAAGAACTTTTTAGTGAAATATGATTCTTTTGCTCCCTCTAAGTTGTGTAAAAGACCCGTGGATGTTAAGTTGTTTAAACCGGAAGAGTTGGAATTGTATGCCTCCTGGCTAGCTGTCAAATATACAGCTAGCCCATAGTTTGGTTTTGTGCCTGCGATCCATTCTTCAACCAAAGATGTAATTTCTACTTCTATATCATCATATCCATTTGTTAAGGTAGTATCATATAGTGGCATATTGCTAGCCGCGACATATGCCGCTGTGTGAAACAATCCTCCTGGTTCATCCCAAGCTGTTGCTGTTTCTCTATCAAACCAGTTACCTGCACCTTCATGCCTATATTCTTCCATATCTAGCCCGGTACCTTCTGTCCACGATTGAGAAAGAGCGGCAATATTAAATTTTGGTGCAACCGGTAAAGTTTGTGAATGTTTTGCATTATGTAACTTCAAATAAAAGTTAACGCTCCCACTAACTGGTATTGTTCCGGCAGTTCTATCGCCTTTGATTTCTCCAGCAGCGGTTCCCTCAACGGGAAAGTCTAATAGAACTCTTGAATTTTCAACTGAAGAGGTAAAAGCTTGTCCATATATTGAAAATACTTCCAATATATCAGATAGCCCCATATTAGAACCGGTGGCGCGGGTGGAAAGGTTTGCTTTAAAAGCATTGCTAATGGTGCTGTCTTTAACTGCATAGTATCTTTTAATAGACATTATTTAATGGTCCCTTTGATATCTGTTCTCGGAAATTTCAATTCATATATTGTATCTTCCGGAAGATATACTATTCTACCATCTGGAGATGTGTGTTTTTCAATATCAATTGTATAATCTGAATATATATCGCCTGTTTTCACAACCACTTTTGCATTTACAACATCAGCTACACCCTTTGTGTTTTTAAGAACATCATAAATATCTGTAATATACAAGAATTCTCCGACGTCTGGGTGGTTTCCAAATTTTCTAGTTAATTCTCTTTTTGCCATTTCGAGGACAGAGTATTTATCATAGTTTAGGTCCGACATAATTTCAAATTCGATACCAATATTTAAAATATTTGCGTCTAATATATCGATCGTGTCGTTAATCATTTTATACTGACCTATCCAATTTTTTAAATTTTGTTTTGTAACATCGTTAGTTTGAACTAACCTTTCTGATAACGTTGATTGTGAAATAACATGTAAGTTAAGATTTCTTTTCAAAGAATCTAAATCTTGTGTAACAGAACATCTTTTAATTGAACCAAATGACGGAGGTATTCTGTACACTAAACTAATATAATCTTGAGCTGTAACAGCACGGTTTTGGCTAGCATATGCGTCCATCGCATAGCGTTTAATTTCTTCTGCGGAAGGAGACGTTGTATCTCCAATTATTGGCTCTTCATTGGTAACTTCTATTGAGGCAATAATTTCAGCCAATACCGTAGCTGATATATCGTTACTAGGGATTCCGATTATTGGATTAGTAACATTATTTATTGTATTTGTAGGGGCAGATACTGTTTGAGCAGTATTTGTTAAATAACTAATTTTCAACGTTGTGTTAGCCGGTCCAACACCAAGCTTATCTGTCGATCTTAAGTTTGAAGGGTCAAAATGTTGATCTGTTATATAATCCTTTCCATGATATTGTAAAATAACTTCACTAGCTTTCTTCACTGGATCATCAGTTAAACTAGATTCTGAACCGTATCCGAATTGTAAATATGTAATTTCTCCATCTCTTTCCACAGTAAATCTTCGTGGAACGGGAAATGGCTTTAAGATAGACTTTGGTCCATTCTGAACAAAGTTTTGATTTCTAAACTCTTTGAAAATAGTATCTTGTGATAAATAATCTACTTCGAAGTATTCATGACCCTCTGCATCGAAGACAGAAATGACATCTGTAATAAATTGTGAACTTATATCAATTCTTCTTAATTTTTCAAAAGCTGACACCTCTACAGTGTCTTCTGATAATAGTCCGGATATGATCCTTCCATAAGATTTAATTGCGTATTGAACAGGTGTGCCATCAGTATCAACGCGTGCTACAACAACTTCATTATCAGGGTCTGAAAAGTTGACATCTTCAACCAAAATATATTCATTTCCTGCATTGTTTGCAAATTGTGTGCCCCGTTTCATAGTTGGAACGTAATCTAGATTTGGTCCGCCGCCAGTAGTAGCAGCTGGAATAACTACAAATAAGGTTACAAC
>Ga0114906_1000731_pt1 | contig 17970 bp, 19 predicted proteins | sample MalvirDeepMed_M9_FD_89687 | JGI IMG/M metagenome (GOLD analysis project Ga0114906, IMG submission 89687) | Marine viral communities from the Global Malaspina Expedition - Malaspina viral metaG DeepMed_M9 | ecosystem: Environmental > Aquatic > Marine > Oceanic | place: Mediterranean Sea...
ATTATCGGACGTTGGTCCCGGGGGCGATCGGGGGGCTTTTGGGGCGGTTTGGTTGTAAGTGTTGTGGTGGTAGGGGGTTAGGCGGGTTGAAATGGGAGACACCTGCCTAAGAGGGAATTGTGCGGCATAATGGGAGACATGTGCCGGTTCGGCGTAAGGGGGGTCATGCCTTGATCTTTGCGCCTGGTTTGTGTAACATGGAGGAACAATGAGTAAGCTAACGGACAAGACTGGGATGAGGACAGAGCGCCTGCACTTCGCGTGCACGGTGCAGACACGAGAGTTGCTGGAGAGGATCGCCATCACCCTGGACATGAAGATGAGCGAGATCCTGCGGGCTGCTATTCGCGAGTTTGCGGAGAAGCGCGGAATTAGCTAGGTTCCGGGGGGTCTTCCGGGCGCTTAGCGAGGTGCTACCTCCTAAGATGGTCGGGCTGGATCTTCCCGTGTATCTGGTCCTGATGAGCCGTCCCCCGGGAGGGCACATGGGGGCAGCAAGAGTAGGGTTGCGCCAGGGCAAACCTGCTATTATCATCGAGCTCGATAAAGGATGCGTCGAGCGAGATACCGACATGGCCATGCTACTGCTTGCGCACGAGTATGCCCATGCACTAACAATCACAGAAGAGGAGGGCCACAGTATGCTGTGGGGACACATGTACAGCATAGTCTGGAAAATACTAGCCGGAGAGGACATGGATAATGAAGACACAAAGTGACATGGAGCTCGCGTTCGCGCTGAGCGAACAGGGGTATCACATCTTCCCCTGTAAGGATAGGCAGAAGTTTCCGAGGACAATGGGCGGCAAGGCATGGGACCGCTTCCTCGGAGAGCAGGAGACCCTGGCCGGGCACCTTGTCGCGGCCGGCGATGCGACCGGCGCGGCGCTATGCCCCGCCGAGGATGACCCGGTCAAGCTGCTCATCATCGACATCGATGCATACAGCGCAGACCTCGAGACAGTCTGGTTCGCGATGGCGCCCGGCGAGACCCGCCCCGAGGGGATGGGCATAGTGCGGAGCGCGTCCGGCGGATGGCACTTCTGGTTCAGGCTGCCGGAGGACACGGACATACGGAAGTTGCCGGCAGACATAGACCTGGGCAGGGGGATCAGCGGCGAGCTGCGAGTGAGCGGCCCGGCGCGGCGGCTCATCATGCTGCCGGGCTCCGTCGTCACGAACAAGCACGGGCAGGCAGGGAGGTACACCTCCCTCGCCAAGCTGGTGCCGGCCGAGATGCCCGAGCCGCCAGACATACTCATGAGCCGGATCCTCGCACGGCGAGGGACAGGGCAGAACGAGCGGGCCACCGAGGGCGGCATCGCTACCGAGGTGCATCACCTGCTGTCCATGCTCGAGCTCATCGACGAGATACCCGAGGGCACACGGAACAATGTCATCAGCCGGATCGGCCAGATCATGGGGCGCATCGGCCCGTCGGGCAAGCCGTCCGAGGGTCTGTTGCAGGCCATCTGGGGCAAGCTCCAGCCGAAGGTAGGGAACCTCGATCAGGGGGAGTTCCGGATCGCGGTCCAGAGCGGCTGGAAGACCGGCCGGAAGAACGCGGATACCTACTCCCCCAGGGAGAAGCACCCGACCATCACGGACATACGAGAGGAGTGCGACGCCGTCTTCGGCTTCACTCCCTGGCTGTGCGAGGTGCGGGACAGTAGCGGCAAGACGAAGGAGTGGCAGGTCGGCTTCGGTGGCAGCGCCAAGCGGCGGAACGAGGCAAGCAGCGTCACGAAGGTCAAGGACCTCGGCGAAGTGCTACCTACCCTTACCCGGCTGGGCAATGCAGACCCGGACACAGTTGTGCGGAGCCCTCTCTTTGTGCAGGTCGGCTGGACGAAGGCCCTAAATTTCATGCTGCAGGCCGAGCGAGGCGTGGATCAGATGGGCATCCCGCCGGAGGAGCGGTTCTGGGGGATACTCGACGAGTATGCCCGGATGTCCGCCGGCGACATGCTGTTCCTGGATACATGGACAGGGAAGAGGCCGAGCGGATCGGCGCAGGCGTTCATCGTGTGGCCACCAGACGAGGCACCGAGTTTAGTGGTTCCTGCTGGACTTCAGGAGACGCTTCTGCTAAGTGTAGGTGATCTGCCGAAGGCGAAACGCCTGGTCAAGCAACACCTGCTCGACAAGGCTCTTCGTGGAATGAAGGGCGGAAAGAAAGTCTGGGTCTGCTCTCTTGCAGTCCTAGAACAAACGACACAGGAGTATGTCGGCTCGGCATACGACCGCTGGCTACAAAAGGAGAAATAGATGGGTAAAGAAAAAGAAAAAATCGACTCGTTAGAGGAATGCCACGAAAAGGGAACCTACTACAAGGATGTATGTTCGGGTTTTGGGAACCACGATCTTGGCGCAGCATTCGCAAGGGCTGTCCGGGGTACATACGGGGTAACCCTCACAGAGGATGACGATAGGGAATACTACCACCCTGGGATACGTACTTTCCTAGGGGAACTCGGGTATGCGTTCTGCAAGATGGCGAGAGACAAGCGTGGAGCAGCCGAGTTCGACTACTTCTGCAAACAACTTCTTGGAATCAACGGGCACCAGCTGTTCCTTAGAGCAAGGAGAAATAAGAATGGGAATTACTAGAGAGACAATGAACCACGAGTGGCATGCAGTGCAATGTGGTATCTGTGCGAGGAAGAATATCATCAAGGTTCGTAGTGGGCAGCTAGACTCTGATCCACGCTTTGATGAGCAGAATAGGTTTGTGTGCGCCAAATGTGCACGGAGAAAGAAATGACACCAGAAGAGAGAGAACTAGCGAGAATCAAGAATATCCTGATCCGTTGCGAGGATATGTTTGCGAAGGTATTAGAGAGTGTCGGAGAGGAGGAGTTCGACATGGACAAGGAGGCACTCGACGAACGTCTCGCAGATGATTGGTCACCGTTCTGTCTGTTCCTAGAGGAGATACTGACTGACCATCCAGATAACTTTAGAGACTGGATAATGACGCACCTGCGGTATCGTGGGCTAAGATGAGTATGCTCATTGCAATCGACGGGCCGCCCGGCGTGGGTAAGACTACACGGATCATTGCCGAGGCAGGGAGCTGGCCGGCCGATGCCGCCATCGTCACATACACCCGAGATGCGGCCGGAGTCCTCGAGCAGAGGGCGCCGCACCTGCGATCGGGCACTGTCTACTCGCTCACTTGGCCATACGTGAAGCCCTTTAGTTCGGGATCTACTACAGGATTCCAGGCTACGTCCGGATACAGAGAGAGGCGGGTCGCCCACCTGATGGACCCGGCCCTAGAGCAATACACCCAGGATGCGCCCAGCCGACAACCGAAGCGGCTCGACAGCGAGCTTGCTCAGGTGCTACATGGCTGGGACGGCAGGGGTAAGGCGCCGTTCAACCTGAACAAGGCCATACCGAAGGGCGAACTCCGGTATATCCTGCCGATGGCCAAGTGGGTTGCGACCGGATGCCCGATGGCTTCGGCCGAGAAGTGTAGTGTCCTAGCGATAGATGAGGCACAGGACATGAGCGCACTCGAGGTCAGTGCGGCGCTGGGTATGTTGGCCGATGGAGGCACGGCGTATGCGTATGGCGATCCGGGGCAGAGTATCTTCTCGGCGAGCAAGGGGGTTCTGTCTGGTGCCCTGCCGGCGGCATACGCTAACGCAGACGATCTGCGCCTGATGGAGAACGGCTGGCGGGTAGGGGATCCGGTCGCTACGCTTGCGGCCGGCGTGCTCCGGTCCTACTGGAAGCGGGGCTCGAGCTCGTTCCGGGCAAGACATAGGACCCTCGTGATGCCGTGGGATGAGTACTCGAGGCCAGTGAAGGGGCTCGTGCTTGGATATAGCCGCGCAATTGTGGCGAAATACTTCCGGGCCTGGGGGATGACCCGGACCGCTGTGGTGCCGACCGTGGCCAAGGCGTCCGAGGAGCTGGTGCTATGCACCGGACATGCGGCCAAGGGAGCGGAGGCGGACGATGTCTACCTGCTGCCATGGTCGAGGCCGGGCATGGAGAAACTTAGGACACGCAATCACGATGTGATCCGGTTACTCTATGTCATGATGACACGGGCAAAACGCCGACTGCATTTGCCTAGACCACTACACGCAGCAATAAGGAGCCTAGCATGAAGACACTTGCAGAACCAGTCTGGGTTACAGACCCCGAGGACCTGCGGCATATCGCCGAGCGGCTCGGGCCAGAGCAAGTGTGGGCACTAGACACCGAGACGGACGGACTAGACGTGAGGGCGCCAGGCAGGGATCGGGCGCACTACATCGGCCTCCTGCCCGTAGGTCTGAGGACAGCCTTCATCCTGAATAGGAACACCTTCGAGCGGGCCCGGCACATAGTCCAGGGGCTCCGGCTGGTCGGACATAATATGCGCTTCGATATGCATGCGCTCGACCTCGACCCGGAGTATCCGCCCGAGGACACGATGGTCGCTGCATACCACGGGAATACGACGCGCCGCCTTGCGCTCGATCACTTCGCGAAGGTGTATGGCTGGAGCAAGATCAAGACGCCGGACATGATCAAGCAGGGGCGCATCCTCGAGATGGATCCGGCCGATGTTGCGGAATACTTGGCCGACGATTGCCTCACGACTGCCCTCCTGTATCAGCGGATGGCGCAGGTGCCGGGGCGGGGCTCACTGGCTACTGCGGCAGAGGACTACAAGACCGAGCTGGCTGTGTATCGGATGGAGGCGAGGGGCGTCTGCCTGCTGGAGGACCGGCTCGGGCGCCTCGGCGGACGGCTCAGGGGTCTGGCGAATGATGCGCTCGTGGATCTACGCTCGTCGGGCATGAAGGGAGACCCGAATAGCCCGAGGCAGATCGCCACCTGGCTAAGGAGCGAGGGCCGAGTGCTTCCCCTGACGGACAAGGGGAACCCGAGTACGAGCAAGGTGGTCCTGAATGGCATGCGGGATAGCGGCGATCACTACGCTGCGCTGATCCTGGAGTGGCGCCGGCTGACCAAGATGGTCTCGGCGTTCGTGGATCCGCTGCCGAAGCTGGCCATAGACGGGATGCTCTACCCCGAGGTGAAGACCTGCCGGACGAAGACCGGGAGGTTCAGTTACGCTGTGCCGAATTTGCAGCAGATACCAAAACGAGGAGGCTCCCTAGCCATGGATTTCCGGCGGTGCTTTACCGGCGCATCCGGGTCCGTGAGCGGCGCGGACTACTCGCAAGTCGAGTTGCGGGTGGCTGCGGCGCTGGCCGGAGAGCCCGTCCTGCTCGAGGCATTCGCGCAGGGACGGGATCCGCATACCGAGGTAGCAGCCAAGATGCTAGGCAAGGCCGTGCCAGATATCTCGCCGCAAGAGCGGTTCGGGGCGAAGGTGATCAACTTCGGGATCCTGAATGGCATGGGCGCACGCCGCCTGGCCTCCGAGCTGAAGGCCACGAAGGTGGAGGCGCAGAGGTTCCTCGACGAGTATCGGCGCTCGATGCCCGCTCTTACCTACTGGATGGAGGGTATATGGCGGGACGCAGAGGCAGATATGCTGGCCCGGACGGCCGCCGGCAGGACTAGGGTGTTCGGGCCGGGCGAGGGGACAAGGTCGGCGATCAGCGTGATCGTGCAGGGGACTGCGGCCGAGCTCATGCGGCAGGCGCTGGTCGCCGTGGACGAGGCGGGACTGCGCCCTATCCTTGTAGTGCACGACGAGATTGTTTGCGACATCCTTGACAGAGGCGAGGAGGTTGCTAGAATAATGCGGGAGGCGGCGGACGCTGCCTTCCCTGAGGTGCTCGGGGGCGTGACCTTCGAGGCGGGAGCTGGCTCGGGCGAGACCTGGGCCGAGATCTAACGACATAAGAAGAGGAAATAAAATGGATGCGGTAAAGAAGATCAACATAAAATCGATTGAGGTAGATGGAGTGGACACTAAGGACTACCCCGATTTCGTAGATGCATACATGACCTACGCGGAGTGGGAGGACGGCACACCCCTTACCACGGGCGAGCTGGATGAGGTCGCCAACAGTGGCGAATACTCCAGCGAGGTTTACGATGCGGCCTGCGAGAGCTTACAGTGAAACAGAAGTCAGTTGTAGACCTGATCGACCTCCGCATCCGAGAGATGCTGGAGGAGATGGCCGACCTGCCTCCCGGACAACGGGAGAGCATGGCCGGAGCGATACAACGACTTCTCGCCGCCAAGCCACTGGCCTCTGACGGCAACATGGGTCTATTCGACCTACTCACTTCCATGGACAAAGGGCCACGGCCCGTAACCGGAGATAAAGAGAATGTTTGATGCTGAAAGCATACTGAATGCGACCATCACGCCCGACGAGGCAGATGGAAAGAAAACCATGACTGCTGAGGGTAACTACCCTGAGTGTGTAATTACCGATGTGCAGGCCTTCGAGCCGCACGAGAAGAGTAAGGAGCGCGGAGTTCAAGCTCGCCTCAAGGTTACCTTCGAGTGCCCCAGCTCCGATGTGGATCTCACGACCTTCATGAACTTCAAGACCCCGGTGCATAGTAAGAGCACCTACGGGAAACTCATCCGGGCCATCTGGGAGCAGGATGTGGCGAAGGAGAAGACCATGAGAGATCTGGTCGGAGAGAAGGTCAATGTGAGTGTGTTCCACGAGCAGACCAACATCGACGGGCGTGCCATCGAGTATGCCGAGTATCGCTTCACTCGTGTCGGCTAAGAAGAGGACTAAAGAGGACGGCCCTGACGTAGATGTCGGGGCCGATCTCGTCGTTGATCGTGGTTCGGTGTATGGTCCACCGGAGGATAATCATAATAGGACCGCAAGACTATGGCGGGCCTACTTGGGCGGGATGCAGGGGGAGCTGGATGCAGTAGATGTGTGCATGCTCAATGTCCTGCAGAAGATAGCCCGAGCACAGAATGGCGTGTATCATTCTGATCACTTCGAGGACATCATTGGCTACGCTCGTAACGCTGAAACAGTCTGGAGAATAGTAAGAAATGAAACTACAAATACCTGATGAGCCATATCCTGACTGGAGCCGCTTCGTGGCTGCGGTCTGGAAGCATGGCATGGACAATACTGTGTACGAGCCGTCGCTGGCGAAGTATCACTGCTGGCGGGCCGGCGAGGCGGCGTCCGGCGCACTGACCCGTGCGAACGAGGCCAGGCGCGTCCGGCCGAGTGCCTTCGTCGCATGCGCAAGGCAGACCTTCTTCATGCAGGAGGGTCACGAGCCGCAGCCTATGCCACCGAACATCGGACTTACCTTCGCGGTCGGCCACTTCCTGCACGAGGTCTCGTTCGGTGCACTGCAGAGTGCGCTCCCCGAGGGCTTCGAGATCGACTTCGAGGTCGCGGTCCCGCTGCCGTCCTGGTGGCCGGATACCGGCGAGGCGTGGGTCAACCGGAAGGGACACATCGACTGCATCATAGAGGTCAAGGACTCGGCGAAGGCTGGGAAGTACCTGCCGATCAACGGGGACCGGAAGGCGCTCATCGACCTGAAGAGCATGGGTGGCTACTCGTTCCGTGAGCACAAGAAGAAGGACTATGCGTCCGTTCCGGATAGCTTCGGGTATCTTACGCAGCTTGCCATCTATGCGGACGTGATCAGGCCGGATGTTGTCCTGCTTGCCGGGATAAGCCGGGACCAGCTTACTGCGGATATGTCTGCGCGACGGATACATCCGGATACGCTAGGGAACGAACTCCGCCGGGTGAAGGCTGCATTAGTACAGAAGGGGGACCCCGGCCCTGAGTTACAGGATCGGTGGGGGAAGAAGGTTGACTTCTTTTGTGGTGGCGGTGGCCGGCCAGGCTACTGCCCGTTCAGGGAGCGATGCCATGCGACGCACCCGGGGACCTAGGGCGTTAGCGATTGCCGGGGGGCTCTGGCTTCCCGGCGAGCATACTGCTAGGAAATACACGGAGGATGGGTGGGTCGAGGCCACGCCGTGCATCTGCAGCCAGTGCAGGGGGGTAGGACTCGAGGATCCGTGTAGCGAGTGCCAGACCTACACCGGCGGGAGCAAGAGGATCAGGTGTGTGATCTGTAGCCGTCCTGCTTGGCCTATCATATCCAGGATTAGTGTCTGCTCACTTAGGTGCAGCGGGCGGCACAGCGGAGGTAGCTAGTTCCTCGTGATAGATCTTGGCCCGGCCATGGAGCCGGGTCAGCTCGCGATGGATGGCATCGTGCGAGCCGCTCTTCGCGGCGCGGAAGAGTGCTTCGCCGTAGGTCATGTGTCGGGAGGCAGCGAGGACCTTGTCGTGCAGCTCGCGCTCGAGCTCCTGCATCAGGAGGAACTCCTTGTGCCTAGTCTGGGCGAGCGCGACCGAGATGACTGTGACCTCCGGGTCAGACATGTCTAGGTTATAGGTGTCTGCGTAGTGTTGCGCGAGCTCGAGCGTTGTCTTCTGGACGACGGCCAGGGACTCGGCATTCCCGAAGTGCTCGCGTGCCATGTCCGCTGCGGTAGCGAGGCGGCGCAGTCCGGCCGGCGAGATATCAGGCTCGGGTGTGTGCTTTGGTTGCGGGCTCATCGGGGATATATTTCGTGTAGAGCAAGATGGCTGCGAGGGCAGCGTCGTCCTCGTGGGAGGTCTTGCCGTGTGACCCTAGGATACTAGATACGGCGGCCCGGACCTCCTTCTTCTTCGGGATTGCTTTGCGGTCATACTTCCTGCCGAGGGCTCGGCAGCAGGCCCGCTTCAGGTTCAGGGGCATTATGTGGCGAAGCGGTACGTCCCGGACGAAAGCCCAGGTGGCGATGATCGTCGTGATCGACCAGAGGAGCGAGCTGATCTTTACCCGTGCCATAATGAACGGCGGAGTCTCGGTTGCTACGCCTTGTATATCGTATACCGTATGGAGCTCCTCGAGGATAGGCCATAGGAAGCGGACGAAGGCGAGGCCGCTATCCGGCGAGCCGATACTCTTGCGGGCGCTCCAGACTAGGGTAGGTCTCGGGCCACTTACGTCGATGACTGCGAGGCCAAGGTTCCGGTATCCCGGATCTACACCTAGGATGTGGGGCATTCCTCTAGTCCCTCCGCTAGGCAATTAGGGCAGCCTTCGCGGCCGAGGTTCTCCTGATCGAAGGGGAAACAGCAGGCAGGACACCAGATCTCGGGTGTTACTCCGCCATATGTCTCGATCCACACGTGGGCGCCACAAGAGAGAGGAGAATTCGGTCGGTATACGACCTTGCACGGGCCCTCGATACATACCTCGTGAGCATACATATTACTTTTATAGGTCTTCACCGTTAGTGGAGGACGGGACTCGCCGCGTTTCCGGTTACGTTTTATGACATGCTGGTTCACGTGGACGATGTGTTTCACTGTTTGCTCTCGTACCAGTCCCGCACAGCCATGAACGGGATAGATAGAGCACGGAAAACTGCAGTCCAGAAGGTCAGGAGTGGCCGCTTCACGCCAGGCAGGAAGATAAGTAATAGAAGGCTGAGCCAGGCGAAGCGCCAGGCCGAGGATGTTACCGTCTCTATGGTATCCACACTCGGGATCGAGGGCACGGCTGTCGGGCCGCCGGTTAGGGTGTCAGGGATAAGGCTGCAGCTGGCGAGGAGAGCTAGTGGGTATAGGAGTTTCATTAGTCGGGTAGGATATCGCTGAGTGTATCTGCACTTATGGTGATACCCATTTTGCGCTTATACACATCGGCCATAAGTTTTAGTTCTTCCTGTAAGTCGTTTAGTTTTACCATGTTCCCCTGAGCCGCAGCATCTCGCATCGCTCTGCGGAGGGACTGCTGGGCGATATCCATCCTGGACTTATAGATACGTGCCTCGTGGTTCTTGCGTACCTTCTTTTGTCCGAGGAGGACATCACCGAATGCCAGCTCGAGGGCTGTCTTCTCCGGTTCCGCTGGGCTGTCTCCTAGTGACTCCTGAAACCAGCGGATCTGGGGGAGAAGTGCTAGTTGCTCCTCGGCCCAAGACTTGTCTGTGCTACGGCGCTCCTGCACTAGGCCCATAGCAGACTCTACTAGCGGTCCGATCTGCATGAAGGCAGGGAGCTGACCTGTTCCTAGGATGTCCTCGCCCGGAGCCTTCCCTGGGACAAGGAAGTTGAATAGGGCCGACGTTCCGATAAGTGCATCTACGCCGGCATGAGAACGCTGGAGCTTGAAGCGCCAGTCCTCGGAGGCCCGCAGGTTGACCTGCCCGGACTCATCGACTGCTACTCCATCACCAAGGGCACCCTTCAGACTGTTTGCAATAATCGAAGCCTGCTTAGGGTCCTCGGCGAAACGTCTCCAAGCATACGGAATAAACTTCCGTGGAAAGGTGAAATAACTGAACGCCCGCTTGTAGATCATCTTCTCCGTTGCCGTTACCTGGGCATAGCGGACATTAGCTTCCGCAGAGAACGCCGCCGCAGTACGCGGATCGAGCCCGGCACGCATTCCGGCGAACATATTCATGAGACGGACAAAGGTCTCTGATGACTCGCCGAGCTCGGTGCCGGCCGCAACTGCTGCAGCCGCCCGCTGCTTCAGTCCCTTAGGATTAGCATACTCTTGTATAAGCCCGATACGTTTCGGTATTCCCACCTGGCCTCGTAGTGCTTCACTGACAAACGAACCGTGGAGGTTCTCCTGTATCATGGCGTCCAGGATCTCGGACATCTCGTAGCTACGGCCCGTGCCGGCGAGCTTGAATATCTCCTCTTCCTCTCCAGGGAGAACTGTAATACGCCGCTGGCCTGCTACTGCCTGGTCTGTAGTCCGGATATCGTGTCCCCGTCTACGTATCGGACCCCGGAGGAACTCTAGCCGACCTAAGCCTAGGCCCTTACGGGTGAAGCCTGAGCCGTCCCCGATACGATCAATAGTGGCATCATACTTCCTGGCCCAACGTGGGTTATCGGACAGGAAGCGGAGCGCATCCATCATTCCACCCATAGTATGTCCCGTCCCGTGCCCCGCCATCAAGCTCTGGGCAAATCCAGAAGCGAGGTTCGCTACGTGAAATGCCGGGCGGAAGATAGTCTGGAACTTCTTTACGAAGTTATGTGCTACGTCGTAACCTGCCCCAAATTTTCCTGCTGTCTGGTTTTGCCGCATGAGAGAGGAAGTTACTGCATCTAGTGCGGATATGTCTCCCCATACAACCTCTTGGCCAAGGAGGCGCTCAAGGCGCTGAGCTGTAAGTTGGTCCCTTCCTCTTATGAGGACATCGTTAAGTTCTCCCCTGGCGGCGAGGTGCGCAATAGACTCGGATATCTTCCCACCCTTTATATCAGCGTAGCGACTAGCAAGAGTAGGATCTAGTAGTCCTCTTCCCTCGCCGAGTTGGGACAGGAGGATGGTACCCATACTCCCATCGCGGTGCTGGACAACAAGAGCCTCTAACTCATTCTCGAGCTGGCGGGTAGATTCCATCTTAACTACCATCTTCTGCTCGTCGTCTACTGTCTCGAGCCCTGCCTTTACCTTAGGAGAATCAAGATAGTGGATCACGCGGCTACCTCTACGGTTGAATCCTACCACCCTTACCGGTGTCATGGAAGCCTGCTCGCCAATACCCTTGGGTGAGATATCGGAGAGCATAGAGTCTACAAAGTCGACGGTTGTCCAATGCTCCTTCGCTGCGCCGAGGCGATTATAGATAGAGGCAAACGGATCCGTCACGAAGTGTTCGACATCAATGCCTGCGCCCGTTAGAACCTCATCTATACCGTCTGCCCGCTTGGGGTCTCCTACACGACGCAGTTCACGGGAATAATCAACGATCTGATCGAGGGTCAGGGAATCCAGACTACGCTTATGTACGCTAGATATTTCCGGAGACATTTTTTGCCTAGTCTCCATGGGTATGGCTCCGATTGCGATCCGGAGCCGGTCATACGGGATACTGGAAAGAACTCGTGGGACGTAGGCAATAGGTGCGCCCGGAGAGAGAGCTCCGGCGCGGAGCGTGCCAGAAAGAATTTCGGCCTGCATATCTCGTGTCTCGTCGAGAACCCCACGACCCATCTTCCCTAGCCCTTCCCGAATAGCTCCCTCCATTTCGTGGTGGATACCCGCGATACTGTCCTCTATCCGACGCAGAAGAGCGGATGGAGGAATAAAGGTATCTCCTCTGCGGGCTGCCTCGCCCGCGACGCGCTTCAGTTCGTGCGCCGACGCGGCCAAGTCTGCCATATATCTGGCTAGTATGGGAAGTTTCTCCGTGTCGACTGCACCGAAGAAGTCCTGCGACTCGACGCTCGTCCTGGGCGGTCTTACCGAACCCGGGTGCGGTGCAGGGAGCGGCCCCACGCCACTATGACGCATCTCGATTATCTTCTCGAGATCGAAGTAATCGTCACGCATGCGCTCGAAGGTTCCCTTCTGTACACGGCGGCCGCCGCTACTGATCTCATCCATGAGCCTGCCTAACTCGTCCCGGCGCCTAGACGCCTGCTCGGTTGTCATCCGCCCGAGGATGACGCCACGGAGTTTGTCTCCTCGAGGCGAGTACTGGAGCACTTTACCCTCGACGGGGCTACGAAGAAGAGGCTCGATCGGCCCGCTCTCGTGTGCTGCGTCTAGTACTACCTCATTTACCCGGGCAGAGAGTGCCTCGTCGGATAGCCTGGCAGAAGCACGAAGAGACGAGAAGGTCTCCCCTAGAGCAGCGGCCCGATGTCCGCCCATCTTACGCGCCACAACGGCACCAGAGTCGAGGTAGGCCATAGATCGTGTGAGGTAACTCAGTACACTATCGTAGAATAGGGTTGGATTACCTACTGCGTTTGCCGTGAGCACACGGGCCTCATCTGCGTGCGGCGTAGCCTCGAGGATAGCGCGGAATAGTTCGCGGGTCTGCTCCACTGTGCCGCCCAGTTCGGCCGCAACTAGGGGCAGGACGCGCTCGATAGCGGCTGCTCGAGCATCGATAGCCTCTGTACTCCGGGCAAGATCGTCCTTATGATCAAGGCCCGCCTGACGCATATCTCGGAAACCTGTGTCTGTAACGAACCAGTTAATGCGCCGCTGATTTATTGCCCTTACTGTCTCGAATACAAACTTACGAAGGCCACCTGCCATCTGTGCCTCCCGCCCCCGCTTGCCTGTCTTCGTTAGCTTACCCTTCTCCGCGCCCTCGATAAGTAGGTTGGTCGCATCGTCTGTTCTAGTGAGGAAGGACTCGAGCCCGCCCCGGAGTTGCTCGGCGGAAGTAGGTAGCGGAGCATCCTTGCCCGCAATAACGCGCCAGATATGACCTACGCGATCTTCCCAGTCGCCGCCGGTATTCCGGATACGAAGCGCACGCGCAAGGCGCTTATTAACGGAGAGGCCGACGTCGCCCTTGGCTCGCTTCAGTTTCCTGGATTCTGCGCGGAGTGATGCCGCCTTTGCATCCGATAGACGCATAGTGTCTGTGTCCAGGGTGCCCCTGAGCTCGGCTGCTATCTCGGCCTTCGTCACCTTCACTGTCTGCGCTCGAGCCAGGACGGCGCTATCGGGGCTATGCTCAGCGAGAAGAGCAAGGAGTTCGTCGCGACTGGCGCGGCTGGGATTGAGTATCTTGCCTGCTACCTTGTGTAGTGCTAGTTCACTCTGCACCTCTGCTAGACGACTTAAATCCTCGGGCGCCACGCTAACATCGAAGCGGTCCAGTATGCCGCTGATCCCACCTAGCTTCTCGTCGATCTTTGTTCTGATGCCCGGAACATCCTCGTCTAGGATATCCGAGGCCCAGCGAAGCGCCTGACCCCGCTCGGGGGATACTTCACCCGGACCGTATACATATACACTCCTGCCGGCAGATTCTGCGCCGGCTCGTGCGTCACCGAGTAGTTTCGGAATCGTGCCTAGCGGACTATCCTTGACTACCTGGGGAATTAGCGCGGAGCCGAATCGATAGGCTAGACCGGTAGGAACGGTGTTAAAGAAATGCCACCAGCTACGGTATTTCGAGTCTAGTGGCTTGCCTGCGCCGAATCGGTGCAGGAAGGGCAAGCCGACTGCTATCTGGCGCTTGCCTGCATGTTCCTTTAGAGCTATTTGCGGAAGCTCTGCATCCTCTACGCCCTTCAGTTCGCGGATCCCTTTACGGATCTGCCTTGCGCGTGCTCCCTTGGCTGTCACTAGAGCGGCCTTGGCCAGTTCCCGTGTCTGTGCTACTGTCGTATTGGCCTTCAGGGCTACGCCGGCGGAGCCGATACGCTCAACTCCCTTGGCTCCCCTTGCAAGTACTGTTGCACCGCCAGTGAGAAATGTAAGCGGGTCAGTGAGGATAGAGGCGCCGATCTGTGTCCCTAGATTATTCGACATATCTGTGCCTAATGTCCGATTGAGCAGATCTACCCACTCTTTATCTGATACTCTATGCTTCTGCTCTGTGGCTAGGCCGACAAGCGGAATAAGGTCCCATGTAACTAGCCCCTCGCTACCGAGAAGATCTACATTAGGATCAGAGACAGCACGAACAAAACGACGGAGGAATTGTTCGGGTAGGCCGAAGGTGCTATTCCAGAACCGCGTAAACGGATCGACCGGGCCACCATACTGCGAGCCGAATGCCATTAATCGACTACCTGAGAGAGCTTCGCATCTTTAAGTAAAGACATCATGATATATGTGGCTATATCATCCGAGGATGCGTCATCCATAGATGGTCCGTTCGGGATCGTCTTCGGGAGGCGGACGCCTAAGACCTGCTCGACCAAGAGGGCGAAATCCGGATCTTTCCTTCTATCGTCGATTGACTCTGCCCAGGTATCGATTTGCTCCGTGATATGTTCTATATTCTGCGCGAAGAGTTGGCGTGTCTGTAGTTCTACCTTGCTGTCTGCCTCGGCCGCAAACTCAATAAGCTTTACTGAGTTGCTCTTGGCAAGATCAAAGAAGATACGGGTCATGTCCGCATACGATCCAGGCAAGTCCGTATCGATGTCAGCTATTCTAAGGTCATAAATTTCGCTACCCTGAGCGGCTGCTTCAGTGGAGCCTAAGAGTGGATCACCTACCTGAATCCTGCCTGCAAGAGCTATACTCGGTGTAACCTTTTTGTCTGGGCTAGTCAGCGCGTAGCCGAAATCATTAAACAGGTGTCCAACACCTACCGCCTGCTCTCTATATGCACGGAGTGCGTCTGCCTTATTCTGCATTAAACTTACAGTCAGCTGGGCCTGCACATACTTTTCGCCTAACTGACCCATAGTAGAGAGATCCATCCCTTCCGGTAACGCTAGTGCTCTCTCCGCTGAAGCCAACCCAGAATCAAGTGCAGCAAGATCGGAGGTAGTAGGCAGCCAAAATATATCTCTTGCTACTTCTTGCCGTAGATCCCTAGTGCCGCCTCGTAGCCAGATCTGATAGTCCTCTTCACCTAAGATACCTTCGGCTAGATCAAATGCGCCACGTAACGTCCTCTCGTCAGTTGGCAGCTTCGAGAATATATAGGAGGTTAAGGGTAAGGCAGTAAGTTGTCCTAAAGGTCCCTGTACCTGTAGAGGTTTTCTCTCCCCAGGTATTATTGTTTCGGCTAGGAGTGTACGCTGCTCTGGATCAAGCCCCTCTAGCTCACGGATAAGCCGCCTATCCGCAGAGGATATATCCTTACGCCCAGCTAGTTCGGCCTCCAGAGCTGCCGAAATACCATACCATTGGCCGCCCTCGAAAGGAGACATCGCATCAAACGGGTTCTCCTCCGACGAAAAGAATCTCTGCCAGTCTGCTTCTGCCTTATCTGTAGAGTCTGTACGCCGATTTAGGTATAGACCCTGAAGAAGGGTTTTGTCGATTTGAGCTAATCGGTTACTAGCCTCTTCGCTACTAATAAACCCTCTCTTATGAAGATCACCGACGCGGCCCCTGAGATTCCGGTGCTCTCGTCGAGAGATACCTATAGTCTTTGGGTCGGTCGTTCCGATAAGTTTACGCTTAAAGGAGTCTGAAAAGGATACGTTATTCTTCTCATCTAGATGCAGATCCTCCTCTCTATCGAAGGGGATACCTGCGGAATGAGCAAGGCTTTCTCCCTCTAGGGCCAGCTCGTCTCCACGATTAGTGATGCCTGCCCGCCGGAGAACCTCAGGTGCTCGGCGATTAGCCTCGGCTGCATCGTCAATAAAGGCCGAACCCTCTGGCGTGAGCAGGTACTGATCTAGGTCAGTATCTCCGCCGAGAGCGATGAGATCCCTGACTACAACTGCTGTACCTGGACCTAAAACGTCGTCCAGGTGGGACGAGGATACAACGGAACGTAGTTTGTCTAGTCCGTCTGCATACCCTACTACTGCATTTATAACACCAGCTTCACCCAAGATTTGGGTGTCCTCTTCCGCAAGCGCGGTGCTGCCCTGTCCCCAGGGGATACTATTCTCTCCTCGTTCGATCGCACTCTGCCAGAGTCGTATCCTTTCGGTGCGTGTGCTTGAGGTGATTTCGTTGAGGATCCCGTCCCGTGAGACATTGAATGTGCCGGCGAACATACCGCTTGCCTCTGCTGCTAGTTGCACTGCTCGTTGTGCGATTGCAGGTCCCTGTGTAGCCCAGTCTGTTATTGCAGGAAGCATGCGCTGTAAATCGCTAAACTGGGAGGAAATGATCTGGGCTTGCTCCATATTCTCAGCCTTACCCATCTTGGCCGCCTCCAGCATACCGGAGAGACCATTCACATAGGTCGCGTCGCCCGCCCTAGAGGGATCGAGCGGAATCTCGAGGCGAACAGCAACAGGTTCAAGTAGGGCATAAGAATCCTCGGCACTCTGACGGCGATCTGCGTCCTGCGTCATCTCGGACCAGAGACGGCCGAAGGATGTCTCGTCGAGTCGGCCGGCAGCATTGATGCGGCTCTCGGTATCCGCTAGATCAGGGAAGAGCTTGGCCAGGAATGCCTCGTTGCCTGCGCCTCCGCTGACCGCCGCCCGGAGGAGGGCCCGCCGAGATCGCTTCGAGGTATCGCCGCCGAGCATGCCGGTCGCGCCGCCGGCTCCGGCCGCGCCGCCGCCGAAGGCTGCCTGGTGTGCGGCCTGGGTAGCGCCAGCAAGAAATGTAGTTACTCCGTCTTCGTATGCCATGTTTATCACCTCCCTCTACTTGCCTGCCATCTACGCCACAAATCTTGTGCTACTCCGGAGTATCCAGAAAGGCCAGAAAGGCCTCCGGGCCCCTGATATCCGGGCGGGTTATACCCAATAAGAGGCGGAGTCGAGAAGTCCATATGTGAGGGCGGTGCAGCAGGATCTCCGCCGCCGAATAGCATTTCGCTAAAGCTCTTGTTCGCTTCGCCTACAGACGTGGAGAAATCTTCCATGCCCTCCTTGACAAGGCCGCCTAATAGCGCACTTGCGCCGCCGGAGATTGCTGATCGCCATACGTTAGGCTGAGAGGAGATTGCCGAGCGAAGGCCAGAGATGCGAGAGCCGTAGTCTGCCTGGACCTCTTGCCTGCTCTTCAGAGCCATGCCACGTATTCCGGCTGTCTGCTGCAGGCCAGAGGCGATAAGGCCGGTCATCTCGCGCTCGCGCTGGAGCCGCATGCTCTCGCGGGCAAGGAGACTCTGTGCCTGGGCGCCTGCCGCCCGGCGAGCAAGGCTGAGTTGCTGCGGGGCGCCGGTAGCGCGGAGCTGGCCCTGCGCCGCGCCGACCTGTTCCTGGGCCGCCTGGTTGATTCCGGCCTCGAGGAAGGGATCGCGGGCCGAGCGGGTAAGTCGTGCACGGTTCAGCTCGGCCTCGATGGGCTGGAGCTGGCGCTGCTCGGTCGTGCGGATATCGGCGAGAGCAGCTGACCGCTCCTCGCGCTGTCGGGCAAGCTCCGCCCGCATTGCGCGGCGCTGCTTGCGTGCTTCTGTTGCGCTAAAGGCAGTGCCTAAGGCGCCGATTCCTAATTGTATCCAGGGGATAACCATACTAAAACTCCAGTGTGAGGTTGAATGATTGGCCGGCGGGGGCCTGATTGGGCGTTACGATTAGCTTGCCGCCCGAAAGTTTTGCGGTGCCGTCGCCGAGAGCGCGGCGCGGCGGGCCCTGCAGGGGGTGACTGACCGGGACCGGGACG
>Ga0114906_1000732_pt1 | contig 17953 bp, 24 predicted proteins | sample MalvirDeepMed_M9_FD_89687 | JGI IMG/M metagenome (GOLD analysis project Ga0114906, IMG submission 89687) | Marine viral communities from the Global Malaspina Expedition - Malaspina viral metaG DeepMed_M9 | ecosystem: Environmental > Aquatic > Marine > Oceanic | place: Mediterranean Sea...
ATGCACGTCCGGAAGATACTTGATCGGTTTGGATCCTTTGATGAACTGGCAGAAGCCTTTCCTGAGATCTCCCACGACGCGGCGATCGCGCGCCTGGTTGCTGCCATTAAGGCGAACCCAATGTACGGCAGTAGTTAAAATGAAGCTCACCAAACAAAGACTTAAAGAAATGATCATGAACGAGCTGGGAATGTATCAGCATGTCCCAGATGAACCTATTTCTGGAGATCTTTTTGGAGCCTTGGAAGAAGTAATAGAACAATGGGCGCCCAAGACGGAGGAAGGACAGCTATATGAAGCAGATATTCTAAGCCTTCTCAATAAGTTCGGGCAGCTTGAAGAACAAATGAAATCTGCTAGTTACCTAGAAGAAGATAAGAAATTTATGCAGAAGGCTTCCGAAGAAACTGAAGAAGAGGGCCACGAAGGTATTTTTAAGAAATGGTGTAAAGATAATGACCACGGAGGGGTAAATCAAACTTGCATTAATGCAGCCTATAAAACCGGCGCGCCTTGGAAAAAAAGAGCTGCATTAGCAGTAACTTACTCCCGCGCTAAAGGTGGCCAAAAATCGTTGAAATATCCCAAAGATGACAGCAAGAAGAAAAAAACGAAGAAGAAGAAATAAATGAAAATCACTAAACAAAGACTTAAAGAAATCATTAGAGAAGAACTAGGTCGCTATAGCGACCCGGCCGACGATGCCGATGATTGGCGCGAAAGAAAAATCGAAGCTGCGGTAGACGAGGGCGATGCTGACGCTCGTTCCGGCGTCGGAAGGGCGGTGGGGTATAAAAGTTTCCAACGCTATTATGACAGAGCCTATGATCGAGCGATGAAGGAAAAAGAATAAATAAGCGATGAAACTCACCAAGTCTTTACTCAAACAAATGATTTATGAGGAAATTGCCCAAGCTGAGCCCTCGCGCTTTGATCCTAGCGATATTGCCGAGGAGAAGAAATGTGACGCCGGAGAGCATCGATGCACTTCGGGAGGAAAATGTACTAAAAAAGCATGTAATCACCCGGTGGGAGGAATAGCATCCGTAGACCTTAAAGAAAAAATTGAACAACTAGTTAGAGAGAAATTTGAATCTGTGAGGGGTACAAAATAATGAAAAAACTATTAACTGATAGCTTAATATTAGCAAAGCAAATAGCACTACTTCAAGCGTCGCGAGAGGTATATGTAGTTCTGGCTGCCGCAAAATTGGGCGCATTCATATGTGGCGTAGCGGTTGGCTCTTGTATACTTTGGGAAGTTTGCGACTAACTTTAAACTTAACAAAAAATAGAAAAAAACAGCATCTTTTAATTATCTCCTAGTTACTATAGGGGGTAATGCCATGTTACGACTATTATTTGCTATAATAGCTTTCGCGCCTTTAACCGCATGTTCGCCAGCCTCAATACCAGCGACTCACGGAGATGATGATGCGTCTAGCGAAGATTTGACCATACCAATCTACGATCCCGGAGTTAACTGGGATATATGCGCATCGGGAGAGGGAGACCACCCATGCAACGTTGTGGCCGTGGATCATAATGGCGACGAATTCGATTTGTATGCCAATTACGGCTCTCTGATCGTTTTAGATTTGTCTGCAATGTGGTGCGGTCCATGTAATAGCGCTGGGGCTCACGCTCAAGATGTACAAGACGCATATGCTGCAGACGATCTTATATATGTAACAGTATTGGTTGAAAATCAGCACGGTGTCCCTCCATCGGAAGCTGATATCGACCAGTGGGCTTCTGCTTACGGAAATACCACCTCTCCTGTTATTCCTGGGAATCGAGGGATGTTAACGAGCGGCGGCGGCACGTGGGAACTAACGAGCTGGCCTACCTTTTTTTACATCGATCGTGAAATGGTCATTCGAGATGTAGATAAAGGCTACAGTAGCGCTGAAGTTATTTATTCAATTGAATGGTTGCTGACTTTGTGATAAACTGAAATAGATAGAGTGAGACTTAAAAGCACCAAACTAGCTAAACTTACTAATGGTGCTCTCTTTATTCTTATATTTCTCGCTCTCTTCGATTTAATAATGACCGTCGTCTGGGTAAGTACAGGCGAGGCTGCAGAAGCCAATCCTATAATGGATTTTTTCCTTCAGAAATCTTTCTATCTTTTTGCAATTGCAAAGTTGTTTCTTACGTTCGGTGGTGTATGGATTTTGGATCGGTATAAAAACATAGCTGATAAATTCATTTTTAAGGCATCTTTATTTTTAGTATTGGTATACGCTGTTCTAACTGGATGGCATATTATTGGTGCCTTCGCGACTCTTACATAGTCTGATTCTATTGTTAATAACTACTTATTACAGTATGATTAATACAAATCATCTCAAAGAAGTTGGTCAAAACTATTTTCAGCATTTGTGGTTTGCGCTGTGGATTTGTATAAGATTGGCTGTGTCTACAGGTTTTCTTTTACTTCACGCGCTCTTCCCCTTTTTTCAAATGCCGGAAGCCCTTGATGTGGCAAAAACTTCAGATTTTTTATTTGATAAAGATTATGATATAAGAGTGCGCAGAATGAAGGCTATGGATAAAGATGTATCAGATTCAAAATGATTCAACAGAAGATATCACCCACCTAAGCGATATTATCGATAAGTTCATGCCGTATAGCCAAAAAAAACTCGGCTTCAACAAGCCTGTTATGCTATCTTTTCAGTCGGATGAAGAAAACGCTAATCGTATTTTAGGTAAAACAGCCTTTTATGATCCTGGTAATCTTAGTGTGACTGTATTTATCACAGGACGCCATCCGAAAGATGTATTGCGATCTTTGTCTCACGAACTTGTTCACCATACGCAAAATTGCCGCGGTGACTTCTCTGACAATGACAACGTGGGGCAAGGATATGCACAAAAAGATCCTCATATGCGCAATATGGAACTTGAAGCTTATGAGCAAGGAAATATTATCTTTAGAGATTTCGAAGACCTAATTAAAGCGGGGAAGATTAACATCAAACTAACTGGAGAACCCAAAATGACGATTAAAGAGTGGAAAGATAACGAGCTGAATATGCTCTTAATGAAAAAGTGGGGGCTTCTTAAGGAACAGAAGGATATTCCCGGGAGGGATGACCCATCCGAAACCGGGCAGGAGACGCAGAAGGATCCATCGGCGGATATCGACCCCTTCCAGCAGGCCAGGAAACTAGGCAAAAAAGAGCTTACTGAAGACTCCGAAGGCGAAGAGACCTATCACTACGGCGAAGATGAAGGTCGAGACGACAGAGAGCTTGGGGACCTTCTACGACGACATGCTACTCGTGCTCATATCGATGCACTCAAACGAGATATGGATTACGACGAAGAGCATGAGCGGCGACACGAACGTGATACCCACTTTCGAGAGAGCCAGGAAACAGATAGCGACCTTCAGCAAGAAGGCGGCCCGATAGCATATAGAGATGATGAAGAAGAGTCCGAGGCACGCGGAGATGAAACCGGTGTCCAGGCCGCTTTGACGAGTTCACCCCTGCTAGGACAAGGCGGCGAGTTAAGCGACCAGGCCCGCGAGAGAACCGCAGAACCAGCTCTGCGACGGCAAAAGGAAAGGCGCGCATCCGGACGAGCTTTGCGAAGAGAGGAAATTACCTTAGAAGAGGCTCGGAAAGTAGCTCAGAGAATTTTTGAAAAGATCCAAGAGAGAGTATGACAGATTTAAATCGCATGACAAGAGAATTCTTGCTTGGCGAATCCAAAAAGCCTGCTGTGGAGAGCTATATTCAATCCATTCTTGAAACTCTTAATGCAGTAATGCCGCGATCTCAACGAGATACGCGTCGAATCGAGATGGCTAAGACTAATCTGCGAGAAGTGCGCAAATATTGCCGCAACATGCGAGAGCAAATACAAGTACTCGAAGAACAAGTTCACATATTAGAAGAAAATAAAGGAGACTAGTCATGGGTGCTGTGCAGGGTCATATGTCACACCTTTATGATAATCCAAATCTAAAATTTGGTGAAATTCAAGACATTTTTCAAAAAGCAGCCAGCGGCGAGTTGGTCGGAACTGAAAAAACAGATGGTCAAAATATTATGGTTTCTTATAATGTGGGGGATGACACAGCTCGCGCATCTAGAAACAAAGGACACTTTAAAGTCGGAGGTTTGACTCCGGATGAACTACAAGCATTTTTTGGCGGTCGCGGCGATCTAGAACACTCGTTTTCAGATTCTTTTCGGGCCTTCGAAGAGATGGCGCGCACTCTTCCCGAGGACGCCAAACTTAAACTTTTTGGTCCGGACGCCAATATCTATTATAATGCCGAGGTACAGGACCCTCGCACTTCCAATGTTATCAATTATGATGTAGCGACGCTAACCATTCACAGAACAGGTCAGGGCGAATATAATAAAGAGAACGGAGATTTAATCCGATCGGTTCCTGAAGAGTATGCCGCTTACTTAGAAAGCCTTTTAGACCGAACCGAGGATATGATTGAGGATACGGCCTATAGAGTACAGGTTAATGCCATAAGACAACTAGAGAGACTATCAAACGATAGTACCCTCGTATTGGCCATAAAAAGATTAAAAAACTTTATGTCTACTCATGGCCTCTCCGACAATAATACAATTGGAGAATATTTAGTTCAATCTCTGGATAGACAGGTTTCCAAGGTCCTTCCGAATATAAATCGAGAAGCCAAAAAGCTTCTAATGAAACGCATGTTTGAAGAAGCTTATGGAACTGAAAACAAAAAACGAAAAATCACCCAACGAGCTATTCTAGATGGCATCGAAGATGATGAGTCAAAGTCTTTAGCCAAATCGCTCATTAAAGATTCTAAAATAATTATTGCAGAATTTATTTTACCCCTTGAGGATATAATTCATGATTTTGCAGTTGAAATGCTCCGAGGATTAGAAAGTGCCTTTATTCTGGATAATCCCAGCGAACTAGAACGCCAAAAAGAAGAAGTAAGAAAGGCTATCGAAGCCATTGAAGAATCAAATAACGATGATGCAATGAAAATTCTTCAGCAGCAAATGAAAAAACTTAAAAATGTGGAAAATATGACCACCCCAACTGAGGGGTTTGTTTTTGACTATAATGGTCACACATATAAGTTTACTGGTAACTTTGCTCCAGCCAACCAAATATTAGGCCTCTTTAAATATGGGCGCAAAGGAATTCCTCCCATGCAACCTATTGACGCATCAGAAATTTTATATGAAAAGCTTGATTATGTTATAACATCTGATAAACCCTTTGTGGCTCTGTACCCCGGTAAGTTTAAACCACCCCATGCAGGCCATCTTGGAGTTGTAAAAGAGCTAGCCAACAACCCCGGGGTTTTAAAAGTGAAGGTATTAATATCTCCTCGCCCTTACAAGGGCATAACTGCTGAAAAGTCTAAGCAAATTTGGGAACTTTTTCTTAAAGGATTACCCTGGGCAGACAATGTCGAGGTTGAAATTCCAAAAGCCGTTTCTCCGGTTGGTGCGGTCTATGATTATATTGATAGTGTATCTTCGTCGCTACCTGTTCTTTTAGCTGTAGGAGAAAAAGATGAAAAAGACGGTAGATATGCCGCCGCTATAGAAAGAGGGAAATCAAGACCTCAACGCCTTAACCAGGCGCCTCTAGATGTGGTGATCGATGCTATTCCGTCTCAAGCGGGAGGATTGTGTGCCACCGATATAAGAAACGCCATAGCTGAAAAAACACCTAGAAGTGTAGCCAAAGTAAGAGAATGTCTTCCTCCACACCTTTCTTTGGAAGACAAAGAAGAAATTATGAAGCTCATGGAGCCAGTGATATCTGCAGAAGAAGCGGCCCAGGAGGTGCCGTTGGAAGAAACTTTTCGTGCCGATGATCTTTATGGGCTAATCGATGAAATATTAGACGAATTGTCTGGCATGGGTGTAGGCGGCGGAAAGATTCAAGGAGCAGCCACCTCTAGCACAGGAAAAGGCCCGTGGCCAGATTTAGACGCTGAAGAAGAAAATGAAGAGCAAGAAAAAGATCAAAGATTAAAAGGCGAGAAAGCATTAATTCAAGAAGTAGCGAACTATTTATTAAACGCAGGGGTTTAACTTATGATTGACAGAAAAGAATTTGCCGAAGAATTGACGCTAAGAAAACATATTCGGGAGGCTATTAAAGTAGTCAAAAAACGCAAAGCGAAAAGTTCCCTTCACGAGGAAAAAGAACTAAGGCTGCTTATTAGAGACCTATTGAAAGAAGGTTCCCCGGCTGTTGCAGATGAACCCGTACACTCTAATACCGGAATTAATGCATTAGAAGACCTTTTTAAAAACAGCAATATCTTGAGCACCCTTCGTCAAGGTTATAAATCTCTCACCACCAGGAAGAAGACCGACCCCCCAACGGGGCCAACGAAGCAGCGCACATCTTATATGAATCATATTCTTAATGCGGTCGATTCTGCGTTAGAGACCGAAGAGTCCATCTATAAGGCCGTCCATCCAAACGCACCAGGATTACAAGAAGATATCAATATTGCTATTGAAGACGATGCGGCCGCTGAAAATCCGGCCTTTATTGATGTAGAGAAGAAAGAGCCTTCGGAAGAAGAGGAAGTAGATAAGTTTTCGATTGAAGGCCAAGATAAAACAGGCCGAAATAGAGCCTTTACCGATTTTAAAAACATCGATAAAAATTTAATTACAGCCTATGATAACCTTGATGATCCGGAAGATAGAACCATGTTTAAGGATTATTTACTCACAAATCTCAAACTATATTTTGAGCGATTTGAGGAAGAGTTACCGGAGGATCTTCCTCCGCCCGATATTAAAATGCCGGCAGGAGCAGAGATGGCTACAGCTGAAGAAGAAGAAGTAGAATCGCCCGGCTTTGATGCTGAAGAGATTGTAGAGTGGCTAGCCTCTCCCGACACGAAAAATTAGGTCGTAATAGATACTTTAGTATTTCCCGGAAACTAAGAAACGAGGGAAAATCATCTGAGGAATTTGAAGCTATTCTGTCTACTCTAACTTTAGAAGATCTGATCGCTTTACGATTAGAATTAGCCGGCCGTCTGACAAGAGGGAAGATTCATGGTCTGCTCCAATGGAAATCTCTTCCACATATTATCAAAGATGCAGCTATTAAGGCCGCTTTAAGTATTAGTAGTACAAGGAAAGATGCCACAAGGATCCTGGGGTTATCCGACAGAAATTTCAAAAAAGCAGTAAAAAAGTATGATTCTATAGATTTTTTTGTTAATGAAAACGATCGCTAACATATTTATTACAGATAAGCAAGTCTTAAAACGCAAAATATTGTGTGATAAGATCTAGGTTGGACGGAAGGGTTCCAAACCGAAGGGGGTGACAAGGTTTCGACAGGGTAAAGAAACTGAATGGTGCAGGTTGTGCTATCTGAGATGATCACATTAAACTCAACTCAGAATTAACTTAACTGCCAACGACGCAGATTACGATTTAGCCTTAGCTGCTTAATCCTTGGTTGCTCTTCACCAAGTGTTCAAGAAGAGCATTGATAAGAGAAACGCTTTTGTTAATGATTGCGAATTAAAAAATTAACTATTTTGCTGCTTTAGAAAAAACAGCTAAGCCTGTGAATGACCTGAAAGGGAAAATGCTTTGGACGCGGGTTCGATTCCCGCCGCCTCCACCAAATTAATTATGAGTATATATATCGTCCTTGGTGAAATGATGAGGACTCTAGTAAGATTTCTTACAAAAGTGTCAGGAATAATTATTGCTATTATATTAATATTAGTAATGGCTTACGACATAGAAGCATCTGAATATTCTTCCAATTACGAAAAAATACCAGCTGTTGAAAGAACTCCCCCTAAAGTAGCGGGGTGGCTGTACACTCCTACTGTTTTGGTGTGCGAGAACGCTCCAGTAGATTCTATTCGAACTAGAAGTTCGGTAGTTTTTTGGCAAAATCTTGGTTATGACTTCTATAAAACCCTTTATAAAAAAGATCCTCTAAATAAGTGTACATCAGCCGCCCCTCTGGGGTTTATTGTTATTAAACTGGTATCCCAAGATATATTAATTAATATGAAGAATACAACGCTAGCGCAAACACAATTTTATGTTAACAATGGCACTGGCAAAATAGAGTGGGCCATCATATATTTACGCCGGGATCCACAAGGTCGCGTTTTGGAACACGAAATAGGTCATGCTTTGGGATTTTTACATTATAATAAGATTGGTCATCTGATGCACGAAGCAATACCTTCTGGCGGCTGGGGTATAGAGGGTCTGCACATGTATAAATAACTATTTTAGGCGCCTATCTATTATAGGGTGATGCAAAATATTTTCTTAATAATTTCTGTTTTAATGGTTATAATAGTGGCTGTGGGTATGTTTACCGACAGAGGATTGGGAAGAAAACGTTGAGCAAAGAAAAAAATAAAGAACATCGAGATGGGCCTCCCTGGAATAAGGTTGCGCGATTTGAGAAATTTCATGCAGCTGATGCGCGCCGCCACCAGCTTTTGGCAACAGATCCAGAACTACAGGTTAAAGTCCATCGTACAGGTATAGACGGCCGCTATTTTAGTGTTAAAGTGCGCGTCGACCCGGTGATAGCAAAACAAAGAGCCAAGAACCGCAAGAAAAGGAAATAAAATGGAAGTACTAGCATTCCAACATAGAGGAAACGGGCACGGTAAAGGGCGCCGGAAACACGGTCAAAGGAAGAGAAAAAGTAGATCCAAGGGAAGTAAAGCAGGCAAAAAGAAGTGAAAGTAGTAAATTTATTAATAGTAATTTTATCTATTATTCTTACATCTTGCAATGCCTATAGTGAGGGCCCTGATCCCGAGTTAGCTGACTATAATCAGCTCGGATGGGCATGCGAACACAATCTGTGGAATATCTGGATATATCACGAGGCATTCAATGTTAGTCAAGTCCAGGCATATCTTTATGGCTCGGATGACGAACTGGGGTGGTACAAAGCCCTTGCTGAAGTTGATGAACACCATTATCAAAAAAGATTTATAGATGTTAGTAGACAATGTGAACCATATGATGTAAAATATATTCTATACTTCACTGATAAAGAACCAGAAGTAGTTTGGATGTATTGGAATGAATCGTCGGAGTGACACTCGAAAACAACGTTATGATAAAAAACTTGAAAATGCCACGAAGTATCCGATTAGCCTCTGCGCTATTAACTTTCGTGTTGACGACAATTTTGGCCATCTTGTTAGGGCTGCCGCTTGCTTTGGCGCTGAAAGGATTTACGTTATTGGACACCTTCCTGAGCGTAGCGTAGTAAAAGCATCGTCTGGAAGCCTTATAGATTATGTGGAAATTGTCCAGTTTTCTTCGCCATATGAGTTTCTCGCTTGCATGGAAGTTGAAGGAATTCAGATCGTGGCAGCAGAACTGGCGGAAGGAGCTAAGTCCCTCTCTTCTTATAGTTTCGATTTTAATCGCCCTGTTTGCTTGGTCGTTGGCAACGAAGAGGCTGGAGTCCCTGTTGATATTCTTCAGCGATCCGAAGTAGTGAAGATAGATATGCCCGGAGTAGGATACTGTCTTAATACAGCCCAGGCCGCCAATATATTACTTTATGAAGCTGTTAAACAATATAATGAAAGAGTTAAGTAATGAGCTTCTTAGCCTTTCTATTGTTCATGGGGATTGGGCTTCTTATAATAGTGCATATGGAAAAAAATGACTGAAATAGGTAAAGACGATATAATCTTACAGGCAGCTATAGAGTTTGGTCCTGATTATCTGTATTATATAAAAGATAGTAACATGGGACTAACATTGTATGTGGAAGTACGCAACAAGGACGAATCCACTCGAATAAGAAAAGAAATTCCTCATTCGTATGAAGGGCTCCGAACTATTGTGATTTGTGCTGCCCGCGACAGTTAATTAAAGATTAGTGTTGACTTTAATAGATTATTGAGGTAGAATGTAAATATGCTAGCAGATCTTAGTTTTATCATAGCTTGTGCTGCCTTCGTGCTTGGCGTCGTATCGATGTATATATATAAAACTATTCTTGATGAAAACCGAGCAGCAATGGAAAAGATTTGGTCTAGATTGCATTATGTAGAGATCGCTATGTCATACCATGATATGGTGCCGCTCCCCTGGGAAATGGAAGATTTTAATGAGAAGTTCGAAGAAGTTGGAAAGATTAACAAACTTAAGCGTGATGGAAACATTGTATACCTTAAGCGAGAGGACGAATAATGCGGTGTAGCTCAACGGTAGAGCGGTCGGCTGTTAACCGAGTGGCTGCAGGTTCGAGTCCTGCCGCCGCAGCCATTTTTATACTGGCTCTAATGGCTGGCTGTTTTTTTACATATGACGATGGCCATCACGACGGTTATAATGATCACTCTTCTTCATCTTCTTATTATGACTATTATCCTTACCTTACTGATGTGGGATGGGACTGCTATGACGGAGGAACTTTTGATGACTGGTATTTTTGGGCCAGAGCAGATCATAGCTATGATTTGTATGAACTTTACTATTTAAATATAGTGATGTATTCACTATACGAAAACGAAGTTTTTGAATTTAATACACATGACCATATCCATGGTTATTACGAATCAAACATAAATCTATATAGAATTCAGTGTGGAGATCCCGTTGATATTGAATATACAATTGTCGATCGCGATGGAAATTGGGAAACTTTTGTACTTTATTGGTAAGACGAGCATTTAAGGAGAAACAATGGCTAACAGAACACCCTATACCACAATTATGCTTTCCGGAGGATTTGATCCCATACACCGCGGCCACGTACGAATGATATTGGCGGCCGCCGAGTTGGGAAATGTTATTATAGCGGCCAATAGCGACCGCTGGCTTATGAGTAAGAAAGGTTACATTTTTATGCTCTGGGACGAACGCGCGGAGATTCTTAGGTCTATTCGCGGTGTGGATGATGTTGTTCCCGTGGGCGATACGGACGGCACCGTTTGTGAAGCCCTCCGACGTGTTAAGCCAGATATTTTTGGTAATGGTGGTGATAGAACTCAACAAAATACTCCCGAGATGGAAGTATGTAAAGAGTTGGGGATTGAGATGGTGTGGGGTTTAGGTGGCGAAAAAATACAGAGCAGTTCGGACCTAGTTGGCGCCGCTAATTTGGTATCTCCCACAGATGAAGATGATTTAATACCTTCCATGGTATATGTGGTTGGCTGTCCTAAAGACTGAAAATTTCTAATGAAAGAGAAAAAATATGAAAATTAATGTAGAATCTACACAAGAGGGGGGCGCCTTTTTTGTGAATTTCACCCACGTGCGTGATGGAAAAAATTATCACACCTATATTCGCCTTGAAAACATTAAATCTTGGGAATCGACTACTGAAAGCCGCCAGGCTGACCGAGCAACACGCTGGATCTTAGAAACCATGCAGGGAGACAGATATTATACATTAAGTAATTTTAATCATATTATGAGCACCGTAACGTGGTTTCCTCGACCTTCGGACGGCCGCGGCAACGGCCGTATAGGAGATACATATCTTTATGATGAAAAAGAAGAGAAATACGATGCACCACAAAGTTAGAAATTTTTTTATTAAATTTATTAATTTGTTTAGTTGGGTGGTATTTTTAGGATGTATATGCTCATTAATGGCTTTTAGTTCTATATTAATTACTAATGTAGCTAATGAGTGGCGGCTCACGGGACACTTAGATTTAACATTTGGGGTTAGTATAATATCGATATTACTCATAGTTGTGTGGGTGCCAATATGGCTCACTCTTTATCTAAAAGAACCCCAGCAGGCGAAAAGAGAATAAATAAGATGGAAGACACACAACAGAAAGATCTTAGAAAAGAAATAAGGCACCTAGAAAAAAGACTAGCCGATGCAAATGCTCTTATAGACACATTACAAACTGTTTTGCGCCGCGCTAAGAACGTTATAGAGCCCGGAACTGCGGACTATGATTATGTATTCACACAGTCGGCTCGGTGGTGCATTGAGGCTAAAATATAATGATAGCTTTAGAGTTGTGGTTCGGTTTTCATCATTGGTCATGGGGATATCATCCTGATTTTTCGTCAGTCAGAAGGAATATTTTTTCTTTGGGACCGATTAAACTAATATGGAATATCTAATTATATCGAATGAGTAGGAAAAAAATCTATGTTATAGATACCAGCGTGTTGTTAACAAACGCAGCCAGTATTTATAGTTTTGGCAACAATGATCTAGTGCTCCCATTCAAAGTGTTGGAAGAAATTGATAAACACAAAAAACGTCAAGACGGTGTTGGAAGCCAATCTAGAAAAATAATTCGTATACTGGACGAATTAAGGTCCAAGGGATCTCTATTTAAAGGGGTCCGCATTAGAAAAGGAAAAGGTATTCTTTATGCTTGGGGCGCCGAAGCCGCCAAAGAAGGAGATCTTCCAGAAGATTTAGATAAGTCTATAGCTGACCATATTATTATCGCTACAGCACTAGCAGTCAAAAGGCGCCATCCGACTCAAAAGATCATTATGGTTTCCCGAGATATTAATATGCGGGTTATATGTGATTCAGTGGGATTGCTTACGGAAGACTATATTAACCATCAAATAGTCAAAAATAGTGATAGTATATATACGGGATTTGCTTCACGTCTTGTTGATGATGAAATCGTTGATAGATTTTACAATAAAGAAGACATATATTTAGATCGGGAAGACGCCAATTATTACCCAAATCAGTTTTTAATGCTTGTGTCGAGCGCTAATGAGAAGAAAACCGCATTAGCGAAATTTATTTCCTTTACAGAACCGCTGCAACCGCTTCTGAATTTTAATAGAGGCATCTGGGGGATTAAGTCGAGGAATAAAGAACAATCTTTTGCGCTAGAACTTCTTATGGATCCAAATATCCAAATTGTTACTTTGGTCGGGAGAGCCGGCTCTGGTAAGACCTTATGCGCAATCGCGGCGGGACTGCAGCAAACTGTTGAAGATCTTATGTCAAAGGGAGAACCCGCCTATTCTAGGCTTATCGTGTCTCGTCCGGTACAACCACTGGGAAGAGATTTGGGGTATTTACCAGGGACTATGGAAGAAAAAATGAAGCCATGGCTTGCTCCAATCCAAGACAATCTTCAATTTTTGATGGGAAACGATAAAACTACTTTGGAGATGTATTTAGACAGGGGAAGAATAGAGATTGAGGCCCTTACTTATATTCGCGGCCGCTCTATTGCCAAAGCTCTAATTATAATTGATGAAGCTCAGAACTTGACAATACACGAATTAAAGACTATAATAACTAGAGTAGGAGAAGGATCTAAAATCATTCTTACGGGTGATGTCGAACAAATAGACAACGCTTATGTAGATGAAACAACTAATGGATTAACCCATGCTGTTGAAAAATTTAAAAAATTTGAATTAGCTGGCCATGTTACTCTCACCAAAGGTGAGAGGTCTAAGGTGGCCACATATGCCGCTAAATATTTATAGAACAGGAGAAAAAAATGAATATAGAGGAAAACCCGGAACTTAAGAAGGTTGTCGAAGTAGAAAAAGGTAATGAATTGAAGGAATATATCGTTAATTACGTTGGCACTAAGCTGCAGCCGGAGAATAATGAAGTTACGGTTGAAATGATAGTGCAAGAGGTAGCAAACGATTTCCCAGAATTTCTGATGGTTGTGGCCGAAGAAAACTGGATTCGTGGATATCGACAAGCCTTTTTAGATATGGAAGCTTCAGAGCAAGAGAAGAATAGCAAAGAAGACGAATTGGTAATAGCAGATGAATCCGTAACTCATGAATAGCCTTCGTGCTTATATATTAGAAAGCGCCAAGGAAAGCCAACCAATTTATATCCATAGTACAATTCCTGTAGTTTTTAAAGATGGCTTCGCTTCCCCAGAAGTGAATTTAAATGAATTTGTAAAGTCAATTGAAACTAAAATTCCAAAGCATTTACTTCAAGATGTTGAAATAATATATATAGGAGAATTTCCCGAGTTGGCTAACAGAAATGCTGCCTTTCTTGACGGTGCAATTTACATATCTAGCGATGAACCAACCACGCACGATATGCTGGAAGACGCTATTCATGAAATAGCTCACTCCCTAGAGGCACGTTTGGCACCTACAGTATATAACGATGGCTTGTTAGAGAGAGAATTTCTCAGTAAAAGAGAAAAACTTAAAAATATATTAGATGCGGAAGGTTATGAATTTCCAGCGAAATTATATAATACAACCGAATATTATTCTGCATTTGATGAATTTTTATCTAATGTCGTGGGTTACCCGACGTTATTATCCTTAACAATGGGGCTCTTTGCTTCCCCATACGCTGCAACGTCACTACGAGAATATTTTGCTAACGGATTTGAAAAATATTACCTAGGGGACACAAAATTAGTTAAAGATATCAGTCCCGTATTGTATAATAAACTAAATGCCTTGCACACCGAAAGCGACAGCTAATTGCCCCATATATCATACTCAGAACTAAAAAATTGGGATTTTTGTCCTTTTTATCATAAGCTTGTATACATCGATGGCCATAAAGCCTTTGAGGGTAATGAATATACTGCCTTTGGTACAGCCATGCATGATATGTGTGAAAAGAAACTTTTTAACGAAGAGATTGATTATTCTAAGTCCTTCGTGGAGCAGTTTAAGAAAGGTCTCAAAAAGTTAGAAGATAATAAGGTCGAATTTAATTTAGGGAGAGCAATAGAAATGGTGCCTCAAGGACTAGACATCCTAGAAGAAATTCAGGACGGCCTGAGTTCTTATTTTGGCGAGCATGAGGTTTTTTCTAGTGAAGAAAAATTAATGGAGCCAATAAACAAAGATTTAGATTTTAAAGGCTATATTGATGCGGTTGTTGTGACTTCCGATGGAAAGTATCACATTGTTGATTGGAAAACTACTTCTTGGGGGTGGAATCACCGTAGACGGTCAGATCCAATATCAAACTATCAGTTAACGCTTTATAAATACTTTTTTTGTAAGAAGCACAAGATAGACCCAAAAAATGTTGAAACACACTTTGCTCTTCTTAAAAGAACAGCTAAGAAAGATAGAGTAGAATTTTTCCGCGTTACTAGCGGAGATAAAAAAACTAAAAATGCACTTAAGTTATTGAACACAGCAATTTATAATATTAATAAGCAACGATATCTTAAGAAACGGACTTCGTGCCAAAATTGCGTTTTTCACATGACAAAGGATTGCCCATAGGAAAATAATTATGACAGACAAAAAGATAAAAATTCTTACTCTTGGGGATCATCCCCTATCTCCATCAGGGGTGGGTACTCAAACAAAATATATTATTGAGGGGATGCTCAAAACAGGAAAATACCAATTTATTTCTTTTGGCGGCGCTATGAAGCATCAAAATTATCAACCACAAAAGACCGAGGAGTGGGGCGACGATTGGGTGATATTTCCTGTAGACGGCTATGGTTCACATGATCAGATTCGAGGTGTTATACACCAACAACGACCCGATATGCTATGGTTTATGACGGATCCGCGCTTTTATGGATGGCTTTGGGAGATTGAAAACGAGATAAGAGTTCATATGCCAATGATTTATTATCACGTTTGGGACAATTATCCTTATCCAAAATTTAATAAGCCAGCCTACTTATCAAACGATTATATTGCATGCATTTCTAAAGTAACTCATGATATAGTAACCACTGTGGCGCCAGAAGTGCCTTCTAGTTATGTTCCCCACGCGGTTAATGAAAATGTTTTTAAAAAACTACCCGAGGAAGAGGTTTTAAAATTTCGTTCCCACAATCTAAAGGATGCCGACAAAATGATATTTTTTTGGAACAATCGCAATGCGAGACGGAAACAATCCGGCACACTGATTTGGTGGTTTAAAGAGTTTTTAGATAAAATTGGCCACGACAAAGCTGTTCTATTAATGCATACCGATCCTAAAGATATGAATGGTCAAGATTTGGAACACATCATAGGAGAGCTGGGTCTAACAAATGGCGAAGTGATGTTTTCTAAAGAAAAAATTCCTCCTTCACATTTAGCGATGATGTACAATATGGCAGACTGCACAATTAATATTGCCGACGCCGAAGGATTTGGATTATCTACTCTAGAATCTTTGGCTTGTGAAACTCCAATTATAGTAAGTATGACGGGAGGCCTTCAAGAACAGGTAACGGACGGTGAAAATTGGTTTGGCGTGGGAATAGAACCTTCTTCAAAAGCTATTATAGGCTCTCAAGAGGTGCCATATATTTATGAAGATCGAATCAATAAAGAGGACTTTATTAATACCTTGACACAATTTTATAATCTTTCCTCTGAGGAGCGCGCCCACATGGGGCATTTGGGTTCATTGCATGTAAAAGAAAACTATAATTTCTCCACGTTTATAAATCAATGGGAAAATATTCTTGCAGAGGTATATGAGGCTTGTGGTTCGTGGGAAACGCGTAAAAACTATCAATCCTACGATTTTAGGGAGATCCAATGAGAAAGAAAATTTTAGTAGTAGGACCTATGCTTTCAAGATCCGGATATGGCGAGCAGACGCGATTTGCTCTTCGTGCGCTGAGAACCAAAGAAGCATATCTTGAAATATTTTTAGAGAATATAGCCTGGGGGAAAACTGGCCATATTGCGGAAGACACCGAATTTCGTCGCTGGATGGACACTCAACTATTGAGAACTGCAATATATAAACAACAGAACCGCCCATTTGATATATCATTACAAGTAACTATCCCCAACGAATGGAAAAGGTTGGCGCCGGTGAATATTGGTTATACGGCCGGTATAGAAACAACCAAGGTGGCGCCCGTGTGGCTAGCAAACGGAAACGACATGGATAAAATTATTGTTGTATCAAACCATTCGAAACACGTATACGAAACCACTACAGCAGCTACAGCGGAAGCTGAAGAGGTTAACACCGGCAAAAAAACACCAAATTATGCCTGTACAACTCCAATTGAGGTTGTGAACTATGCCGTACGGCATGTGGACCCCGAACCAATAAAGGGATTAGAACTGGACTATGATTTTAATTTACTGACTGTGGCTCAGTGGGGCCCTCGAAAGAATCTTACTAATACGATTAAGTGGTTTGTTGAAGAGTTCAAAGAGGAAGAAGTGGGCCTTGTAATAAAAACAAATTTAATGAAAGACAGCATGTTTGATCGAGAGCTTACCGCACATAGTTTGCGCGGCTTATTACAACCACATGCAGATAGGAAATGTAAAGTATATTTGTTACACGGCTCGTTGTCGGACGGCAATATGGCTTACCTCTATCAACATAAAAAAATAAAAGGAATGGTGTCCTTATCGCACGGTGAAGGGTTCGGTCTTCCCTTATTCGAAGCCGCGTCATGTGGGCTTCCTCTCATTACTACAAATTGGAGTGGTCAATCAGATTTCATTAATATGCCCAACAAGAAGGGTCGAGTAAGGCCCCATGTATGTAACGTAAAATATCATCTACAACCGGTCCAGAAAGAGGCTGTGTGGCCTGGCGTTGTACAGAAAGACTCGATGTGGGCTTTTCCTATAGAAAGTTCTGCTAAAGATGCTATGAGAAATTTATATAAAAATTATCCGAGATGTAAGAGTACAGCCAAAAGGTTAGAAAAATGGATTAATAAAAATTTCTCCGAAGAACAGCTATATCAAGAATTTGTAGACTTGATATATAAGCAAGACCCGGCCGCAACTGAGTGGTTAGAAAAATTATCTATGATGGAATCATTATAAAAAATCATGGAAGTAATCTTTGTGGGGGATCTCCTGAAAGGCGACGGAAGCGCCGGCGGCGCTGAATTAAATGATGCCACCTTGGTGGCCTATTTTAAAAAAAGAAATTGGCTTGTTGGCATGCACCGAAGTCATGAGATTACCGCCGGATTTGTTGAAGACAACAAAGATAAAACTTATGTGATAAGTAATTTTGCAAATCTATCGACGTCTAC
>Ga0114906_1000733_pt1 | contig 17951 bp, 15 predicted proteins | sample MalvirDeepMed_M9_FD_89687 | JGI IMG/M metagenome (GOLD analysis project Ga0114906, IMG submission 89687) | Marine viral communities from the Global Malaspina Expedition - Malaspina viral metaG DeepMed_M9 | ecosystem: Environmental > Aquatic > Marine > Oceanic | place: Mediterranean Sea...
CCCCTTTTCTTTGGACAAATGCCTTAGACGGGCTTCTCGTCGGCCTAACAGGCTCCTAACAGGTCAAGCCATAAACATCAGGAGTACCCTGCGGCCCCCTGAGTTTGTCGTTGCGCGGTGAAGCTGTGGGTCGTTTTCCATCCCGCTTGAGTAGAGGACGGTGTTGCAGTACAAATCCTCTGGTTCATAGGACTCATCGGGATCACGGAACTCAAGGACTCCACCGGTGAAGGCCGTTGGTTCAGCCAGGAGGGTGACGGCTGACCATTGACACCAGGGCATGTGGTTGGGGGTTGTCTTATCCCGCTTGCATCCATCGTAATGCCAACCGTGACCGCTGGACAGGGCTTCGATCTTGTAATAACTCAAGCCGTCAGCCTTGATCGGGGCGTGTTCCCGTAACTGCTCAAGCAGGCCAGCGATGATGGGCGGGGTGTCTTTGTCGAATCGGGACTTGCAGCCAGGGAGAGCCAGCAGTTCATCCCTCTCCTCTTGGCTCAACGTATCCTCAAGTAGCTTCCTCATGGCATACGCCTTATCTCTGCTTCCCACTCCTTGGCGACCTTCCTGCTTGCACGCCCCATCTTTACCTCACCCACACACGCAGCCCTGCCCCATAGGGATGTGTCCTTCCTGAGCATGTATTCCGGCTGTCTGTTGCCCAGCCCGATAGAGCCGACGTTGCAGTGCCAGTTCGGTAAGAGGACTTTGCTGGTTCGCCTGGCCTGCGTAATATCGACGGGGCGGTGTGTATGTCCTCGCACAGTGAGCCGCCAGGGGTGTGCGCCACAGGCGTAGTTCATCTGTAGCCCCTCGTCTTGGTCGGAGTTCACCGAGATGTCGAACCCATGGTAGAAAATAATCTGCCCTAATTGATAACAGCCCTTCTTACTCTTGGCGTATGGACGCTGCTTCCACCGCCGGAACTCCTTGCCGAACTCCTTGTGGTTGTTCCAGTCGCATAGGGATCGCAGGTCGGCAGGGATACGCCGGGGGTCTTTCCGAAGTATGTTGTCATCGTGATTGCCGTGGTTCCAGACACACTTGGCCTCGGGCCACGCCTCCCTCAGTGAGTTGAGGTAGCCAGCAGCAGACTCAAACTCATCCTCCAGGCTATGCGACACCTCATCGCCGTGTACCGATGCAGCTACAGCGTCCATCACATCGCCCAGGATGATGATGTGCGTAGGCTTGACTTCTGCAATGGTAGAACACAGCCACTCTCGCCCTTCCTCGTCCTGAAAGGGAGCGTGGATGCAAGAAGCAGCTACAAACTTGGATATCAAATCGCTCTCCCCCGGCTCACCCTTATTTGGGCAGGAGCTTGGAGGCCATCCCTTTGATGAGCGTCACAACCGTCGCTCCGGTCAGATGACCCAAGGCGAACGCGATCACCCAACTGCCTGCAAGTGCAAAGACATTCTGAAACAGATCAGTCATTACCCTGTCCCTTCAAGAATCGTTGTATCGAGATCCACACCGCCACGCCTGCCACAACTGCTGAACCCACAGCAATCGGCACTACGAATATATCGGCATATTTCTGTAGTAACCACGAGCCGACGCACAGTCCGACCCCGATAAACAGGGGACAAACACCCCTGGTGGGGGTTCCAAGGAACCTAGTCACTGTGATGAGGATGATGCCACCAAGAATAGCAATGCCCCCAGTCCAGGTAAGTGGGCTGAGGGGATCGGCAAGGTCGGGGACCACCGGAAGTGGAGCTTTATCCGGTGAAAGCGCGCTACCCACGCGTGTAAACAGAGAGGAGAATGGGTTGCTGCGACACCCACAAAGACCCGCCGTGAAAAGAAGGAGAAGGAGATACCTGAGTTTCATTCCGCGTTTTCCAGCCGCTCAATCCTGTTGAGCATGCGTTCCTGCATAGAGGCGATGTTCTCCAAGTGGGCGGAGATCACAGCCTGATTGACTTGCAACTGAGTAATAGTTCTATGTGTGCTGGCGAATACACCGGCTCCCGTGGCAAGCAGGAAGAAGAGGGCGACCATTATGCCAGCCCAGTCTTTATGGGAGAGTCTGACAACTTGGCCCTCAGAGCTTGCCATTAGATCACCTTGGCAAGTATGTCCCCGATGTTGCCGCCGCCAGCATCATCAAGGGTGGATTGTGTTTTGACGGCAACGAGAACCTGGTTGCATCCCAGTAGATCGAAAACATGATCGTCAGGGTCGGGGGTCGTATACGCAAATGTCCCATCCTCAATGTCGTTGGTGAAGTCGGCAGTAAGGGTGGCGGTAATCGAATCAGACTTATTCTTCAAGCGACACCACGGGTCTGATGTACCACTACGTCCGAACACATAGATAATTGGCGATGTCCCCGATGTCTCTGCATCGTCGTACCTATGCATGAGGACGAGGGAAGTCCCCCGTCCATCAACATCAACATACTGAGTACCCGCAGACACGATAAGGTCGGGCCGCAGGTTCACAGCACCATCACTACCCGTGGGATGGTCGTGTGTCTCTGGTGTTGTATGGATGATTGTCCAGGCAGAAGAAATCTGGGCAGGACGGGTGATCGAGTTCGCTATATGGGTATCGAACGGTCCATGCTTGGAAACCGTTGCGTCTGCGAATGAAACATTGTCTCCCAAAGCCATATCAGTACCTCACATAATCTACTTCGGCCTGATCGAGTGTGTTCACTAGGTGTTCTGGATCACTCCTCTCGGCCATCATGTATAAGCAGTGAAGGACAACGTGCCGTTCACCCTCTCGGAACGCAGACTCACCAGAATCGCCGGGGATATGCGTGCTTCTTCCAACATGGAACAGCCCCATGAGGTCGCGCAACACCCGCTGACCCTGCTCTGATCCGAACGTGATCTTGTAGTCCTCGCGTTTCTGTGCTTGTACGTCAGACACCCGGAACCTCACTTATGTCCTTCATGCCAGCAGCAGCGTCACGGGAAGCTGATGCCTGCTGTTGTGCGAGCTGCGCCTGTTGCATCTGTTGTTCCTGCTGTGCCTGTTGCTGCCTACCCATCATAACCTCCGAAGAACTGCGAAGGTACGATGGATCTACGTTGTTCATGTCGAACAGATCACGGAAGGCAATGTCAGCATTCAGATTATCCATGATCGCTGGGTTGACTTGAACCAGAGGCGTAACAAGTGACATCGCCTGCATGAAGCTCTGCCCCTGGCTCTGCTTCTTGGACAATGCCATCGGGGATCGGTACGAGATGTTCAGGTCACGATCAGCGATAACATCCGGCATGGGCATGAGCCTGTCTGTATCCCGCATCCACTCAAACACATGCTGGATGACTGGGTTTAGCCACTCTTCGTACAGGCGACTGAGCATGGGTGCTGCGGCAAGTAGCCCCTGCTGCCTGCGCTCAATGATCTCTGTTGCCGTCATTCGGTCGTTGTCAGGTAACTTGAATGTGTCGAGGAAGTATGCCTTTTCGATCCGTGACTCACGATGAGCAAGCAGGCCCTCGCCTATGTCGGGCCTTGCGCCACTCATCAATGGCTGTGGCAACTCCCTGGTCCCCGACCGTGTATACATGATCGAACCAGGCGTAGTCCTGATCGGTCCCTCAATGCTGTTGGCCGGGATAAGGAGGGGTGGGCGTATAGCCAGCTCACTCGCTTCGATCACAGCCCGGCTCATGGCGTTGACCATCTTGATGCCTGGGAGAATCTTCATCGAGGGCGAGCGACCGTATACCTCCTCTGGAGCCTTCGACCATCGTGGGACGAGGTAGGGCATGGAACTGAACCCCCCCTCCCTGACCAACTCCTTGTTCTTTATGTCAATGTAGATGCTGGCAAACGGCATGTTCTTGGAATCGACCTTCAACGGGTCACGATCCGACCGCTTGATTACAGCGTGGATGAACTCCCACTTCTTATCTCTGTGCTTGGGTTCCTCTACAGCCTTGATGATCTTCTCATGCAAGTCATCTCCGAATACCTCATACGCCTCCAGAGCCGTCATCTTGAAGCGTCGATAGCACTCCACCCTCTCGCCAGCATCGTTCTCGGTCATGTAGAAGTTGGAGAGTTGTCGTGCTTGGAACGTCAGGGAGTTGGGCGATCTCCTGACAAGCATGACACCCGTGCCAAATGCACACAGGTCAAGGTAGATTTCATGGCTGTTTGTCGCAAAGCCCGACTCACTGGAGTCAAAGTAATCCAGCATCCGGGTTGTAGTGTCATAGAGCCATACCTTTGCTTCCTCGTTTTGGGCAAGCTCATAGTCGGCCAACGTCAATGAGAACCAACGAATGGATGTATTTGTAAGCATTCCGCTCAATGCCGACGCTAGAGACTCGCAGGCATCAGGAGCGACTTCGTTGTAAATTCGATTCCGTCTTTGGTCCCCGTCGTTGAAGTCAACCGTAAAATCGCGGGTTGGCAATACCAACTCGGCAATCTCCTGCCAATGCCATTCCCAGTTATCCCTGGCACCTTTGGCAGCTTCGTAACGCTTGATTACGTCATTCACGTTTACCGGCACATCAGCCTCCCAACATCGTTGCTGTATATGGCTCTGAACTCATCGTGTGTGGGCCAAAGACCATCGCCTGTGGCGTGCGCCTTTGTGATCGCCGTGCCATCAACTGGTTTGCCATTGGCGCAATGCCCGCCGATGTGGGTGGCTGAGGCGCACCCGGAGGTGTGAGGGGAGACAACTTGCTTGCGTTTGGTGACACCATTTTCCCGATCATTGCCCCCACCAACATCTGCTGCATGAATGGCCCACGAAGGCATGAAGGATTCGCGTGTGGATTAGAGAAACTAAAACTCATGTGTAGATACTCCTTGAGAAGTCAGCCAACGGATCATACTGGCTGAAGTCTTGGTATTCTTGGCGAGGAGCGTTCTCCTCCTCATCACTGGTTGCGTAACGCAGGCTCATCACAGCATATCTTGTTGCTGATTCTATATCGTCCTTTTCCGGCACGATACGCCCGTCCTTGCGGTGGAGCATCCTCTTCTCCTCGAACCACTCATGGAGGTGGCGGAACACCTTGAACCGCCCCGTCCGCATACGCTCTAGAATCTCGATGGTGATAGGTTCTCTTGATTGCCCACCGCCCTTGTAATCGTCATACCGTGCAGACTCAGGAAGCATGTTGCACCCATGCTGCATGTACTGATCCTTCAATGCCACACCCCCACCCTTGTCACGAACCATACCGTCATGGGGCCAGGCAACAGGAATCCAATCGCCACGCTGGGAGATCGCGTTGGCATGGTACAGAGCTGTCTCGCCTGACTTCTTGTAGCAGTCAGTGACGTAGATTACGTCTGTGTCTGCGTCGAACGCAATCCACGCCGCCGCTGCCGGGTGGTCGATGCCAAAGTCAATCCCCACAATCCTGCGGTAATACGAGGGGATCTCAAATGGGTCGCACATGATCTCCTCGTCAGCGACGGTGTAGACACCACCTGACCCCATCATCGGTACACCCTTGGCCCGTGTCGCACGTTCATGCTCAGGGTAGGACATATACAGGCGGTCACGCTCCACTTTGTTCAGGTGGGGGGATTCCTCCCATGTTGCCGTCGAGTAGAAGATGCCATCGCCCCCGCTGATGAAGTGCCGAATGATGTCAGACATCCCGAACAAGGGGGTACGAGAAAATATGATGAGTCCCTTCCTGTCGAGGACACGGGTTTGGCATTCGGTGAAGATGGTCGAATCAGTGGGTTCCTCGTCCAGCCATACGCCGTCACGGGACACTCCCTGAAATTTGACATTGCCCTGCTCGTATGACTTGAACGCTACCTCGCTCCATCCACCCGTCACATGCTTCACCCGCACACTGTCGAGGACGTTCTGCACACCACACTGCCTGAACGAGAACTCACCGATACAACTCTTTGGAACCCAGCCCTCGCCATTGGGTTCCTTCACGCCCTCCATCATGTCACCAAACAACATCTGTTGGCACACATCGCGCGTCAGTTCGTTGGTGGGTCCAGCGACGATCCATTTATTCGGTTGCTTGAACCGCCTGCCCTTCCACCACTCCGGGTAGATGCCTGTCAAGTGGATGGCGACTTCCGCCCCCGCCGTCCTGGTCTTGCCTGTCCGGTTCCCCGCAATGATCGCACGCTCTGGACTGTCTGCCCCTGCATTGTGCCACTTGTGCTGCCAACCATAAGGCCCACCCTCATGCCCATCCTCGGCAAGTTTGGCATAGAGATACTTGATCTTGTTACGGTTCTCAGTCCGTTCAAGTTCTTCGATCAGTTCAAGGGCTTTGGTGGCAGCATCATCCATCAGGAACCCTTCGAGAGTCCAAAGAGGTAGAAGTTGCCTTGGTGGATATTGCCACCGCCGCCACCAAGACCACCGGGGCTGGAGCCGAAGTTATCCATAAACATATTGAAGGATCTGACGGGGAACGTGACCCACGGACCACCGGTAGCGGTTCCACTCGGCTGGTCAGCAATGCCCGCACCACCCAGGCTCGCCCCCTCTACTTCTAGGTGCTGCGGTTCTACACCACAGAATCCATCTACAATTGTTGAATATAGGCTGGTATTACTAGCATCGGTTCTCCATGTAGTCATGGTTGCTGTAAACGTACATATAGGCCGAGTTACAGGTTGCAGAGTGGAGCTTGGTGCAGGATTGAGGAATCTCATATCTAAGGAACACAACTTTTGCGCGGTTACGGTATCAGCCGTACTGGACGAACTACCATCAATCGTATTATCGTCTGCGTTATAGCCAATGAGGCCAAATCCATCATCCACATTAGGGTCGACACCATCACTATCGTTATGGAGTGGGTTGAATATAAGCCATATCGAGTTGCCGCCCAGTGCCCCCTGTCCAATCACATATTCATGCCAATTGTCTAGATGGGGGCCGGAAATAGGGTCAGTGGTGCTACCAGCATCCATACCCCTGCCAGTGGGAATACCGTAAGTATGACCACGCCAGAAATAACCGGCACGTTCATTTGACGTATTGCCGTACATATTCCCCGAAGCACCAGCAGCATCGGTACTCCACCGCATAGCAAGATGGTCCCCAGAAGTCGCGGCAACCACATCCGTAGCGACCAAGCGGAGTTCCAATAAATCTTCCCAAGCCGTCGTACTGTCATCGCTGGCGAAGGTGACTGATCCTGCGGGTTCATCGCCAGTTACGACCTTGGTTTGCAGTAACGTCCAGTTTTGAGCCACGTTGGCGACATACCCAACAGTTGCAACTTCGCCCTCGTCTGCCCCGGCAGATGGAGTTGTGACATTGATGATCTTGTTGTTCTTAGCATCAATCTGGTTATTCCCAGCATCAAGAACAAGGGTGTCCTCCGTAGCCGATGTAAAAGTCATCGTGTCATCGCCGTGGGTATAGACGATCTTGCCTATGTCGTTGTCAGCAGCATCGCCAAAGTGGATGTTCCCCGTGGTTGCACTCGCAATGGTAATGCCAGCGGTGGTGGCGTTCTCAATGACCAACTCATCTGAATCGGCATGCGCACTAGAAGAAGCTAGGTCTGATGTGGTGATGTGAACGTGGCCGTGTGACGGGTCAACCGCACCCATGCCAAGTGGAGCAGCCAGAGAGCCACTGATCCGACCAGAAACCGTGAGGTCATCACCAACCGTGACATCGCCCGCCGTCTTGATGTCGCCGTCTGCTATCGTCGCAGGATCAATGTTTACGCCAAGGCGGTCGAACCGTGCGTTGTCGCCCGTATCCAGGCCCAGCGTAGTCTTGATCTGTGCAGGCGTTCTCTCGGTCCATGCGCCAGAAACAACGGCGATCATGTCATCGTTATCGTCTGTAGTAACGGTTGGCAGGTTGCCGCCTGTGGTCTGGACAGCATCCAACTGCGCCTTGTTGATTGCATCGGTATCGGCTGTCCCGGCCTTGACGTTCTTGACCTGGCGGGTAGTCGCAGCGGATGAGCCGCTACGTGGTGGGCCTGCATCCCAAGCTGTCGGATCGCTTGATGAGGGACGAATCGCCCCTTGTGCAATCATGGTCAACTTGTCCAGGGAGTCCTCATGGCTCTCTGCGGAGAACACCCCGCCCGCCTGGTAATCGTTTTCCTGTGTCGCTGAGACAACACGGACGATCTCAAGGGTTCCTGCTGATGTGGTTCCGTGCAACTGAACCGACCCACCGCTCTCATCGCCAGCTCCAGTAAGGGTGTATTCTGTCGGTGGATTGGCAGAGGATGTGCCTTCTGTAAGGGTGGTTGTTACCCCGGATGATGTGAGGGTAAAAAGCACAATGATGTCACTGTTCGCCAGGAACTTGAACGGAACAGAGAACGACGGGCTTGAAGCCGAGCCTGATACTGTGTGCGTAGAACGATCCGCTGTATTAGTAATGGTCATCGTAATCCACCTGTAATCGTGTTGTAATCTTCATCGGCGTTTTCTGGCTTGGGCCTTCCACGCCGTTCAATTGGTCGCATTCGTCCACTAGGGATGCTCGATGGGTCGGCTTCAGACGACAGAACAAACTCAAGGATATCCGTCAGAACGTTGACCACTGCGTTCTTGTTGCCCGCAGCGATACCAAAAACCTCATATGTATCAATCGCTTGTATAAGAAGTTCGGGCAAGTCCCCCGATTTACGGTATTCCGCAATAAGCTCCGGGGATTCAGCGACCGCATGCACTAATTCCTGCATCACGCGGAAAACAGGAGAGCTGTTCGCGTCTATGGGCCTACCATCTGAATCATCAATCATCGCCATAATTTCTTCGAGAACTGGGGCTATGTTTCCAAACGGAATGAATGCACCGAGGGTTTCGATGTTCTTTCTTATCCACAACCCAAGTTTGCCGTTATCGGGATCATCTTGATCCCCGAACAAGCTCTTGCGCCCCAGGAGATGTGCATACTTTTCATAGTGGGCAACGTATGTAATATTCATAATCATCGAAGTAACAGTCAAGCTTAGGGCTGTTCCGAGCGGGAACTTCCCGGTTTCGTTCATTTCCCTCTTCATCTCCCACATCTCATCAGTTACGTGTGTCACATACTTGTTTCTAAAGGCACGGAACATGAGGAAGAGGCCCAGTGTGGCGTTGGTCTTTCCCAACGACGAAACAAAGTCATCGTGTAAAGCATCGAATGTTGGCTGTGTCCGAACAAGAACATCAATCACCCATTCGTTTACCAACTCAGCTACTAATCTGTCATAGAGATCCACCTTTAGTTCGCCAGTCTCGGGATCAATGAGCCTTCTGGCGACTTCCGCGAACTCATCAGTTCTGTCTTTCTTGGTGAACCTGTCAATAACCCTATAGCCCGTTGCTTCGCTGGTCAGGGATCTCTCCAACTGATCAGACACCCACACCTCAACCCCATCTTGGATTCTATAGACCGCTGCGGAGTCAAAGCCTTTGACACCAGACCAAGAGATATCCTCCCACCGCTCCCACGCGGTCACAGCCTCCATCCCCAACGCCCTTCCACCTTCTCCCGAGTTACTGATGATCCTGTGACCATCACCGTTGAATCTCTCGCGCAAGTATGGGTTCCTGTTTGCCCGTTCTACTATGCCAGCCTGCCGCGAGCCGTCGCCACGCGCTCTGGCTGCCGCCGCCAGGCCCATAGATGTGGTTAGGATGTGCTTTGGGATGTAGTGACCCGTAAGAACCACCGAAGTAAACTGTGCCATAGCAACTCTGAGGTTGCCCGTCAGCATACCAGCGGTAGATGTCCGCCTTACAAACCTTGCGGCTCTGGCAAAAGCATCTTCACGACCAGTAAGGCCAAGAACCTCCATCGTTATATTCCGAAGCACCTGTTCAACCTGACGCAGAGGGAACTCGCCCTCTGTCCCCTTCATTAATTCCATCAGGCCCATACTGCCCTCTCCGGCAAGTGGGTCGTAAAGTATGCTGTAGAGATCGGTAAAGTGTGAGCCGAGGCGAGCCAGGGCAGACGATTGCTGCACATGGCGATCAAACTGCTGTATCCCATCCTCTATTTCTATGAAATTCTCATACACCGCATCCTCGGGAAGAACACGATCCTTGCCAATGCCGGTGTCCCTTTCGACACTTGCTCGGTTATCCCCGTGAAGCCCCTGTTGCAACTCTTCTGGGATTTCCCCCCTCTCTCGATCACTCCGGGCCTCTGGTCGCATTTTCCATTTTCTTGCTTCATAGTTATCGTGCGTTTTATCCGGCAAGCCGTTTTCCAAGTAATGATCGGACAAACGATTCCTGACCTCATACGCCATGTGTGAGTGGTGGTACAAGGCGACCTCAAAGGCAACCATATTCATGTCGCGTTCGCCCACGGGAAACTCTGGATCAGTTAGTTTCCTCATCATCTCTTCGGTCAAGTAGAAGCCGCCGCCCTTGCCCGCTTCTGCATCCCATGTATCGTGCGTCCCCTTTATGTAAATACCAGCCCTTTCCACGCCTATTGTGTTGCCTTCAGCATCTTTCACAACCCCTTCGTTCAGGAGTAGATCCCTATTCCAAGGGTCCATCAGCGTACGGTACAGATGCTCCAGTTGACCGTATGATATTTCAAGGTCGATGTCCTCAAACCTACCCTCCTCGTTCTTCCGCTGTACCCTGATTGTCGTTGTACCAGTTGACCCCGGACTTCCAACCGCATCGGAAAGCTGTATCAACTCCTCTTTGGTCAAACCCATGTTTCTAAACGCCGCCCGCCTCGCATCGGCAGAGATTTCTGAGTCGGCCTGAATCTGACCCAAAATCTTCCGTGTCCGAAGGTAGAAGGTGTAATACATCACCCCGCCAGACTTATCTGCCAAACGCTTCGTGAGCTGCAACAAGCTCGACCGCATATACACACCATAAAGCCCGCCCCACACAGACTTGATGGGTTTTTTATCGCCCGCCCTCCTGAATCCCAACCTAACCAATACGTCGTCTTCTTTGTAAGTCCGTTTTTTCCTCAAGTCTGGGCGACCCTTATTAGGCTCTCTCCGCGCAGTTTCGTCAGCAACACCCTGTGTTTCTTTATCCACCCTTTCCGTGCGTCGCCTGGCGTTGAGTGATCTTTGCAGGGCATAGATGGAGTTGACAGTATGAATGGCCTGTAGTGCCTCAAGGACGTTTTGTGGGTCCACATTGAGGTCAGGGTCTTTCATCTCCCCTTTCATGGATTCCTCTGTTACCTGTACCTTCCGTAGACGAGAAACCTGGCCGTCAATACTGGTGTCGTATGGAATGCTCATGTCGCCCGCAGCAACCCGCTGGTACATATCCAAGTATTTCTTGCGTGTAGCCTCTGAGAAAGCCCGTGTATCCATGTCCAGGTTCCCGATGCTGGCGAGGATGTTATTGAGCCACATGCGGTAAACTCGGGGCAACCTTGTCACAATGTTCTTCGCCGCCGAAACAAAAGCAGCATGAAGATCAGCAGGGCTTTCAACCAAATCTGCCGGGGCTGAGTGTTCAACCGCCTCCTGTATTCTGTTTCTTGGGGGTGCTGCTTCAACAGGAACCTCTGCCTCGGCGGGGGCTTTCTCGCGGGGGGCTTCTGCCTCGGCGGGGGCTTTCTCCTTTGGAACCACCAGCTTCCCGCCCTCGCCACCAGGATCGGATGTGATGTTCTTGGGATCTGCGATGAGTTCTTCTGTCAACTCCTCCGTCCACTCTTCTTCTTTGTCACTCTTCCTGTGATCGTTCATCACGTTATAAGCGGGCCTGGCAACATCGGGAGTTGTTTGGATTAGAGTTATATCGCGCTCAAGGCCACCCGCCTTTTGCGCCGCATCAAACTCTGCTGCGGTTAGTGGTTGCCTATAGTGTCCCCCAGCGCGGGCTGAATCCCGCCACATAATCTCGCCCGTCTGTGTGTCCACGTATTCCCAATAACGGACGGTTTCATCTTGTGCCGTTCGTACAAGTTGATAATTACCCGTCAGGGAGTCGCCGGGTTTCAGTCCCATGCGGCTCTCAAGCGCACCAAGCATCTCTGCCTCGGGTGGCGGGAGTGCAGCGACTCGCCTCAGAGCATATAGCTCCTGCATTACCCCTTCGATCCTCGCCCTCCCGGCTCCAGTAGGGTCTGTGTATTCTTCTGTAAGGAAATCTCTGAGCCTTGTTGACCTGTAAAGGGCCATTCCGTTTTTTACCGCTAGGTCATATCTTTGTTGCGGTGTTTTAGCTTGTCTCCACTCAGCCCTGCTATAGATATGACCAACAGCCATAAACGACGCATTTAGGATAATAAGGCCAAACCCCTCCCCAAGATTGGCCCTGATGGTGGGCCATAATTTCTCAGGCACAGTTAGCCACGCATTACTTTTCCCATCTATTTCATAGTGGTTTACCCACATTTGCTGCAACAAATCTGCGGTACTTGCGGCTGCCCCAGAGTATTTGAGGAACTGGGCTACTGCTGGGGGTTGGGCCTCCAGAAACCCCTTTACAATCGCCATTATTCTTCCTTCTCTGTACGCGCGGGCTGCCCATCTCCCAGCACCAGCCAAGCCTCCCGCTGACTCCAGGGTGGCAATCTCAGCTTGCACACCCTCCCCCCTTACCCGTGATGACAGACTGGCCGCTATGTCATCAAGACTCCTTGCCGACTGTGTTCTTCTTAGAGCATCAAGCTCTGCCGTCATTCCCTGCTTCGTCCTTCCCATGTAATGGCCGACACCCACGAACATCATGTTCAGGCGAACAACCTCTAACGCAAACACCCCAAGCGCGATCCCTGAACTTCCGGTCTTTCTCTTTGCATCATTCGCTGCCTGGGTAGCCATAAGGCCAATCGTTGTCTGTAACACGGCCCTATTCTTGGTTAAGATCGCTGGTGCCCAGATAATGATGCCGCCGCCAAAATCAATGGCCTTGTCGCCAAAGCCCACCAAAGCCCTTGCAACGGTCGGGTTATCGGGATTTTCTGAGTAGAGTTGGAATAGGCCGTAGATTTCGCTGCGGGTGGCTATTTCCAGTTGTTCTCTCTCGGCCCACTCACCCATATTCAGAATCGCGTTTCGCCACTGATCCCCCGATTCAGACGTAAACTTATCAAAGAATGCGCCCGCATTATCCCATCCATGCAATTCCAGACTGGCTGGCACCTCAAGGAGGAGGGACTGGAACAGTCCTATCGCCTCATCGACCGACATTCCTAGTTGTTCGTATGCCGTGGCTTGGGGGCTATCGACACCCTGCCACCTAATGTTGGCTGCGCCCCGGTGGTAATGGCCCAATAAAGCCCTACGCTCTGCTGCCGTAAAGTTCTGCTGTGCGTCAAGCTCAAGATCAGTCATCTCCTCCCGGGGGGGGACGATTGCTTCCCTTGTTACAGGGGATGGTGGTGGCTCGGTGGGCTGAACTGGCTCCACGGCCACCCCTGGCGTGGCATCAGGCAAAACCTCTGGTTCCTCAACGGAGGTCGGGTTATCTTCGGGTGGCAGAATCATCGTGGCTTCGGTGGCCTCAGGCTTCTCTCCCATATGTTCCCGTGTGGGAAGGATTGGGGGGAAGGACTGGATGGTGGGGCCACCCGAGTCTTATCTTCCGTTGTTCCCGCTGCGCCTCCGGTCGTGCGAAACAGCCGTGATAACTCCCCTGTTTCAGAAATAAACCCATGCTCTACCGAAGCAATATCGCCAGGAGGCCATCCCAAGTCAGCAAGAATGTCATCCAGAATAGCCTGAACTTCAGGCTCCTTATCTTCCGGGTGCCTCATAAAGTGGTTGTTCCACTCGCGCGTAACAGACTCTTCAAGCCAAGTGGTGGCGATTTTTTTTATATCGCGCAAGTCAGAGAGACGGTGGATGTCCAAGAAGCCCTTGCCCCATCCCTGTGGTCTTTTATACGCAGCCAGCTCTGGGCCAAAATTGTCAGCCCTGAAAATCACCTCGGGATCTTCTGCCTGCTCTAGCCACAGAACGAGTGCATTGTCAAACCTGGCTGCTTGCCCCTGCATTGGATCGTCCTCCATAGACCACCCAGAAGCACGCAGTTCATTGATCTGTTCCTCCATAAGAGGCTTTGGCACTCCCCTCCAGGGCTGACTTGTAATCCCCAGTCCACCAGCGAAGTTCGCAACCGTTTTCTCGTGCTCTATTACGTTGCCATCTTTATCATAAACTGTCGGGCCGCCCCATTTCTCAATAACCCAATCATCCTTCTCCACATCGTGTGCTCTGTGTTCATACATAAGGAGTTCTCTTACTCCGGTCTTTATGTTTCTTATGACACGGTGGCCCCCGGTAACTGCCCTGTAATCCTCCCTGACAATGTTCTGACCAGACCTCACTCCGGGTGCTGGCATGGGATACACCTGATGCCCAATCATCCAATGAACCTGGGTTGTGTTGGTTGACCATCGGTATTCGCTCATTCCCACCAGTCTCCCGTTATGGGTAACAGGCGTAAGGGTTCTCCTGCCACGCTCATCCCTCGTTGCCTGCTCATGCTCTGACCACCATATATGCCCCGCGTAGTTTCTGTTATCCACCAGTTCTTCCAACTGTTGTGTCGCAACAGCTCTGGAAGCTGGAGGCATGGAGAGGATTTCATTGCCCTCTGCATCGTATCTCGGGGGGCTACCATCGCCTATTATTAGACCAACGCTGCGACCTGTGTATAGGTAGTTGCCAAGGTTCCTGCCGAACTTGACATCGCCTGAGGCTGATGTCCAAGAGCGAACCCCCACCATCTCCCCAGTCTCAGGATCAAGAAACTTCTCCGTTATGCCCACCCTCCGGTATGGCTGTAGGGATGTTCCCTCCTCAAGACCAACAACCTCACCCTCCTCATCTCGCACAAGGCTCCCCATGAACGGGGGGATCTCGGTGGGTGATTCGACTGGTGAATCTTCTTGTGGTGTAGTGGGTGTATCGTTTGCCATTATCTCTGCTTGTTTTTTATTCTTATACGCTCAAAGTGTAGGATTGCACCTTCAGCGGCATATTTCCTAAAGTCTTTTAGTGTCACGGGGTTCGCATTGATACGGGCCTGCGGATCAAGCCTGGCTTGTGCGTACATATGGCAATAGATATCCCTAACCTCCATGCGCTGATCCTCAGTCATTTGGCCTGGCTTTAGACCATAAATATCTTCGTAGTATGTGCGTAATAACGGCCCGTCCATCAATTGTTCATGCGCTGAATGCTCTGGCTGCCCCTCTGGGCCATTGTATCCAACCAAGAACGCAGGGTTATAGCCAGGGTTGCCCAGAACCGTTCGATCATTGGGGTTACTAAAGCGAGCAGCATGTTGCAGCATATAAATGTCATAACGCTGAACGTCAGGAGCATCCAACATCGCTTTGAAATCCCTGAATCTTCCTGCTTGGCCCGCTGCTGCCAATGCCCTCCTTACATGCCCATTGGGGCTGAATATATCCATTGCGGCCTGCATCTCATCTGGATCATATCTTTCGCCATCTCCCAGCTTTGAGCCAATCCAATTGAGAATGTTGGCATTGTGTACCTCGGGCTTGTAGAGAATCCAACCCGCCAAGACGTTCAATATAATGGGTTCCCTGTTGCTCAAAACTGCACTGTTCCACTCTTGGTTCAATCGGGCATCAGTTGGCTCCAAGTCAGACTGTCCCAGATCGGCAAATTGGCCGCGCCTCACCATTTGAGCAGTCCTTGACTGGTTGTGGGCAAGCCTTCGGGGTACAGCCAGTTCTTCGTATCTTTGATCTGCCTTTGTTCTTAGTGCCTTCCACTCCGGTCCAATCAAGCCCTTGTATTTTGGGGATGTGAGTACGCCATAAGGATCTGGATGCTTCCCACCCCTTATGGCATCAAGTGTTGAAGATGCGGCCAGCACATTATGATCCTCAGAAAGCACATCTATAAGTCGATCCAAGAACACCCGCTCCAGTTCCCTTTTTGGCTCTTTTCCCAACCTTACCATCTCATCGAAAGCGTCTTTGCCAAAGTAATCTTCAGCATCAACCGTATTTTGGAGTATGAAGATCGCCTTAATTACTTCCTCCTGGGACGTTACCCTGGCTGTGAGTGGGTTGTTTTCCTGCTCCTCTATACGGGAAATGTCGGCGGCATACGACATGGCGTTCATAACCGCTTTGGTGATCCCTTTATCTGAGGCATCGTGTTCGGCATCCTCCTTGGCTATATGGGCAGCTTCGACAATCACCGACAGGCGGCCATCAGTCAGATTGTTTTCATAGAAATCCCACCGCTCTGCCTCGGGAGTACCGGGTGCTGCGTCTTTTCCCTCTTCCAGCTCCAACAACGCCTCAAAGTTATCCAGGTTGTGTATGACCCAGTGATTTGCAAAGTGTTTAGCGGCGGTGGCTAAGATGCCATCTATTTCAGCACGACCGAGTTGTGGGCCAAGAGTATTCAGGGCCGCCTCATACGCTTTGTATGCTGACTGCCCGTCCTTGCCATCGTTCCTGATATCCCCAGATTCAGAGTCGCTTTTTCGCTGTAGCGTGACGGTTACGTCTCTTATGGTGAGTTCTGGAACATCTTGCGACACCTTATCTCGCTCTACAACTAATCGCCTCATGCCAGCGATAAACAGTGCCTCCCGTTGTTCCGGCGATGTCCCTGGTTTGTTTGCCATGTATACAGACAGGTTATTTTTGAGGAGGGCTTCTGCGGCGCTGTCGTAATAAGACAATATCTCATCGAATGGCTCACCCCTTGCGTCTAATCCTATGTCTTGGAAATCCCGCTGTATTGCCATCTCGAACAGTATTACATCTCTTTTGCTACGGAGTTCCTTGGCCTCTGCATCTCTCCTGGCTTCAAGATCAGCGATTCTGAGGATTGCGTTGCCCACCCCTTCCAGGCTGCCGACAGATGGGGTTGGGAATATCCCCGGCACGTTGATGCGCGCACCGCCACGGGCAAGGCTCTGTGCTTGTGCCATTTCTTGTTCTGCGGATGGTCCGCTGTTGAATGCCATGTCAAATATCCATCATGTGAGCAGTGATTGGCTAAAGTCCTTGAAGCTAGGTGTCCGGGTCAACCCCACGAAATGACCTGCCGCTCGCGCGTATGAGTCCGAAGCCGCGAATTCTCCCCGCATCCTCGCCTGGCGCGCATCCAGTTGCGCCTGATACTGCATTCTTGCTATTTTCAGCTTTCCCTCAAACAAGAACGTTTCGATAGCCATTATATCTCGGTCATGTCCAGCCATGTATTCGTCCATTACCGATCCGGTAAAGTTGAGTCCCGCCCCGGTAGAGCGCGTTTCGTACTGCTCTCTCTTTATGTAAAAGGCCCGCCTGAGGTGTCCCTCTGCGAGTAGCTGGGTGGCCTTCTCGTTTTCTATGTCCCACGCAGCGGCGGTGAGGATATCTGCGGCATTGACCCTGCCCGCTTTTTTCTCTGCCTGGCCGGTGAATATACCGGCAAACATATTCGCCATATATCCGGTTGCTGGATTCGATAGCAATGAGGTCAACGACATCACACGCCCCCAATATCAACTTCGGAGTGTATGGCAAGGATGGTCATGGGCTGCGGCCCGCTGTGCTGGATCGTTACCTGTGCATCCCTATTGCTGCTGATGGTTACACCGACATCCTTCATGCCTGTAAATAGATCGGGGGGCATATTCATATCATCGGACGGAACGCGGTAATCAATCTCGTCTATTCTGTCGCCAAAGCCCGCCTTGCCCCCAATAGACCTGAACAAACGTATGAGCGTCTTGTAGGCGCGTACCTTGTATCCACGGGTATCCCCTGAGCGTGACGAGAAGATGAGGGGCATCGTCTTGATCTCGCTCGTATATGGGAGTCCAACGTGGACTATAGATGATGCGCTCAAGAGCGTGATAGTACCGTCACTGGCTACTGTGTATGTCCCAAGATCAGCCCCATCCCCACATGCACCAACCGTTTCACCGACAAGGTGTGTGAGGCCAGTGATGGCCGTTACTCTCTTGCCGACCTTCCCGCCCCCAGTGAATGCGTTGAATGACCGCCCATCCTCAACGGATTGTGCCGTGCCAGCAATTTCCCCACCAGTGAAATTAGTCCTGGTCATACCAGC
>Ga0114906_1000742_pt1 | contig 17845 bp, 10 predicted proteins | sample MalvirDeepMed_M9_FD_89687 | JGI IMG/M metagenome (GOLD analysis project Ga0114906, IMG submission 89687) | Marine viral communities from the Global Malaspina Expedition - Malaspina viral metaG DeepMed_M9 | ecosystem: Environmental > Aquatic > Marine > Oceanic | place: Mediterranean Sea...
ATCTAAAGATGGTTTAACACCTATATCTTTACATGGAATGAAAGATTACTTTAGAGATAATTTAAAAAACGAAAGCTTACTATTAGGCAGCTATGATAAAAAGAAAGACGAATATAACGTAACTATGCCACATGCTCAGAATACGGTTACATTTAATGAGAACGTAAAAGGTTGGACAAGTTTTAAATCTTTTGTACCCGAGGGCAGTGTTGGGTGCTCTGGAGATTATTACACGTTTAATAAAGGTAAAATTTACAAACACCATGCTAAAGATGTTAGTGAAGAAAATAGTGCTACTATTAATAATATTGTTTATAGCTTAGCAGATGGTACAAATCCAAACAATTACGCTGATGGAAAGTATTTTTATATAACCGACGCGGAGTATAACATGCTAGTAGGAAGTTTAAGAGCTATTACTGGTACACAGGGTAACGCTACGGGAGTAAACGCTACTATTTCAGAAAAAGTAGGTCAATATAGAGACGGAGTGTTTGTAAGATCTGGTTATATAAGAATATGGAACGACCCCCTTGGTGGTGGAATACACGGTAGATGGAATGCTAGTGGCACAACTTCAGATGGAAGTGTTTCTAACGCGGACGATTGGGCTGTTGGCGATGTGATAGTTATACCTGGTTCCAGTTATAGAAATGATTTTTATAATCAACCATATAGTTCTACTATTGATGTGTTATTGAATGATGCCCCTAGTAATATTAAGACTTATAATACTGTTGATTATGAAGGTACTGAAGGTTGGACTGTTGCTAGTGTAAAAACAGATCAAAGTGAAGGCACTGTAAATAGCTTTGTTGAAAAAGAAGGTAAATATTACAATTATATACAAGGTATTAATTCTGACATTGATAATAATACAGATTTTGCTTCTGCGGATATACAAGGCGGTGGTATATTGTTAGAAACACCAGATATTGATGAAGATGACGGTAATAGTGGTGTTGTCGCATTGACACATTTGACATTAAAACTAAATAGTATAAACACGTCCATGCAAGTCGGTGATACTCTTTATTATGTAAAAGCAGTTAATTTAAACTCTACGACCGCTAGTAATGTTGTTAAATATGGACCAATAGATTCTATAAATAGAGATTTAAATGAAATTAAAGTGATTCAAATAAATTATCAAGCAGGTGTTAATGAATTTGAACAAAATGATTTTTTAATGTTTGCTAAAGACAAAAGAGCAAACAAATCAAGTGTTTCTGGTTATTATGCTGATCTTAATTTTGAAAACAATTCTGTAGAAAAAGCTGAACTATTCACCGTTGCCTCTGAAATACAAGAAAGCAGTAAATAAATAATATATGATTATAAGAAATTTTGAAATAGATACTAATTATATTAGTAACGATGGTGAAATAAGACCATATAGAATTGTTGCCAATAATGGCAGTATATTTAGTCTCGTTGTTGAAAGACTAGTCGGTAGTACAACAACATATTATAATTTTTCTACACAATCTTTTGGCAGTTCTTATAAAAGGTTAAAGAATAGAAAGGTATCAGGTTCTTATTACGAAGGTCAAATTGTTTTTCCAGCCGGGGGATTAAGCTCTGGTAATAATCCAAATACTTATACTTTTAAACTTTTTGCAGAGTCTGCTTATGGAACAAGTCATGCAAGTGGTGAAGAGGCTAGATTTGCAGACGGATCATTAGATTTAAATGGATCTACAGGTTCTAACTCTAATTTGTTACAAAAAATAATATATCAATATCCAACAACTGTAGTTACTATTCTTGGCTCAACACCTAATAGTGTGACGGCGTTTACAAGTCCACAAGCTAACACCGCTAATTCTGTAAGTGTACAAAGAGGTAGAAGTACTGGGTTAAACCCTTTTTCTTTAACCTTCACACTTAACGCTGCTAAAACTGGGTTTTTAAAAAGACAACCTTCGGCCTCTGATTTTTTTGGATTTAGTGGGATGAGTATAACAGAACCAGTATCAACACCTAGCAGTAATATAGGTAGTCTTGAGACGGGTACAACTACTAATCCAAGGACAACTTCAAATAGAGTAGTGTTTTCTGAAGGGTCAGATATGCCGTCGGTTGGATTCACTCTCATTTCTAATAACTTTGTAAACCCTACTGGTACCCCAATAATAGTTACTCATATAAACCCAGATGGTGGTAATTCTTTAGAGGTGCAAATTAATCAAAGTCTTTACTATGGTAGCGCTGCTAGTACCGCGACGTTGTCAATAAACTTTCGAAATATTCATTACTATAGATGGAAGGCGTCTGACGTGTCTAAATTAGTAAGTGGATTGAATTTAATAATATCATCTGTTGTTGCTGGTGGTGATGCTGTTGTAATATCTGAATTTAAAGACTCTACAACGCAAATAATAGAAACCACAGATTCAGATGGTGGTGTTACAGAAGAAGATGTTGAAATCATCAACTCTTATTTCCCACCAATAGATACTTCTGGTTATGATCCAACAGTAACAAGAGGTGTAATTACTTCTCAGGCTGGCTTAATAACACTTAGTGCAGCACAAAATCCTTCAACATTTAGAAACACAACTGCAAAGTTTCATGCATATGGAGAGCGTGGAATGGAACTTATACATAACACTTCTCTAAATATCACTAATCTAGCCGCAGAGCTAACACCTGTTACAACAACTGTTAATGATGCTTCTAACGCTGATGGTGCCACGGCTCAAACAGCTATTGTTGTGGCTAGTGCAACGGGTATAAGAGACGATGTCAGTGTAATGTCTGGAGTAAATGTTACATCAACATCTGTTGATCCTTTGGTAACAAACATATCTGGAACAACCTTAACAGTGTCTCCAGCTCAATACTTACAACATGGTGAGACACTTACGTTCACCGGTGCTGGTCAAACATTTACAATAACAGGTAATTTAGAATTTAAAAATGTAGATACAGTTGATTTTACATTAGCCCTTGATGTAGAAAAGTTCATAACTGCTAGTTAGAGTAAAAATACACCAAAAACTGTAACTATATTTATATAAATTAAATTAAATTATGAGTAATAAAATAAATATTCGTAAAATCGAATTAAACGATTACGAATTTATAAATGAATGGTGGGCCGAACAAGGTTTTACACCTTTAGAAAGAGATATTTTACCTATGAACGGTCTAGGTGGAATTATTATTGAAAAAGATAAACCTATAGCAGCGGCTTATTTATACTTAACAAATTCAAAAGTTGGTTATATAGATAATTTGATAGCTAATCCAAAGTACGTTTCAAAAGATAGGTTTGATATTATATTAATGCTAATACAAGCTTGCGAACAAATGGCAAACGAAGTTGGCTGTTTGGAGATTTGGGCAATGACAGAAAGCGAGGGAATTATACAAAGGTGTAAAGCGCTTGGGTATAATACTTCAAAAAGAAGTTTCGCGCGTATATTTAGTACGTCACCTAATCTTGTAAACAAAACAAGTGCTGCAAATCTAGTTTCATCAAGACTAGGTAATGGGGATTATGTAGCGATGGATGAAGAAGAAATAGATGAAGGAATACAAAAAATAAACGAACAAGTAGAGTCTTCAGCCTTAACAAAGGAACAGAGTAAAGAACAGTTTGTAGCCGTAACGGAACAACTTGGGTTAAAGCATAGTTTTAGTTTTGACGAAGCTTGGGAAATTGGCGAGGAAATACGTAGGCGTAATAAATTTAGAAATAGTATAGTTACTCTTGAAAATCAAATTATAAATACAAATGGCGCTTTAGTTGGTAAAGAGTTACATGAGGCAAACCCTGTTAAACACACGTTTGCGGATGGTTGTTATATTAGAGAGATATATAATCCAGCCAATGAACTTATTATAACTAAAATACACAAAAAAGAACATCCATTCTTTTTAATGAAAGGAGAGATGTCAATATTAACAGAAGAAGGTATACAACGTATAAAAGCTCCTTATCAAGGCATTACAAAGCCAGGTACAAAAAGAGTTATATATACACACGAAGAATGTATATTTACAACAGTGCACGCAACTGAAAACACCACAATCAAAGACGCTGAGGATGAGGTTGTATGTACTAAATATGAAGATTTACCACCTGGATGTGACGCTTTGGAAATCTTGAAAAAAATTAATTTAAAACAGTAAATAATATGAGTGCAGTAGCAACAGCAATATATGTAGCAGCAGGCGCAACAGCGCTTACGGCTTGGATGGGGAGTAAATCCTCTAAAAGAATGAACCGTACTGCAAACGCACAAGCCGAGCAGCAGTTAAAGTTTCAAAAAGAACAGCAAGCTAAACTTGATAAGCAGAAAGATATATATAAGCAATTTAAGTTTCAAAACCCTTATGAAGGCATACAAAATTACTATGAGGGTATGGAAAATACTATGGAGGACTTGACTATAAATACACAGCAAGCCGAATTTCAAATGCAAAGAGGGGCTCAGCAAAGATCTAACGTTATGCAAGCATTGCGTGGTGCGGCAGGAGGTTCTGGAATTGCTGCTTTAGCACAATCATTAGCAAACCAAGGTGTTTTACAAGCAGCTCAAGTTAGTGCTCAAATAGGACAACAAGAGAGACAAAACCAATTAGCCGCTGCTCAAACAGGCATGCAATTACAAATGGCAGAAAGACAAGGTATGTCTGCAGCTGACATGGCAAGACGTGGGGGTGATGCTATGGTTCAACAGGCTGAAATGTCAAGACAATCAACATTGTTAGGCATGGAGTATGGTGGTATGGCTGGAGCAAACGCTGGCGTTCAAGCTGCCTATGCAAATCAAATGAATGCTCAAAACGCTAGCATGCAAATGCAAATGTCTAATATGCAGAATATGTCCAACATGTACACGAGCTACATGATGTACAAAGGTTAATAAAAATAAAATATGGCAAAAACTACAACAAATAAAGCAATGAGTCTTTTTGATCCTAGCGCTATGAGCGCTGGTTTTAAAATGGCTTATGGCGCAGAAATGGCAAACGTACCACATTCAAACGCAGCTATAGCTACTTCTAATGTTCAATTTTATTCAAAACTGATGGAAGATCAGAGCAAAATGTTTAAAAGTATATTAGAAAAAGATAAGAAAGACGAAGATGAAAGATTAGAAGGCATTGCGGAGAGAGTAAAACCCTTTACAGATGGCACGTTCTCTGACGAAACGTCTGCGGTATACGTAGATCACTTAAACACTTTAGAAAAAGAAAGAAAAGATAAGAATCTTGATAAAAAAGGTAATGAGAAACAACTTGCAAATTGGACTCAAAGATATAATAGATTTTTAAACGGGGCTCAAGCAAACACGAACACGCTAACAAGTATAGTAACAATGATTGAAAATAATCAGCATATTGGCAAAGGCATGACGAAAAAAGATCAAAGAACTTTGCTAGCTATAGGCGATTTGCATACAGGAAAAGCAACGGATGATCTTGACGCGAAACAAATAATCAAAAAAGGTGGTGAGGTTGTTTATGAAATAACAGATAGTAATGAAACGTATGAAGTAACAGAAGCTGACTTAAAACAACTTGTGCCTATAAGAGATAATAACGCTGAAGCTGAAGTAAAAGGGCTGATTAATGCTGTTGTAACCAAAAGTGCTGGTATGGACAAAGCAGTTAAAGATGATGTATTTGAAGACCAAACGTCAACATACAACGAGGTTCTAGATATTATTAAAAGAGCTGAAAATCCTCAAAACGCCTATTCAACAATATTAGATTTTAAATCTAACAACATGTCACAGTCATTTTTAGAGGCAATGAAAGATCCGAAAAGCACTTTGTTTACGACAATTTTAGAAACATTAGGAAAGACTCCAGGTAACCTTAGCGATGTTCTTAAGAAGATTGATGAAAAAGGTGATGGAGTCGAAGGTGTAACTGCCGCTGATTTTACTAAGAATAAAGAGAATATAGGTATTTTTATGGACGCTATAAAAAAAGATGCCGATGCTGGTGCTCCTCTTGCAGCAATGTTTATTGCACAAGAAGTAGCGCCTAATGAATATGAGCTTGCAAGAGCTAATAGAAAACTTAAAGAACAAAGTGTTACAAAATTAACAGAAACTGAACGAGCGGCAAAAATAACTACATTTAACATGTCTCAAGCAACACCTCCTCCGTTAGTTACTGTAAACAATAATCAATATACTCGTACTGAAGTGGAGATAGACGATCCTAGGTTTAAAGATGCTAAATCAAAACCACCAGCTGGATCTTATGTATACGAAATACAATATCAAAACGGAACTGTTAGATATTATACACCTTATGATATGACTTTGCTTTACGAAGGTAATCCTTATAATAGTCAAATGAACCAAATATCATTGCAAGGATTTCAAATAACACCAGGTGAATAAAAAGTCATTTTTAAATAAATAAAGATTTTAAATGGAATTATCAGAAGCTCAAATAGAACTTTACGCGGGAAATCTTGGGATTACGGTCGAAGAGTACAAGGCTAATCATTTGCCCAAAGCGCCTAAAGTAGGTGACTTTTTAAGGGAAGATGACGTTCGTTCGTTAATTACGGGTCCTCTTGTTACTGCTAATAAAAGACATTATAAGTTTGGTGCTGAAGAAAATATAACTAAAGAGTTAACCAAAATACTAAAAGGAAGTAATTGGTCTGTTAGAGAATCCGGCGCTGGTCCCGATGATAGCGTTGAACTTTCTGAAGGATCTAAAAAAGCGGTTAATGTAGGGCCTGGGGGATTATTAGCACCAGACTCTTATGGTAGCGCTGTTATTCTTAGAAGCGAGGGAGGCGTTGAAAGAAAGTTTATTCTTGATAAGTTGTTAAACCCTACTTTTGAACAGGATATGATTGATTTTCTAAAAGAAAACCCTAAAAGAGAGAAAACATATGAGCCTAAAAAAGAAGAATTTAAAACTTTTTTAAATCAATATTTTACTAGAGAAAAAGTAGAGGAAATAACTGGTAAAGAATTCTTAATAAATGTTAAAAGCGAAGATGATCTTAAAAAGAAAATAAAACAAGATCTTGGCTATAAAGCTTGGTACCAAAAAGATGCTAGAACTAAATTCCCAAAATTAACAGATACTGACATAGATCATATTATTAGTGAAAAATTTAACGAAGAAATTTCGTTAAAAAAACAAGAGCAGTTAAATATATTATCTTCTAAATTTCTTACTAGTTTAAAAAATGGTGAGTTTAAAGATAGCGAGGGAAACGATTTAAAAACGCAAGAAAACTTTTTTGAAAATTATAGAAAAAAATTAATAGAAACTTTTGACAATGAAGATGAGGCTAATTTAGCAACTATCAACATGCAGATACTTCATGGTGGTTTAGAGGGTGATGATTTAGATAAAAAAATAGAAGAAAGAAATCTTGTTATACAAAAAATAAAAGACGATGGTGGTAAATTTGCAACTTTTTATGATGTTAGATCTGGAAATTTAATACAAGCCCCACAGTCTAGAGATGCTGTGTATAAAGAAGAAGAAAGAGTTAGCGTTGAAGATGATATAAAAAATAAACAAAATAAAATTAAGCTAGAGTATAACAATAGAACTGATAGTAATGGTAATTCGACTATATTATCTTTTGTAGAAGATGGTTTTGAGAAAAATGCAATGCAAATATCTGAACTTGAAAATGATTTGTCTAAAATGGTTAATATAAGTTATATTCAAAAATACGTACCAGAATCTTACAAGAATAAAAACATGATGGCGCCCACATCATTGCCGAGCAAAGAGTTTACAAAGAGCATGTCAACTAAAGATATTTTAAGACTTCTACATGATAACTCTACAATGGAAAACATTATGGGTCTAAACAACTTAAGACCTGTAGATGGTATTGAGGTTGAGGTTGATGGCGAAACTAGAACAATTACGTCTGCTGAAGAATATTCTGACTACTTAAGCACAGTTAAAGAAAGATTAAAAAACTTAAAAATAGATCAAGAGGCTTATAAGAGAATGTATCTTTTAAATGAAAACGCTACTAGTATTGAAAAAAATGAAAGAGGTGGTAGCTGGACTTTTGGGATTTTAAAGCAAAATTCTAGAAAAATGATGTATAATTCTATTGCTGGTGATGGCGCTTGGGAAAACATGACTGGCACCGTGGCTTCTGAAGTAGACGTTGTAGATAGATACGTTGAAACATTAAATGAATTAGGGGTTCCAACTACTGCCGATCAAGATAATTATGCTAGACGAAGTTTTGGCGAGCAGGTTACTGAGGGTGTTGCTGGTAGTGCTGGTATACTTTTAGAGTTTGCAGTTGCTAATAAAGTTACAGCTGCCTTAAGAGCTGCTAAGATATTTAAAGGTGGTAAAAATTTAAATGATATTTTAAAAGGCGCGACAGCGACTAGATATACAAATAAATCGGGAGTTGTAATGACAGAGGCACAAATATTGGCAAAAGCAAATAAGGCAAGAAAATACAATACTGTTGAATCTTGGTCTAAAATGTATTTAGGTAATAGTGTTAGATCAATAGGAGCACATCCTATAAAATCTTTTGGTGCAAAAATAACAGAAGGTCTTATAGAAGGTTTAAAGTTTGGTTTTTTACCATCTTCTTCTGAAGATAGATTAGGTAGTTTCGCAACAGGTTTTGGTTTTGGATTAGCAGGTCAAGTTTTAACACCTATACTAGGAACTATAAGAGCTCATAATCTTACTAAAGTTATGCCTGAAAATGCTTTTGGGAGATTTGTAATTAATCAAGCCCCTAGATTAGACAAAGCATATTCACTTACTGTTAAAACACCTTTGGCATTTGCCACTGGTAGTGAGGTTGGAGAAATATCTATGGCAATGGCTAACGATGCCATGGGACTTGACGAAGTTCAAACTTTTTTAGGAGAGCATTATAGTGATTTTAGTGAAAGTGCTCAAAGATTTTTTGTCAACGCTGCTGTTGGTAGTACATTTGGCCTTACACATAAAGCAACGTACACTGTACCTAAAACTTTAAATGGTTTAAAAGCTGCTAAAACAGAAGCTTGGAATAAAAATTATACTAAAAGCAATAAGTATTGGGTTACAACCCCTGATGGCACAAGAAAAAGTTATTCTAGAAAAGAATGGAATGCTTTAAAGCCAAAACAAAGAAAAGCGTTAGAAAAACATCTTACTAGTAAGCCAGGTACAAAAGCTAGAGAGAAGTTTATGAAAAACTGGGAGAAAAATTATAAAGAGTTTTTTAGAAACGAAGATGCCGTTGAAATGTTTGAACGTGACATTAGAAGGTCTGAAGATCATTTAGATTTACTTGACCCTGTTTTAGCACCAAAAAGAATAGAAAAAATGTATCGTGATCAAAATGCTCATTATAATAAAATGGGAGCAAAGATACAGGTCAAAGCAGAAAACAACAATAGTGAATATTTTAAGGCGAATCCAAATGCACATGCAAAGGTAGAGTACATCAGTCCAGAAGGCAAATTGTTCACCCAGGCACCAAAAGCATTTTTAGAAAACGCTAAAGGTTGGAAAGTAAAACAAACGTATAACGTTGATAAAATAGAACGTGGGGTTGTTCCTCATGAACTAGGGCATTCTGGCATGAGTATATTGTTTGGTACAAACGCTAGACTTAAAGGTGATTTTATGAGAAAAATGACCAAAATAGCTGGTGAAATTCAAATAGATGGGCAAAGAACTCTTAAGGATGCTATGATTGAAATGGATGGCAAGTGGGACGGTCAAAATAGATCTTGGGAGAATAGTAGAATAAAAGAATGGGAGATGTTTAGTTATTTAGCTGAAACATTATCTAAACCAGAAAACTTAAGACAACTTCAAGCTTCTAAAGCTTTTGAAAAGTATGATAAATTAATTGAAAGTCAACTAGGTGGCAAGCTTGGTCAAAAGTATAATTTTAAAACATACAAAGACATTGTAAGATTCTTTGGTGATTATATTAAATCTATAGAAAAAGGAACTAACTCTCTTGAGGCTTTAAAGCATTTAGATGTAGTAATAGACAAAACTAAAACAGGCGAAACAGAGGCGCTTAGAAAAGCTTACGAAAAAGAAGGTGTAGTTGAAGGTCAAAAAGCTTTACAAACAAGAGATTTAAATCTTGAAATAAAAGATCTTTTAACAAAGAAACCAGAAGGTTATAAGAAAAAAATAACTGAACTTGAAAATTTAATAGAAAAGTCTAAATTAAATGTAGAGATTACTGACAAGTACAAACAATTAGTAACTTTAGAAAAAGAAAGAGGTGCAACTGAACAAACTAGACTTTTAAAAGGAAGACAATTAGTTAAACTTAGAGAAAATAACAAAGGTATACTTACTGAGTACGTTGAAGGAAATAAATCAAAAGGTAAAAAAGGTTTTTACAAAGAAGTACCTGGATCAACTCTTACTAAAGCTGAATTTAAAGAATACGTAGAAAATATTGAGTTTTTAAAAATACTAGATACATACACTAAGAGAGGTGAAAATCTAAAAGGCGTTCCATTTAACGCTTACTTAGAAGGAGTATTAAGAGGAGGTGGGCCATATGGTGGTGGTAGACTTGGTAATATATTGAAAGGCTTAGGTATCGACATGAGTAAAGCTGGAAGAACTGTTTCGAGAGACGCCGAAGGTTTTGTTGAAAAAGAATTTGCTGAACAAGGTGGTAGCGTAGAGTTACCTGGAGAAGCTAAAGGTATAGAGTTAGTATATGAACTACCAGTAAGACAAGAAACAATAGATCTTATAACTAAAAAAGCTAATAAAATAGACTTTGAAGGAAAAGACTATAGTACAGTTCAAGATCTTGCTGTTAGTGAAACTAAAAAAATGTTTGGCAAGTCCACAAAAGACAAGGCTGCTTTTGTAGTTGAAAATTGGAAAACACTACGCGATTTATTACCTAAAAATTTAACAGAAACAACTGGTACCGCAACTGGAGTTGAAAACAGCTTAATGAATAGAGTTGTTCCTAAAGGAACTCCTGGGGCTTACAAAGTAGTCAGTAAGAAAGGCAAAGTAGTTTATAGAAAAAATGTTTTTTACAAAGGAGAGGGCGAGACTGTTAAAATGAAAGACACCGGGGCTAAAACTGGTACTGAACTTCAGCCTAAAATAAAAATGGATAAAAAAGCATTTTTAAACGAGTTAGGTATTAAAGAAAAACTAGACGGTAGCATTGACATATCTGGCATGAACGTGAAAGTAGATAGAGGTATAACAACAGCTGTGCTACCAGCATTAATAAATCAAACGGGTAAAGCTATAACAAATCAAATAGTAAGAGCTGAAATAAAAAGAGCTGCAAGAGAAGGATGGGAAACTTTAGTGAACGAAATAGGTTCTGGTAAATCAGATGCTTTACAAAGTAGAACGTTAGAACTACAACCTTTTAGAGATCAAATGAGATTTTACAAAGGAGTTCAGACTAAAACTTTTGCCGCTTTATTAAAACAAAATTTAGAAGATTTTAAAACACAAAAACAAGCAGTTGTAAAAACCTTGCAACAATATTTTGGTGATTATAAAGTTAAAAACTTTGATCCAAAATCGCAAAATAACTTTGATATTAGTAATGCTGATTTAAAAAGTATAGGAGAGCAGATCAGTAGAACCTTTGAGTATAAAGTAAAGAAAGGTAAAAAAACAGTTACAAAGAAAATTGTTGATGCAACGCCAGAGCGTATAGCTTCAAAAGCTAAACAAGCTATAGAGTTTCAAAATAGTTTAGATGGTATAAATGCCAAAGCTGGTTTAAGCGAAAGTTTATTTAGACTAAGTACAGAGGCAGATGTAATTACCGCTCTAGACGTAACAAGTCTTGTTGCAAAAAAAATAGTAGAGGTTTACGGTGATGGTGCTTACGAGGCTTTACTTGCTAGGGGTGAAAGCGGGGGAAGTGGTGTTGGTAAAGCTGGTGGATGGGGTGATTTAATATCGCAAAATTTAAAAGATGGTCATCGTTTTTCTTTACACGAAAGTATTTCAACGGCATTAGACTTTATGTCTGGTTACAAAAACTCTAAAGGTGAAAAATACAATGGTCCGTTAAAAAAGTTTGTAGAAGGTCAAGGTGATAAAACTGGACAACTTAGAAGACTTATTGATAAAAAAACAGGGGAATGGGATACTAAAAAGCTTGAAAAGGCTTTTAAAGTTGGTGAGTATACTAAAGATGTTTTGAAAACAGCTGTAGAAGCGTTGAGAGAGGGTTACACAAGAAAAGAAAATCCAATTTCACATACACAGGTTAGGCAGTGGGTAGAAATACACGCTGGTAGCATGCCTGGTTTAATAAAATTGTCGGCTTCATTTGCTGTTGTGCCAAACATGTCTGTTAAAGCAATGTATAAGGCGTTTGGTAACAAACCATCGGATTATGTTTTAGAGCATACAACCCCAGCTCAATACATAAAAGCAAGGATATACGATTATATCATAAATGGTGGTGAGGCTAAAAAAGCAGCTATGGATTTAAGCTTAAGGGATTATCATACCACATTGATACCTGAGAAACTAGATAAAATGGTAAATAAAACGCTGCAATATGATTTGCCAAGTTGGCATTTGCCTGGTATGGATCCTTTAAAGTCAAGATACTATGAGGCCAATCACCCTTCTGATTTTGGTTTAGGTTTAAAAGCTTTTGCTGGTGAACATAAAGGTACTGTTTATGATCACCATAAAAACCTTAACATGTCTCAAAGACAAAAACAAGGAAGGGAATTAGCAAAAATAAATAAGCAACTGTTTCCAAAAAACCTTCAAAAAGCTACTAATAAAGCATTAAACTCTAGAAATCTAAAGCATTTAGAAAATATTGACGCCGCTTTACAGAAAGGTAGATTAAAAAATAAAAAGAAAAGAGGTATGAGTACCTTTGATTTTGACGAGACGGCTGGTATTAGTGATAATTTTGTTATAGCAACTAAAAAAGGTAAAACAAAGAAAATAGCATCTAATGAGTGGCCTGTTGTTGGTGAGGCTATGATGAAGGAAGGTTGGAAAATGGATTTTTCTGATTTTAACAAAGTTACAAACGGTAGACCTGGCCCATTGATGCAGAAATTAAAAAACCAAATTAAAAAGTTTGGTAATGAAAATGTATTTATATTAACTGCTAGAGCTCCAGAAAGTCAAAAAGCTATATACGAGTATTTAAAAAGCGAGGGAGCTGAAGTCCCTTTGGAAAACATAACAGGTTTGGGTAATAGTACCGGTGAGGCAAAAGCCTTATGGATGCTTGAGAAGTTTGCTGAAGGTTATAATGATATGTATTTTGTTGATGATGCTATTAGTAATGTAAAAGCTGTTAAGGATGTTTTAAGTCAACTAGATGTTAAATCTAAAGTTCAACAAGCTTTACAAAGTAGCAATATTAGTAAAGATTTTAACAAAATACTAGAAGATGTTACAGGTACAGAGCACTTTAAAGTTTTTAGTCAGGCAAAAGCGCAAAGAATAGGTGCTAAGAAAAATAGATATAAGTTTTTTGGAACACCCGGTTCTGAAGATTTCTCTGGATTGACAACATATGCCTTTGCTGGTGAAGGTAAAAAAGGAGAAGCACATAAAAAGTTTTTTGAAGAAAAATTACACGATCCTTATAATAGAGCTTGGATAGATATTCATAGAAATAAACAAACAATATCTAACGATTATAAATCTTTAAGAAAAAATCATAAAGAGATTGTTAAAAGCTTAAAGTCTAAAATAGGAGACTATACTATTGAGCAGGCTGTTAGAGTTCATTTGTTTGACAAGGCTGGTTTTGAAATCCCTGGTCTATCTAAAAGAGATCTCAAAAGGCTAACGAAAGAAGTTAGAAATGATGGCGATTTGCTTGCTTATGCAGAAGGACTAAGTAAAGTTGCTAAGTTAAAAGATGGTTGGTTAAAACCAAAAGAATATTGGTTAGCAGAAAATATAACTTCAGATTTAAACAATGTTGTAGATAGAGTTTATAGAAAAGAAGCTATGGCTGAATTTATTCAAAATAGAGAAGCCATATTTGGTAAGTGGGAAAATGGCAAGCTAATTGGTGACAACATGAACAAGATAGAGGCCTTATATGGAACTAAACATAGGGATGCTCTTGACAATATGATTTGGCGTATGGAGAACTTCACAAATAGATCTCATGGTACAGACGCAAATACAGCTAAGTGGATGAACTGGGTTAACAACGCTTCTTCTACAATAATGTTCTTTAACCAGAAGTCAGCAATGCTACAAACAATATCCAATGTTAACTACATTAACGGTAAAGAAAATAATCCATTTGCAGCGGCAAGAGCATTTGCTAATCAACCTCAATATTGGAAAGATTTTATGAACATAATGAACTCAGACATGTTAGTGCAAAGACGTGCTGGTTTAAAAATAAATGTAGAAGCAGCCGAAATAATTGAAAGAGTTGCTGGTGGTAAAAATACAGCTGGAAGAGCTATATCTGTCTTGCTTGAAAAAGGCTTTATACCTACTAAATATGCTGATAGCTTTGCAATATCTTTAGGTGGCGCTACTTATTATAGAAATAGAGCTAAAATGTATCAAGAACAAGGTTTATCTTTGAAAAAAGCAGAAGCAAAAGCTTGGGAGGATTTCTCCATGTTAACAGAAAAAACGCAGCAGTCGTCAAGGCCAGATCTTATATCTTCACAACAAGCGTCGGCTTTAGGTAGACCTATTTTATCTTTTGCCAATACCCCGATGCAAATGTTTAGAAGGCACAAAAGAAGAGTACAGGATATAGCTAGTGGAAGGGGTAATATGCTTGAAAATATTTTAAGCTCTGTTTATTATGGTTTTGTTCAAACAATGATATTCTCATATCTTTCTAACGCGATGTTTGCCGTTGACGAAGAAACAACTGATCCAGAAAAACAAAAGTTTAACGAAACTAAAAAACTTAGATACACACAGACTATAGCAGATTCGTATTTAAGAGGTATGGGTACTGGCGGCGCTACTATATCTGCATTAAAAAACAGTATAATAACTGTAGCTAATGAAAGCGAAAAGTCTAACCCAAAATATTATAAAGCAGTTATAGATTTATTAAACGTGTCTCCACCTATTGGTTCTAAAGCTAGAAAACTAGTAAGCGCTGGTAATACCTACGCTTATAACAAAAGAGCTATTGAAAGATCTCCTTATTTAGCACTATCTAACCCAGCCGTACACGCCAACTCACAAATAATATCTGCTTTAACAAATATACCGGCCGATAGAGTTGTTGAAAAAGCAATTAATATAAGTGATGCTAGTAATTCTGATTATGAAAACTGGCAAAGAATAGCTATGTTCTCAGGTATGAATAAATGGTCTTTAGGATTGAGAGATGAGTATAGAGATTTTTTAAATAGAAAAATAAAAAGGTCAGGACCTAAATTACCTAAGCTACCTAAGGCTCCTAAACTACCTAACCCATAAAATTCACAAAATGAGAAAACTAATTATAATAATATGTATAGCATTGGCTGCTTGCGCGGCACCTAAAGAGTGTTGTTCACAAAACTTTAAAAAGTATTTTAAATTTGCTACATTTTATGCCGCGGCTAATGGTGGAAACTCTATATCAGATGTAGATGTGTTTTCTGTTACTAATGGCTTAGAAACCGTAACGGTAGAAACACCATACGATTATAACTTAGCGCTAGGTATACGTAAGATCGCTAGGTTTGGTTATGAGAATAGAGCACAAACATTTTACGATGGTACAGAAGAGTCGTGGTCAGATGGTGCTAACATAGGTAAAGTACGTGGCTTAGAATTTTTATTTGAAATAGATTATACAAGACAACAGGGTAATGAATATTTAGATCAGCATCACTTTATAAGATTTGTTGATAACAAATACGTATTAAAAGGTGAGTATTTAGAAGACGGCTTTGCCGATATTAAATACTTTGAAACATCTGAAAGATATAGATATAAAGTTAATGACAAATTGTCCTTTAATGCTGGGCTTGCTCAAAGATTATCCGAACCATATGGATATGATCCTTTAGAAGAGTGGATGCTAAGCAATGGCAATATACATTACACTTACCTAGCACTACAAGAAGGCTATAATGTCGATGTAGCTGCTAGTGAGTATTTTTCTCCTAGTGGAGAACTCGTTGCTACAAGCAAAGAGGTTTGGGAAGAGGTTGTAATACCTACAGTGTTAGCGGATTACACGGAAAGAAAACGTAATAAATTAGATCAAATAATACAGCATTCAGTTGTTATAGGTTTTGATTATTATCATTATACAAAATCTTTTTGGACACATACTTGGGCTAACTTAATGCCTTATCATTTAGATCTTGACGGTATGTTTTCTTACCACAAATATAACAACGGTCAATGGCTTGATTACAGTGGAGGCTTGATACTTGGTTATAAGCTAAATAAGTCGCTAGGTACGTTTGTTGAAGGTAAGTATAATAAATATTGGAATAGAGAGTGGTATGACTTTAAATTTGGAGTAAATTACGTAATCTTTTAACTATAACTATACGACAAAAAATGGGAAAAGAATTAAACGAAAACACTGGTTTTCAAGTTAGCGTAAAAACACTAATAGCAATAGGATTTGCAATGGCTACAATTATAGGTATGTGGTTTGCTTTACAAGCGGATATTGCTGAAGCAAAACAACTACCAGAACCATTGCCACCAGACGTTACCCGCATGGAGTTTGACATGAAAGATCAGATGATACGCCAAACTATTATGACTACACAAGAAGATGTGGCGGAGATTAAAAAAACTTTGGAAAAAATAGAGGACAAACTCTACAACTAAAATAAAATGAAAAAAATATTATTAATACTATTTTTAGCGTTTAGTTTAAGCATAAACGCCCAGATAATAGTAACTGAATTTAACGCAGAGTGGAACGCTGCAAATGGAGTTGAGTGGATAAATAAACTGTCTGATTGTGATTTAGCAAAAGTAGATATAGTCAAAGAACCTAAGCTACAACAAAAACACAAAGTAGTTATAGTACCTACTATTATCATTTTTAAAGATGGTGAAGAAATAAAAAGATACCAAGCCGATCTTAGTTTTAAAATGTTAGCTACAAGAAAAGATGTACAAAATTTTATTAACGAACAAATAATGAGTGACTTTTAAACATGGCTGAAAAAAAGAAAAAGAAAAAGCCAAATGTAAGAAAAACTACTAAAGGTAAAGGTAGAAACTTTAGAACAACTAAAGAAGGCGCTGGAATGACAGCTGCTGGAGTTAGAAAGTATAGAAAGAAAAACCCAGGTAGTAAGCTAAAAACAGCTGTAACAGGTAAAGTTAAAAAAGGTAGTAAGGCCGCTAAGCGTAGAAAATCGTTTTGCGCAAGGTCAAAAGGCTGGACTGGTGAAAGAGGTAAAGCTGCTAGACGTAGATGGAAATGTTAAACAAATAAATATAAAAACATGGCAAAGAAAAAACGTAAAGGTTTAAAAAAAGCATGTTGGAAAGGATATGAAGCAATTGGCTTTAAAATGAAAGGAAGAAAAAGAGTTCCTAATTGTGTGCCTAAAAAGAAAAAGTAATGGCTGGCACTAAAAGACAACAAAGATTTAAAAAAACAAAAGGATATACTCAAAAAAACAATCCTTATAAAGTCACTAGTTGTGGCAGAAGAAGAACTTACATGCATGGTAAATAAAATTAAAAATAAATAATTATGAAAGAAAAAATATGTAAATTAGTTTGCAAACTTACTTTAGGTAAAGTTTGTATTGGATGGTGCAAAAAATGTAAGTGTGCGTAGTATTTTACTAACGTTAGTATTACTGTTTGGATTAAATTTAAACGCACAAGTAAACTGGTGTGATTCAATATCATATTCAGTGTTACCAAATACTAATGGTGTCTTCAGTGTAAT
>Ga0114906_1000746_pt1 | contig 17815 bp, 31 predicted proteins | sample MalvirDeepMed_M9_FD_89687 | JGI IMG/M metagenome (GOLD analysis project Ga0114906, IMG submission 89687) | Marine viral communities from the Global Malaspina Expedition - Malaspina viral metaG DeepMed_M9 | ecosystem: Environmental > Aquatic > Marine > Oceanic | place: Mediterranean Sea...
AGAGATACATACCGTTATTGATGCCTATCACCGAGAAAATGACATAGGATCAAGAGGAAACGTACAGTGAAAACAGAAACCATAAAAAAGGAGAAAGAAATGAGAACTGAACACGTAAAATGCAATAATGGATTCGGAGTTGATATAGTTCAACCCATTCCATACGTGGCACAACAATATAATAATCGAGCTCTAACTCAAGAGACTTTTATTCCACGTGTCTTTAGGGACAAGAATAAAAGTTTCTGGTTAAACAAATTATTACACATTATTTCAAAAGGAAGTGATGATATAAACACAAAAAGAAAAGTAACATTTAAAATGGGTCCAACTACTTACAAGTTGGTTAATAGAAAAGAGCTCATGATTAAATTTTATAAAAGATTATCATCAAAAAGAAATATTGTATTTCCGGAAGCTCTAAATAGGGAGCCTGTAACAAGATCCGCACCTCTTCGCAAAACGAAGAAAAGCAAAACTTGTTATGTCTGTAGAAAACTAAAACCTAATCGTATGTTCTATCAAAGAAAAGACGGCACATACTTTTCGGGTTGTATACCATGTCAAAAAACAATCAGAGCTAAATCTAAAGAAAAAGGAGGTAAATAATGAAAAGAATTAGTCTTGGACATATAGCTATTGATAGTGGTCAGTTAATGATAACTGATCCTTGTCGAATTGATGAATATTGGAAGAAAGAAGACTATGATGATAAATCAAAACCAACAGCTTTCTCTTACAACGATGTTTGTCATAAAACTTTAGAAGGAACTTCATCTAGCAATTTTCCTAACTCTAAATCCCAAGGACTTGCCATTCATGTATCAAGTGGACACGGAGATGGCTTGTATCAAGTATGGGGATACGTACATGAAGGTAAAATTGTTAAAATAGATATTGATATGTGGAGTATAGACACCCGAACCAAAAAGACATAAACTTTTATGGTGAAGGAAATTTGTGCAACATTATTAACACTATGCAGTTCGTTCTTAAGTGGTTTCGATTTTACGTATACCGATAACAAACAAGAACTATTTGTAAGAGGGATTGCCGAGTGCACTATTAGTGTGAATCAAGAAATTCCACCACATACCAGAGTGCCTGTTCTTATTAGTATAGCGCAGGCTATTCTGGAATCCGATTGGGGAAAAAGTCGTTTTGCTAAAGAAGCCAATAATTTTTATGGAATGATAGAAACCGATGAAACAGAACCTCATCTAAAAGCTTTAAATTCCAACGTCTTAATAAAAAGTTATGGAAGAAAATGTGAATCAGTTTCAGACTATATACATCTTTTAAATTCTGCCAGTCATTTTAAAGATTTTAGGGACGAAAGAGTTAAACAATCAATGATTACAAGAGAAGTAGATTATGATAAATTAATTGAAACTTTAAGACCATATGCTGTAGATCCATTTTATGTAGAAAAATTAAAAGAAATTATAAATCTTTTACAAGAAGAATATTTTAGGGGGTAGAAATGATTACAAATGTTTTATTAGGATTAATTTTATTAGTGTTATGTGTGATTCTATGGGTTGCAATCGCATACGGGCATAACCTTTTTGGAAAGGATAAAAAATGATGTATTGGCTAATGAGTAAACTAGCTAAACTTATAGAAAAAATTACTTCTTAAGTGGCTTATTTGACTTAACATCCTCAATAGTGATGTGATCTATTAAAGGGGAGTGAAACTCAACTATTTCTTTGAGTCGCTCCTCTACTTCTTTTCTACTCATACTATCAATCGTTCCATGTAATACGGTGGAAACCTTTTCATGTAGCCCTGCAGCTTGCCCTCGGATTTTTTCGGCATTTACAGCTGCCGACCAATGTCCACTATCTTTTGCTCCCTCCCTTAATTCCTTAAGATCTCGCATGTGAACAGACAAGTTAGTTTCATTTTTCTTTTGTTGGTCTTCTCTGAGCTCTTTAATATAAGAAACTACTTTTGGATATAAACTTGGATTTTGAAGCTGATAGGAAACTTGACGTGCTACTTTCTCAGAATATCCTGCCTGACGAGCTGCCTCAGCTCCAGTAACCTTACCTTCCCCAAAAACCAAATTATGAGAATAACGAAGTTGCATCGGGGTAAGCTTTTCAGTTTTTTTATATTTTGGCATGATGTTCAAAATGTCTTTCCAACGAAGATTTTTTATCTTCAGCCTGGGAGATTAGATCCAGTAATTTATCAATCTCTTCCAGGTGTTGAGGATGCTCTCCAATACCAACAGGATGTTCAAAATAAATTCTAATACGCGCCTTAGCATCAGCGATGCTTGCCTGATACTTCAGTAATAATGCACTATACAGTTCTTGAGGTATTGTTTTCAATGAAATCTCTTATATAGTTATGTCAAAGTAATTTAATATATTTTTTCAAGCTTTTCAATGAAAAGTGTAATGTGATGTTGAATATGTTGAATGGTTAAAATACTCATTCAACACATTATTTGTGTTAATTAATGACAGAATATATATATTTTTTAATGATGTTGACTATGTTGAATGATTTTTAAAAAATTTTAAAAAAAAAAATTTAAAATATATCTGACATACCTATATAGAAGATTTTTTTTCTGAGGAAGAGGTGTGCGAAAACTCCTCTTTGTTAGCTCTGCTAAGACCTTAATGCTGTCTTCCATATATTGACAGTATTTACAGCTTAACAAAAAAGCAAGAAAAAATAAGGTATGCCTCATAAAGCGTGTTACGTTTTGTAGGGAGAAGGTGTAAATTTGTAAAGTATGATAACAGTTTGGTTTTTATTAGCATTAATAGCGTTCCCTGGGAGTCCTGCAATTACGTATAAAGGATATTACGCCTATCACACGGAAAAAGAGTGTGAATTACAACGCCCTCATTTAGAAAATTTTTTAGTTGATTTAGAAATAAAAAAAGGGAGAGGTACTTTATATGTGGAAACATATTGTCTGGAAATGCAGGCTTTTTCAGATCAACTAGAGCAATATAGGAAAGAAAAGGATATAAGATTAGATGGAGAAAAATTAATAGATCTATAGTGTCTTTAGAAATTATACCAATCACCATCCGGGCTGCCAATGAATTTGTAGAAATGTATCATAGGCACAATAAGAAGGTCCAAGGGGCGCGGTTCGCGGTGGGTTGTCTCAGTAATCCCGTAAATACTTTTCGGGATACTCATAATCCCGTAAATACTTTTCGGGATACTCATAATCCCGTAAATACTTTTCGGGATACTTTGGTGGCAGTTGCCATCGTTGGTCGTCCGGTGGCACGCAAGCTGGATAACGGCCTGACGGCCGAAATCACGAGGCTTTGCGCCAAGCCCGAGGCACCAAAGAACGCCTGCAGCTTCCTCTATGGGCGGTGTTGGCGAATATGGCAACAAATGGGCGGCACGCGCATGATTACCTACACCTTTAGGAAGGAAGCAGGAGGATCTATTCGCGCCACCGGGTGGCGCATGATTGGGGCTACTAGGGGCTTTGGAGATCATCTCAAGGGCTGGCAGACCAGGGCAAACAGGGAAAAACAGGAAAATGTCAAGGAACCAAAATTTAGATGGGAAATTGCAAAAAAATAGGATAAAAAGAAAGTCTAATCCGGTAGCAAGGGATTTGTTCACTCCCCGGTACAAGCCGCGGGTGGTGAAGAATAAAAAGAAATACAGGAGGGTTGATGTCAACAAAAGGGTTACACCAATTGAGGAAGAAGCCTGATGTATTTTCCTTAGATGCAAAATCTATTTTCATAACAGCTCCTTGCTTTGGGAACCTTGTTACAGTGGATTTTATGCAGTCCATGATTAACGTCCAATCGTGGGCTGCAAAAAAATATATTCCTATTCGTTTTTACTGGTTGGGTCGAAGCGCTATCATCACGGAGGCAAGAAATAGATGCGTAGCGGAATTCCTTAATGACAACGATCATTATTCTCATTTTCTCTTCGTCGACGCTGACGTTGCCTTTGGAGTAGAGACCCTCGAGAAGCTATTGGAAGCGGACAAGGATGTCGCTGTCGCGCCCTATCCAAACAAATCAATCGATTGGGCGTGGCAGGAATTTCGGACTACGAATGATCCCCATGCGGAATACGATAAAGCGGGACTCACCTTCAATGTGGTCTTTGAGAACCAGGACAACGGCAAGAGTACGATTCAACCCAACGAAGATGGTTTCTTAAAAGTAAGGCGAGCACCAACAGGAATGATGCTAATTAAAAGAGAAGTTTTTACACGCTTAATTGAAGCTCCCTATCCTTATCGGGTCCAGCCCTACAAAGATGTAGATAATACGAAAAATATGTACGGATTCTTTGATGTAATGACCTTGAAATCGGGGTATCGCTTGGGAGAGGATTTTGCTTTTTGCGAACGTGTTCAGGCCGCGAGCCGCGAGATTTGGGCCTTATGTACGGCAAACATGCGCCATGAAGGTGCGACGAAGTTCACAGGTAACTTCCAGGAGCAGATTAAAACAATTGCTTTACTGCGTAAAACAGATGATTTAAAGGACGGCATAAAAGAAATGGAAGAAAAAGGAATCCCGTGGACAGTCGGCAAGAAAAAATAAATCATTTTTATTTTGGGATTCAAGGATGGTTTAACTATGCCGATGTTTATGATATGGCTTTATCATGGTTTGGGGATGGGTCCCATTTTATAGAAATAGGAAGCTGGAAAGGAAGGAGCTCTTGTTATATGGCAACGAACATTCATAACTCAGGAAAGAAAATTAAATTCGATTGCATTGATACCTGGAAAGGATCATGGGAGCATAACTTAAGTGATGAGGAACTTAATAAGCATATTAAAACAGACTCGCAGCGATGGATCATGAAAAATTTGAAGAAAAAAAATTTATTTAAACAATTCACAAAAAATATAAGCCCGGTGAAACATATTATTAATCCTATAAAAATGGACAGTACACAAGCATCTCGACGCTATCGGGATAAGTCCTTGGACTTTATCATGATTGATGGGTCTCATGACGCGGAGAATGTTTATAAAGATCTTAAAGCGTGGACACCGAAATTAAAAGAAAACGGCGTCATAGCGGGCGATGATTTTCAAGAAGAATCGGTGCGCGAGGGAATTAGGGCGTACGCCAATGAAGAAGGGGATTTTAAATTAGCTTTCAGTTCTAATCTCTGCCCGGCTTGGATACGCGTCAATGCAGCAACAAAGAAACACTGGGGGACTCCTTTATTATGACCAAAGATCCAATTAATGTTCAAGCGAAGATAGAATACTTATTTCCTATTCCATCATGCAAAGTGGTACTGCCCGAAGATATAGTCGTTCAGTTGGAAATTTTAACAACGAAACTTTTACACGCCGAGGACAAAGAGGACCACTCGGATCAATTGGCTGGAAAAATTCATGAGGGGCAGCAAATAGCTATTCCTCGCGAAGGGTATATGAAAACTTTTATTGACACAGGAATACTCCAGGCATGTCGGGGCTATGTCAAAGCTGTAACAATGTTTGATGGAAGAGGAATTAAAATGTGGAATAGTTTTGATTTAATTTTCCAGAAGTCTTGGATCGTTTCTCAATACGCAGGGGACTATAATCCCGTGCATACGCATAGTGGAACATTATCGGGAATTATTTATCTTAAGGTCCCTGAACAGATTAATAAGGATTCAGAACCGGATGGCTGGCTTACTTTTCATAATAATAGGGAATATGATTCACTAACATTACGATTTGGCATGACGCATAACAAACTGCCGGTACGAGGAGACATGTATATTTTTCCTGCGTGGCTCGGTCACTCTGTGTCCCCTTTTCGAGGGGAAGGAGAACGCCGATCCATGTCCTTTAATGTTCAAGCGTTACCAACTGGGAAAAATAAATAATGCCCTGGAATCCGGAACATTACAATAGGAAGAAAAAATTATTTCCATTAAAAGATCACTATATTCCTGGTCTTACAGAAATGATGAAACCTATTGAAAAATATGGTGATTTTCGCGATGATATTGTCGAGGAGACAACTAAAATTTGTGATGGCTGCTTAAGAGAATACTCGAAGAAGCTCATGAAAAAAACAAGTAGCAAGCCCACTTGGCTCTGCCTCCAATGTATAAATAAAAAATGAACACGAGTAAAGAGCCTGTTGTTGTCGGTCAAATGATGTTTGCCACATTGGCTATGCAATTTAATCTAAAGGAGAAACATCCTGAGCTGCGGGAATCAATTTTAAAGGAAGTTAAAGCTTGGATTAAAAAAGATCCTGGTGTGGTTAAATCAAACATGGGTGGTTGGCATTCTAAAACAACTCACACAGGACCTTTGGGAAATTTAACTAAAACAATCGCTGATGAATATGCGCCTATTTATGGAAGAGCAATGGGATGGGAATTAAAAAATAGAAAGTTTTTTTCAGAAGGCGGGGCGTGGGCCAATATTAATCCGCCGGGAGGATCGAATAATACGCATGTGCATGGTAACTGTATTCTTTCTGCTGTTTATTACGTGCAAACGCACGGAGTAGCTCAAGGACCTATTATTTTTTGTGATCCTCGTCCAGGAGCTATTCAATATCATCCGTTGATTGGTGAACCTAATTATATTAATGCGCAAAACATTGAACGTATTCCCCAGGACCATGATTTATTATTATTTCCTTCGTGGCTTCCGCACCGAGTGTCATTAAATAAAAGTAAGAAGAGAAGAATATCAGTTGCCGTTAATTTTAATATTGGATTAGTGCGATGACTTTTCCTTTGGTAATGATTACCTGGTTGGATGCCACGGATATTGAAACAGGATGGCTTTCTTTACAGGAAATTAAAGAAAAGAAGCTGGCAAGCGTTGAAAGTGTAGGCTGGATTGTAGAGGAAAGCGAAGAAAAAATCACTTTGATTGGGTGCTGGGACGAGACGGATCAGAACGGGGGTCGAGGGGTGGTTATTCCTAAGCCCTGGATAGTCCAACGAAAAAGATTAGAAATGCGTCAAGATAATAATTAAAAAAGATTTCTTGATATATGCCGACGATGTGTTTAAATTAGTTCTCACCCAAAATTATAAATAAGGAGAATAGAATGGAAAAACAATGTAATTGTGGTGGGACAGGTGACTGTGTTTCACGCGAAGATTATAAAAAAGCGCTTCAAGCAACAGCGTATTTAGCAGAAAAAGTTAAGATTTTAGAAGAAAAATATAAATTAGCATTGTTTTCTCCCGAGGCTAGAAATGGAAATATTAGTGAGTCAGTAAACACTTCATTTAAGCCACCCACTCCTCCAGAAAAAACGCAAGATCTAAAAGGTAATGGATGGGGATCTAATGAGTGGAATCAAGATAATCAAGATAATCAAGTTAAGGTTACCATGGCTAATCCATTGCCCCCTGGATTATCCTCAGCAAAAGAAATAAAATTAGAAGATAAAGATACAGTATTAGATGAAGAATGTATGTCGTGTAGTGCTTAATCGTGTTCTAAAAGATTTTTATAATCTTCGGTTGCACATAGAAAAGTATAGGCTTCACGGCCTTTACTAATAACTTGTTCCCATTCTTTAGTATAAAATTTCATTGAAGTTCCATCTGTGTAAGTCACTAGAACTTCTTTTTTTCCTGGTATGTCAACTACGTGCGACACGATTTTATTTATGTCAGTCATTTCAGACCTCCTTAATTAATATCGTGCCACACTATAGCGGATATCTCATTAAAATACAAGATATCCTACACCTTCCAGCTTACAACCCCCTGTTTGATTTCACCATTATAGTGAAAGTATTTAGGAGGATAGGCGAAGATTGAAGCTAAACGGTGAATTGTTCCTCCCTTAGATAGAAAAATATCCTGTTTAGTATCGTATCCCGCCCCTTCTTCCATTGTTTTTATGGTTCTAAATTCAGAGTCATTAACTTCGTAAATTTCTCCTTCTACTTTTTGACCTGTCCCTTTAGGAACAGGGAAAACCATAGGAACAGGCCCCGTATCAAATAAAAAATAGTTAGGTTCCGTGTAATAGGTTCCAAGGAAGGTTGAATCTTTTAAAAGATGATGCAACCTTCCTCCTTCTTTTAATGTGCCGTACACAAATAAATTATGTTTATCGTGCATGAGCTCTCGAATCTGATGCAGCTATCATTATATCTACTATTGCATCATTTTTTATTAATGTGTCTTCTACTATTTTCGTAGCATCCGATACATCTGTAGCATTTTTTCCATGAGCTGCAGCGACTGTAACTTTTAAAGCTTTTAAAATTTTATCAGCTTTTTGGCTCATCTCCGCTGTTCTCTTTATTCTTTTAAATGAACTTTCTGTCATTTTTTTCTCTTCTTTCTTTTTTTAATTTCCTGAGCGACTAACCACTCAATGACTCCAGAAACCGATCTGAAGTCAGGACCACCTAGTTCTTTAAGCTGTGCGTGGGTTTCTTTTTTTACAGCTACTGACTTATATTTACTTATATCTGTCATTACTTTCTCCTTATATATGGGATTTTATAGGATATTTACAAGGAAAAATCAAGCATTTTCAGGATAATATTGTAAAATACAATAGATTTTGTCCTTTTTTTCAATAACATAGGGATATATTTTACGAGCGACACTATGGGCTTGTCTATATTTAACGGCCCAACGCCATGTTTGTTTATGGTGCTCCTGTCGTTTTTTACAGCGATGAATAGCCCCTAGGTTAAAGATGTCACGGAGACGAATAATAACCTCGTGAGAGCTCATTTCTACCACAATAAGAGGGGTTCCTGTACGTCTATCAGGACGATTAGAAACTCCAACGTGTCCTTCTCCGTCTATGAGGCCGGCGGCGTAAGCGTAATTTTCGTTAGATGCCCCCATGAATCTCCTGTTTTTGGTTCTACTTTAGACGGAACACTTAATTCTATGCATGTTTCCATCAGCATTTTAACTTTTTTAATAAATTCTTCCTTATTTTCCAAAGGAATAGAAAGGTTTAATTCATCATGTACTTGAATTTGAGGGGTAATACCCATTTGACCTAGAGCTATCATGGCTTTTTTAGTTTGATCGGCCGCGCTTCCTTGTATCAATCTATTTAAAGCTTTATATGTAAAAGCTCTTCTTAATCCTTTACGTTGATTTAAGACATATTCCTGGTGGGCCTCTTTATAAGGTAAAGGTTTTTGCAGTTCAAATGTAGCAGGTTGCCATAATTCAAAACGACATCTCCGTCCTTCCAACGTTCTTAAATATCCACTACTATTTGCCCAATGCATTGCTTCTTCGGTTAAACGTTTAAGGAAAGGGACCTCAGCATGATATTTTTTAAATAAAATATCTGTTTCTTCTTTATTTAATCCTAATTCATTTCCTAGTTTTCCTTTACCCATGCCATAGGAAAGTCCTAAATTAATAGTTTTTGCTGTTTTCCGATCAATGCCAGCCATATCAGCTACAGCTTGATGGAAATCTGGATCTTTCTCGTGATATAATTCCACTAATTCTTTTGTTCCTTTCAAACCTTTTCCATTATTAATGCCTGCAGCAAAATGTAAAAGGATGCGGGGTTCTTGTTGGGAATAATCAAAACTTCCCCAAGTACACTCATCATCTGGAACAAAAATACTTCTAATTAAAGGGCCTAATTCAGGATGCCTGGCGGGGATTTGTTGAAGATTAGGATGTTGCATGCTTAACCTTCCCGACACAGTTCCTCCTGTTTCAGTTTTTAATTGATTTATATCAGCATGAATTCTTCCATTATGTTCATGGCGTAAAATAGAATCAATAAAAGTTGTTCTGGCTTTATTAATTTCGCGTGCATCAACAATCATCTTAGGAAGATCATGAGGATGATTATTTAAAAATTGTTTATGAAAACATGGCTGATTATTTTTTTCCGTTCTATTGTAAGTCAAACCTACTGCGTCAAAAGCTTTAGCCACACTCGATGCCGCCCAAATTTCAACAGCCACTCCTGTCTCTTTGAGAATTTTATTAAGTATTACCTTCTCTTTTTTTGCTAAATTCTTTTTAATTTTTTCTGCATGTTCCAGATTAACATTAACTCCTTTCCATTTCATATCAATTAAGATAGGCAATAGGTCCGTTTCCAAATCAAAAATATTAATTAATTCTTGCTTGACAATTTCGTTCTTGAAGTGTTGCCATAATTTTAATGTTAACTCTGCGTCTTTTTCTGCATATGGACCTACTACCATGGCTGGTAATTTATGCATTTCCCCTTTTGGGTCCACACCATGTTCTAATCCTTTTGAATACAATTCATTTTCTAGTTTCTTTTCTCCGAGGTAGTCTTTAGATAAATCATTTAAACTGTAATGTTTTCCTCTAGATGTACGATTCTCATCAATAAGAGGGCCTGCAATCATTGTATCAATAATACGACCTTTAACTTCTAGCCCCCAACGCCGTAACCATCCCACATCATAGGAAGCATTATGAAAAACTTTAGAAGCACCATTTAATAAAATAGGTTTTAAACTTTGTTTTAAAAATTTTTCATCAAAGTTTCCCCCTCCTTCGTGAGCAACAGGAAAATATCCTTTCCAACCTTCAACTGCTAAGGCAACGCCAACAACTTTTCCTTCATTACGAGCCCATCCTGGTCCTTTATCTTTAAGTCCAGGATCATAAGTCTCTAAATCAATTGCTATTTCATCTGCACCAGTAAGATCAGGTAATCTTTCTGGCGGAAGCCACTCAGCGTTTTCCATATTTTTTCTCCAGTAAAAGTTCAGCGTAGTGAATTACTTTTTCAATATCTTTCCTACCTTCACCTTTTTTATTATGACGAGTGATGTATTTAACAATGTTGCCTTCACACCAATCTAACTTGTTGTCCATGATATAATCAATAGGTTGAATGGAACAATCTTTATAATGACTTCCCATTATTTGTTTATCTTTTGCGCTTTTGATGCTCATATCGTATTTCTCCAAATTCTACTTCTGTTTCTGGTGCAATAACATGGAGCTCTTGTTTTGCTCGTGTCATCCCTGTATAAAAAACTTTTCTCATTTCTTCCGCATCTTTATAATATGCATCCAATCCCTTTCTTGATATGTCCGTTAATAACATAACTTTATCAGCTTCGCCACCTTTAGCACCATGAATGGTAGAAGCTGTAATTCTTGGGGGTTTTCTTAAGTCTTCTTTCTTTTTTAATAAAGATTTAATTAATCGTTCTTCTCTTTCATTAATGCGATCCAGGCCCACGTGCCACGGTGTGTCTTTCTCTACCAGTAAACCGTACTGTCCTTTTAATTTATCAAAAGTGAAAGTTTCGCTTTCCGTAGCTCCTTCCATTTTCTTGGCTCCCCATTTTAGTCCTACTTTTGAACTAATATATTTATAAATTAATTTAACATCTTCGAGACTGATAGCATTTCCTTTTAATAAATTTTCCCATGTAAACATTGCATCAAGAATTGATTGCGAGACAGAGGCATATCCTTTTCTACTAAAAAAAATTCCCCGATGTTTCATATCAGAACAGATTTTATCTAATTGATATCCTGTAGATGCAAGGATCAACCAGTTTCCTTCCTGGAATAAAGAGAAATCTTTATAATTAGGAAAGGTAATTAATCCTTTTTCTTTTCGCGGATGCCATATTTTAGGCTCACGATTTTTATTACGATTAATAAGAGCTGTGGCATAAGGATGAATAGATAAAGGAATGCGATACGATTGATGTAAAACACGTTTAGTATTTCCTGGTTCATTTGCACGTTTTAATAACTCTGTAACATTAGCTCCCGTCCATCCAAAAATGGCTTGATCATCATCAGCTGCTACATAAACTCTAGTTGAACGAAGAATAAGCTTGTCTACCAATTCCCATTGTAGAGGGCTTAGATCTTGGGCTTCATCAATGATAAGGACTTTAAAAAAAGGAATTTTTTCTTCATCTAAAATTAAAGCTTTTAGCATGTCTGTAAAATCAAAAAGATGACGAGCTGTTTTGAAAGCTGTAAAGCCTCTATCCAATTTATCTAATTTTTTCCATCCACCCTCGAGATGCCCGTGGTGTTTAAACTCTTCATATAAGGAAGTTTTTTTAATCCTGTAACGATCAATGAGAGATAGATGATCATCATCATGTAGGGTTGCACCAAATTCTTCTAGCCTCGAGCTGGGGTTATGAATCTTAATTCCTATGATATTAGAAAAATCTTCATAGTCTTCATCTTGCATAATGGAAGTACGATCCAAATGTAAACAAAAACGAGCTAACGCATGTAAAGTTTTAAAGTAAGGAAATTCTTTATGCTTTCGATTAAAGTTTTTAACTGCTCTATTAATAGCTTCATCGGTTGCTTTACGGGTAAAAGAAAAATAACCAATTTCATTTGATTCTATCCCCTCTGACAGTGCTTCATCAACGATGTCTAGTAAGGTAGTTGTCTTACCTGTGCCAGGAGGACCAAAAATAAATTCACTCATTTTGAATTCTTATTTTCGCAAGGCTTGTGGTGTAAAATTAATTGACTTTCTATAAGTTTAACTTCTTCTAGAGTGCCTTCCCAATGTTGAATGGAGTAGCGATCAAAGGTTATTCTTTTTTGATGATTTTTTAAGCGCGTGACAAAATTATCGGTTTGTCCAATATAAACTATTTCATTTTCTCGAATTAAAAAATAAATATAAAAACGTTCTTTTAAAATTTCAACAGGTTCAGAGTTATTTAAAATTGTGTTTTTATCTTTCCACATAGAGAATTTTAAATGAGGATTATTTTTTTCCAATTCTTCCATTTCTTTTTTCTTTTTCCAGAAAGGAGTTGTTCTCATACGTTTGAAATCTGCATCAGATAAATGCCAGGATTCGCTCCACATAATGCAACGAGCACTGTACGCGTAATATTCATTTCGAGGTTTTTCATTATATATTTTCACTGCTTCTAAAATACTGGGTGCATCTATATCTGGATCATAATCACTTCTATACTCACCAGGAATCCAAGGATATTTTTGCCCATAAACTACATACTCACGCATGATAAGCCTCGAGTCTTTTTTTCCATTTCTCTGAGTACACAGGAAACATATCTGGTGTTAAATGAAATTGCTGAAAATATCCTTCACGGCTGCACATTAAAATATAGCCTTGGCTAATATTTGTTCCAAAGGTATAGTTATGAGCAAGGGCATACGCTGCAAGCTGAAGATAATAATCTTCAATCCATTCCTCACGTTTAGGTTTATTAGTTTGTTTAAAATCAATGATGGCTGGTTTACCCTCAAAGATTCCCACTACGTCTGTGGTTCCCGCATAATTTTCCCCCGCTAAATGAACTTCACATCCCCATACTTCCTCAAGGTTAAAGAAGGCTCTGCCTATAATAACATTAGCCATTTTTCGTGCACGTCGTCCAGTAGGAGTATCATCAAAATATTTCATATTACCTTTATCTAAAATATATTTCTCTAGACATTTATGAAGAGCTGTTCCTACAGCTGCGGCGTCATCTCTTATTTTTTCCGCTTGTTTTTTTCCTACGCGCTCTGCCCATTTTTTTAAAGACTCAGTTTTTTCTTCTGGTTGAGTCGCTTTAAGAATAGTGGTAACGGAAGGAACTTTATTTTTCCCCGTATGATACAGGCGTTTTTCGCCATCAATCCGGTTGAAAGTTTTATAAGTATATTTTTTAATTATTTTCATATCTCTTTGTCCAAATGGATTTTAAACGATCCCATTGTTTGCGTATTACAATTTCTTGATGTGTTCGAGGTTCGCGTAACGCTTTTTCACTCACTTCTAGTAAACTTTTAAGAATTCTTTCTTTTAGCGGTTTTTTCATTACATTTTTATCGAAGTTGTAGGACAATAATCTTTGTAAGCAGAACTAGTTTTACACTCCTTGCAAATTCTATTACCCGGTCCCCAGCTCTCAAACATCTTCCCACATGGAAGACATTTTCTGAGGGTTACATTTTCTTTATTTCGTGGCTTTGCATACCAACTATTTGGTTTTTCTTTTATTAAATGAGCCATGTTTTCATTCCTTCCCCTAAAACTTGTGTAGCTAAATTAATTTTGTTTCGTAAACTCTTAACAATTTTTTCATCAACTGTTTTTTGAGCAATTAAATCAATGTATGTAACTTTTTCAGTTTGACTAATTCTGTGGGCGCGGTCCTCGGATTGCATTCTAATTTCCAAGTCATAACTGTTGCTATAATAAATAACAGTATGACTTGCTGTTAAAGTTAGACCGTACCCTCCTGTTTGAGGATTAGCAACGAAAAATCGTAAAGGTGAACTTATATCTTGAAATTCATTAACAATTTCCTGTCTATTTTCTGCTTTAGTGTCTCCATAAAAAGTAGCAACACTTTTTACACCGTATTTTTTCTGTAGTTGTTTTTCAATTTCTTGAATATCGTAGCGATAAACAGCCCATATAATAATTTTTTTATCATTAGTTTCTTCCAGGAGAGACAGGAGCTCTTCAATTCGATTATTCTTAATTGATCTTGTTTGATGATCATCGGTCTTTACATGACCACATGTGATTTGATGAAGCCGTACTAATTGGGCGAGTGCATTAACCGCTGACATTGTTTGACCCTTATCCAATAAAGATACTCCATATTTTTTCATTTCCACATAAGCTTTCTGTTGTTCGGGGGTAAGCTGAACATGTCTCTTTAAATAAATTTTTTCAGGAAGATCTAAACAATCTGATTTTAGAACTCGTGTAGAAAACTTTGCAAGAGTAGCATTTAATTCATCTAACCTAATATATTTTAAAACTTGGTCAAAAGAATGGCGACCTGGTAAATGAACTTTCCGTGTAATAGTGTAACGGGCTTTAAAAGCGTAGTAAGAAGAAAAGTCCAAAAGATAAGGATCTAAAAAATAACATTGAGAATAAAGATCTAGAGGGGTTTTTGTAACAGGCATCCCTGTTAGAATACGTCTGTATTTAGCAAGATCTTTCATTTTAATAATATTTTTTGTTCTTATGGCTTTGGGATTTTTAATGGTAGTAGATTCATCAATAGCCATAAAGGTTGAGTGACTTAATAAAAATTTATAAGTAATATCTACTCCACGCGAAGTGCTTAACGCTTCTACATTAATAATAAAAATAATAAGTTTATCCAGGGGTTTAAATAAAGGTTCTAGAAGTTTTTGTTGTTTTTGCGTTGTATTAGACGACCAGAGAATTGTATGATATTCAACGTGTGCAGGCATGTGAATAGGTATTTCTCCTTTTTCCCAGTTTCCTGTAATACTTTTAGGAGCTATAATAAGAGCTGCATTAATTTTACCTCGATCATAAAGAAGAGCTATATTATCAATTATAATTTTAGACTTTCCTGTCCCCATATCCGCGAAAATAGCGTAATTTTCCTTATTCCAAGAATGGCTCAAAATATCTAACTGATGCCTAAAAGGCTTCATTTTAAACTTATATTTCATGTTTTCTTCCTTATTTCTAATTATCCCATATAAAAGATTGCAAAAAGAATTGCAATAGATTAATAGAGTTAAATCTATTAGAAAGAATAGAAATATGGCAGTATATGTAGTGCAAGAAGTTAAAGGAAGAAATATCCTAAGTGCTCAAGAATTTGGGGATTTAAAATTATTACTTTCTGAAGGTTCACAAGTTGTTTTAAGTGCAGCTCCAACTGTACGCAAGTTGAAAACTAAACTTAAAAATTTTTGTGATGAAGACTATTTGCTATTGATTGGAGATCCTGCTGCTATTGGCATTGCGTGTTCAATTGCATCTGATGTTAATCGAGGACGATATAAATGCTTAAAGTGGGATAGAATCGAGGCTACATATTATCCCATAGAAATTGATTTATATAATAAAGGAGAAATTTAGAATGGCTAAAAATTTACTACAAGAAATGGAACAACAAGCGGTTGACCATATAGGACAAGTCGGCGATGATGCTTTATCATCATTGGGTCAAAAATGTACCGAGCTAGTGGAAGTTAGAACAGAGCTTGCTGAATTGGACCAAAAGAAAAAAGAACTTTCTCAACGAGAATTTAAGTTAGAGAACGAAGAAATTCCAGCGGTGATGGAAGAAAACAATTTAACTTCTTTACGCTTAAAAGATGGTCAAAAAATAGACATAACGGAAAGTTATCACGCTACCATTACAGAAGCCAATAGAGATTTTTGTTTTAATTGGCTGAAAGAAAATGGTTTAGATGATATAATTAAAAATGAAGTTTCTGTAGGTTTTGGTCGAGGGGAAAATGAAGAAGCCTCCGATTTAAAATCTCAGCTCGAAGGACAAGGTTTGCCCGTGGAACACTCACAGAAGATCCATCCGCAAACTTTAAAGGCATTCGTTGGAGAACGTGTCCGTAGTGGAGATGGTGTACCCGATGAATTTGGCGTATTTATACGCAAAAAAGTGAAAATACGACAATAAGATAAATAGACAACCGTTAGGAGGTAATATGGTAGTCAAAAAACGAAAAGCCTCTAAGACTCCTGCGAAGAGAAATAATTCTCTTCCAGCGACTATTGGAGCAAACGATTTCGAGTCAGTAGCGAAAGCTGGACTTGAAAGTGTTTCACAAGAAGACCTGGCAACTCCACGTCTAAAGATTCTTCAAAAGATGAGTCCAGATTTAGACACAGTGGATGGAGCCAAAGCAGGAATGATTTTGGATACTGTCAACAGTAAAGTGTATGATGGCAGTAAAGGTATCCTTCTTCTTCCTGTTGCTTATCAACGTCAATATACAGAGTGGCAAGATAGAGGACAGGGGACTGGTGCTCCTGTTGCTGTGTATGATGCTAACAGCAACATACTAAGCAAAACTACTCGTGATGATCAGAAGAAAGACAGATTATCTAATGGTAATTATGTTGAAACTGCTGCTAATCATTTTGTCATTGTGGTTGATGATGAAAAAAATGGAATTGGTCAACCCGCCTTGATTACACTTAAATCTACTCAATTGAAAAAAAGTAGAAAATGGAATTCAATGATGTTGAATACCAAACTTCAAGGTGCGAATGGTCCTTTCACTCCACCAATGTATAGTCATCTTTATCGTTTAGTAACGACTGAAGAAGGTAACGACTTTGGTAAATGGTTTGGGGTAGAAATTGAAAAGGAAAAAATATTGGAAAATAGAAATCTTTTCAACATGGCTAAAGAATTCGCTGATAGTATTACTAAAGGTGAAAAAATAGCTGTCCCTGAAGAAGTTGAGGGAGGAGAAACCAACCGAGAAGCGGTAGGCTTTTAATCTTAGAAAGGGACGGCTTAAAAGCCGTCCCTTTAGATAAAAAATGTGGAAGAAATTTAAAAATATTTTTGAGGGACTTGATCGTGCCTACGGTCAGTATAAAAGTGGTGATTCTAAATCGAATGGAAAATTAGGAGGACAATCTTTTATTCGCAAGGACACATTACATGATAATCTATGGGTAAAACATTTAGAGGGAGAAGAACCTGCATTAGGTGTTATTCCTATTACTGATAATTCTACATGTCGTTGGGGATGTATAGATGTAGATTCCTATCCTTTAGATCATAAGGATATAATAAAAAATATAGAAAAATTACATTTGCCCTTAATCGTTTGCCGTTCTAAAAGTGGTGGTGCTCATTTATTTTTATTTACTACTGATTGGATTCCGGCATCCCTTATGCGTTCTACCCTTATGGAGTGGGCAGGAGAATTAGGTTATGCGGATTGTGAAGTTTTTCCTAAACAAGTGGAGATTAGAGCAGATCGTGGAGATACTGGGAATTTTCTTAATCTTCCTTATCATAGCGGTGCTAACACTAATCGTTATGCTTTTAACAGCGATGGCTCAGCTGCCACGTTGGATCAGTTCTTTTCTTTATATGAT
>Ga0114906_1000749_pt1 | contig 17766 bp, 21 predicted proteins | sample MalvirDeepMed_M9_FD_89687 | JGI IMG/M metagenome (GOLD analysis project Ga0114906, IMG submission 89687) | Marine viral communities from the Global Malaspina Expedition - Malaspina viral metaG DeepMed_M9 | ecosystem: Environmental > Aquatic > Marine > Oceanic | place: Mediterranean Sea...
GTGAGAATCCCTTTCGGCAATTCTCGTTAGTTTATAACCATATTATATATGCAAATGTTTATGATGTCAAGAAAATAATATCAATTAAAAAACCCCTTCGTTGTATCATGAAGGGGTTCTCTAAAATACTGATTAATTAATAATAATCCCTTTGTGGAGGTGGGATATGAGTAGGTTGCTTTGGATTCCATTTTTGGGGGTCGACTGGCGGTGGTGGGTCTGGTGTCCATGTTGGCGGTGGTGGGTCATCATCTGGTGGGTCATCATCTGGTGGGTCATCATCTGGGTCGAAGTCTGGTGGGTCATCATCTGGGTCGAAGTCTGGTGGGTCATCATCTGGTGGGTCATCATCTGGTGGGTCATCATCTGGGTCGAAGTCTGGTGGGTCATCATCGCCTGGTTGGACAGGTCCTGGACCACTTGGGTTTTTGGGCCAGTTTGGGAAGAACACACCATCGGGGGAAGTCGCTGTACCATCTCGGTGGATTATCCATCCGTCATATGGACCAGAATAATAATACAGTGAACCATCATCACCAACATGCCAACAACCTGACGAATCACAACCGCCCTCCCATGGCAACACCTCTTGTTCATTCATCCTTTGAATAGATTCGTTTAAGTTTCTATAGTCGTTGTTGTTTAATCGTTTCATTTATTACTCACATAGTGGACGGAAATAATCCTGGGTTGGAGTTTGGGGGCATTTTAGGTAACAGTGGCCCTTCAATTGGTGGTTTTTGTTCAGGTGGAACGGGCATGAACGGTTGCAACAACGGATTGTTGTCGTAGAAGTCTTGATACCATTTTTCAGCAAAGTCTTCAACATTTCCAGGCGCGCCGGCATCTAACCACGCTTGATATAATATTTCACATAGTGGAGGTGGTACCATTTCACACATCCGGTCATGTACCATCTGATGATACCAATCAGTAAAAAATGGCCAATGGAATCCACCATGGTCTTCGGTCAGTAGTTTAATATTTCTTATTGGTGATTTATACATCGAAAAAGTTCCTATCTGAAATATCAAATGATTCTTTTAGTTTCTTACCACGATTTTGCTTCAAATACTTTGAAAGTCCACTCTTACCGACTGATTTGTTACCAGGCAACATTTGAACTTGTACTTTTGTTGTGTCAACCAATTCTGTTGTGGCGATACCACTATTACTCATATCTTTTGCAAACTGATTCGCAAGTCTGTTGTTGGGGAATTCATATACTAATCCAGTAGTACCTGTTTTGTTTCGTTCATTCAGATAGGATTCTACAACTGGGTGTCCTGGCATACCAATTGGTATGGCGGACTTTTGTTTTCGGTCTGATGGTGCTTGTCGGAATCTATCTGTAATTCTTTCCCGTTTTGCCCAATCCCTTCCCATCGGATGTTGGGTATTAAATATTATTCCGAGGGCCCTCTTTATATCGGACGGCCATAATGAGTATGGACTGTCTGGGTCCCATTCGAGTAGTTCATTCAGATAGGATTCTTTGATACCATCAATTGTTTTAACCTGCTCGGACATTTGCCCTTGATGTCTAGAACTATAAGGATTACCGTTTACGTCTACCCATCGGCCTTCTCCTTTGTGCCAATACCATTTCCATCCATCATAGTATCTCGGAGATGGATGGGAATCATCGGGTGGCGGCCATGTATTTGGGTCTCCGTCCCACAAATGGTCGTCTTCCGCCGGCGGTATAGGGTAGTGCGCGCGCTGCGGGTTGGAATTTCTTGTAAGTTGTTGTGGAGTAAGTTTGATAGGTTTATCGAATATTCCTGCTTCATACAGATAGGATTCCTTTGCATAGAGAGGATTTCCCTTTGCATCTTTCCTTGCAACAAGTTTATTGTTCTTTGCAAATTTCATTGCGCCTTGATGATTGACATGAGTACCGTGATAAGAGAACATCTTGATACGACCCTTCTTTGGGTCGCTGATGGTTGCCATTAATACTTTGTCTTGGTTTGAACGCAATTCACCCTTATGTCCTAAAGGTCTTTCAATTACAACAAACCGAGCAGAAGGATGAAGAGCAGATTTCACATTTATTAGAATCTTTGCCTTACCACTTTGAATAATGTCTGTAGTTTTCTTATCCGCAGGAATGTTCGTGTCCCCACCGAACCGTTCATACAGATATGATTCTTTCACACCCTTCATCAAAACCTTAACGGTCTTGAGGTCAAGTTTCATAATTCTTGCAATCTGTTGAGCAGTTTTTCCATCCTTAATGTGCATATGAAATTCAGACATCTTGCTTTCATACAATGTTGTTTCATCGAAAAAGCAAGACTCATGTATTTGACATTTTTTATTATGCATAAACTTTCTCCATTAGAATACTATATCTATAAAAAAGAACACTCTCGAAAGTGTTCCTTTTATAATATATTGTGGTCTTTGAAAGTACAAAGATATGTATAGTTTTCTGTAATTAGATATATGATTATCGCACCTTGGCATTTTATACATAATAATACTTAATACAACGGGAGAACAAACATGTATAAATCACCAATAAGAAACACTAAACTATTTGAACAGAATGCCCTTGGAATGCAAGTCGGGCCTGATGTAAGGGCTCAAAACGCCAACCCACAGGCATTCGCCAAAGCCCCTGACATTGACCCACCAAAAACACCCTGTCCTCCGGGACAATCTTGGGAGATAGTCATAACTGTCAAAGATGGTGTATTATATTATCATTACGAATGTAAATCAAACAATTCATCGATGAATGAATGGGCAATCCCCGGCGGGGAGCGGATGAGACCACACCCATTGAAGTGGACGCCAGGTGACCCCGGAAAACTTGGTCCGATAGGTCCTGCAGGACCCGGTCTGACTGGTGGTGGCGGAACGACTGGTGGAACAACTGGTGATGATAACCCGGCATGTGCTGGTGTAATAGACTATTTCAACGGGATGGGTTGCGATTACAAAGGTGACTACCCTGAAGGTTCACCTTGTTATGTTTACCGACAAATTATAAATAATCTTGGTTGCAATTATGACCTATATTAATAAAAACCAAATTAACAAGTTTTATAAATAGAATAAAATAGGAAATTTTAAAATGACAAGAATAAACAAAAACAATTATAAAAACCTCAACGAATCAATCATTAACATGAATGGTCCTCGCGGGAATCTATATGAGCAAGGGGGTGGAGGCACTGGAGGCACTGGTGGTTCGTGGGTTGATGGGTTTCAGTGGTGTTTGGCTGTCCCTACTGGCCCTTGGTGTCTTAACAACTATGATTTTAATGGTGATGGTGTTGTTGATGTCAATGACTTATTGTGGTGGTTAGCAAACTATGGTAGTGGTAATGGTGATACTGGTGGATTTGCACCTCCCGGTGGCGGTTCACCAAGTTTTGGTCCTTGGGCGCCGCTACCAAAAGGACCCTTCCGAGGACCAGGTGCAGGTGGTAGATAACAACAACAAAGGTAAAAATGATTAGACATACAAAAGACCAATATACAAACTTCAAAAATTTATTTGAAGTCCCCCAAGATACTCCTGATGGGGTGCTTCGCAGTCCTCTAGATACCGAAATCGGAAAACTCCCTCGATATCGTACAGCAGAAGATGATAATGGAGAAGGTGATGACGAAGATTGCGACCCAAGTCCATGTGGTTGCGATGGTGTTCCCATCGAAGATGGCGGCGGTGGCCCATGTGAAGGCCAAAACGATTCAATGGGAAATATATATATTTGCCACCCTGTCTGTCAAATTGTGGGCTCGGAGTGTTGTTGGAGAGACGACACTGGCGAGGGAAGGGGTGTTTACGACCCGTTAACGGGTCGATATTGGCAAGTCCTTTGTCCACCTGATGGTGAATGCTACTGGCTTTACGGTGTTTATGAATGCACTTCAAGTGGCCCCAGTCAAGAACCGATATGTGAATGGGTGTGGTACAATGAGAAGGACCAACAAATGGTATGGCACGATGACAAATGGATGAGGAGGGTTGTTCAGCCCAACTTTAATCCTTGGTATTATTACGAAGTTGACCTCGATGGCGATGGCGTTGCGGACCTTGCCTGCGGATTCTATTACGACTGGGGAAGTGGCACATATCACTTTGGATGTCAAATAATTTATTAAGTTAATTTGGAGTTAAAATTATAAATATGCTAAATATAGTAGTGTTGAATAGAATTAAATAAAATAAAAACACCGACCCCTTTTGGGAATCGGTGTTTTTTATATGATTGACGAACAGGGAGTTTGTTACTCCATGATGCACTAAGAACTTCGCTACCTTGGCACCGTCATTCAATAAAAGGGAAGCATTTGGTAACTTGTGGCGCCAAATGCTTCCTTTATTTATATAAAATTTTATTCGCCTGTATAATATAAACTGTGTCTGTTGCTTTGTGGTGTATTCATATTTGTAACCCCTCGATATTTCCGAGTGTCCCACAAATCATCTGTAGGACCTTCTGGACCCGGCGGTCGAGGACGAGGGCCAATTATGGGGGCTTGTGGCCTAGAGATATATCTGTCAACATCTACATCTATCTGACCTCCTAGTTCGGGGATTCTGTGAAAAGTCTGAACATCAATTGGGTCGGGTGGTTCTGGTGGGTTACAGTTAGGGTCTTGTACACATGCTATCCATTCACGATATTCATCCCAACTACCCTGGCCAGGGTGGCCAATATCATCGTCTGGTCCTTGATTTTGCCAAGGATGGCAATACTCATTGTTTGGGTCACAATCTTCATCTTCACTTCTGTCTTCATCACCACCATGAGGAATTCTTAATTTACCTTGGAAATATGGGTGTGTATTGGAAAATGAATGTAGTCCTCCTTTTCCACCAAAAGTTCCATCTCTTGAATCTTTCTTTCCCTGTCTTGATATAAATTGTTTGAATGATATTCTACTCATATAAAGTATTTATAAATACTAATGTGTACACAAAGAGGAAGATAAATGCCATTATATGAATATCATTGTGAGTCGTGTAAACATTCTTTTGAAGAACTTTTGAATGTTTCCAAAAGAAATGAGCCACTTAAAACACCATGTCCAGAATGTGGGGAAGATAAAGTGAAAAGGGGAATAAGTGTTCCAATCACAGGAGCAGATGCAACAATAACATTAGATAAAATGTGTCCCGGCTTTACAAAGAAGATGGAACAAATATCAAATTCTCCTGTTGTGGGTAGACAGGGCAAAAAAAATATTATGGCGAGTGCTAATATGAAACCTCACGGTCACCTTCGCCCAAATTAATTTAATATTTTTTTAATAAAAATGCCAAATACGGTTCACATTTCTGCCTAAATAGTATAGAAGGGTCATGAAAAACTTATTTGGGTATCTCTCAGCATCTTTGTTATTAATTGCAGGGTGTCAAGCACCTCAGGCGTTACCTGTACCCCCTCTATCGACACTCGATATTGTTATCGATGTTACACCACCGAAGGTAATCAACCCTTTGGACAAGTGGTTCACCCCAACAACTGAAGAACACGACCCATATCCATCTGTGGGTTCTTTACACAGAGAAAATGGTTCTCTTATAGGTTCTGCAATTCTCATAGAGAAGGATGTTGCTCTAACGGCTGCACATTGTCTAGACGAAAATGATGTCTTCTCAATTATCATAGGTGAAGAAGAAATTATGGTGAAAGGAACAATCTTACACCCTAGTTACAGTAGTACATTCTTCTCTGTGAGTAACGATATTGGTTTAGTATTTCTTGAATGTGAAAGTATGTATGAACCAGCGACAATTGGATGCGTAGAGTGGATGCATAGATATCAAAATATTACCACAGTAGGATATGGACAAGGATATAAGAAGTATAGCAAGAAGTGGGTGTTTACCTACTTTGGCACATTAGTAGAAGAACCAAATGAAATTAAATTTATACCACATGGTGTGAGTGTGTGGTTCGGAGATTCTGGTGGTGGAGTATTTGCCAAATTTGAAGATAAAGAATATGTCGTAGGAATTATAAGCACATTCACTATTGTGCGTGTGTTTGAAGATAGAGAGTTGGTTACAGAATGTTCTGCAACAAACATTGCAAAGTATATAGATTGGATTGAAGGGAGTATTTTAAATGGCCAGATGGAACAACTTGAAGAAACTGTTGAGGATGGAAGGTAGTGTTAGAGAGCGCATTGGAACTGGCGTTATTATTATCGTTGGTTTTCTTATCGGATTGTATGTCGGACGATTGATATTAAATTATTTATAGAGTGTGAAAAAGAAGTTGGTTATATATATTATATACTAAACAAGGAGTATAAACTATGTCATTTTACATAAACGCTTTTAAAGAACATCTTCAAACACTAGCATCCAAAGTGGAACGAAAAGATTATACAGAACCCAAAAGACAAACTAGTGTTACTCTTGAAGAACAATATTCACAAATGAGAAGCCCCATGGCATTTCCTAAGAAGAAGAAGAGAGAAGATGAGGCGGGTATGCCTACATTAGGGAAAGATGCAGGTGTTGATGGTAGAGGTATGCCAGAATCTTTTAATGAAATTCCTAAAGAAAAGTTTTTTGCAATGATGCAAGAAAAGGGAATTAGTAGAGAACAAATTGAAGCACTTATGGCGCATGCTAGAGAAACTGAAAAGGTAAAACAAGGCCGGCCTTGACTATATTCAATATAAACCATTAATAAAACAATGGAGTTATAAAAAAACCCACCATAGAGGTGGGTTTTCTTTTATATTATATGATTATCCGTCGTTATGATTAAGCGAACCCAGGTCCGGGTGGAAGAGAGGTTACATCACCTGGGAAATCGGGGAGGTCTTCGACAGGAATGTCATCTGGGTTCCCACCACCGCCTGGGTGGCCGCCGCCGCCGCCGGGTCTGTTAGGGTTACGGTACTGATGCTTCTTTTTTCTTCGCCTTTGATACACATAATAAATGACGCCAAGGATGATGACAATAATAATAATCCAAAACCAATCATCGTCTTCTTCTTCGTAAATAGGAGTTTCCTTGTACCCCTGTTCCATCAAGTTCTGTAAAGTTCCTTCACCTAGATATGATTCTGCCATATCAAAAATATCTGATGAATCAACGCCAAATTTTTTCATTAGTTTTTCTAACATAGGTTTAAACATGGCAATGAGAGATGCTAAATCAACCTGTTCTGACAGGACAGAACCAATTATATCTGAAGCATTCTCACTCAAGATAGAACCAAATTCTTCTGCAAGGCGTTCAACCTTTGCGGCTTGACAGGATTTACAACCACCATCGCCACCAGTAGTATTACTTCTCATCGAAGGTTGATTTTCATATAACGATTCTCTTAAATATTTCTTAAAGTCTGAACTCATTTTAACATCTCCATGTTTTATTGTGTTATAATATTTTCTTAATGTTCTTTATATGTATACATCCCTTTATTTAGAAAATAACATAGATATCATATGGAGATACAATTATGTCTGGTTTCGATATAAATACCAAAACTGAAATAAAAACATCGCGGAATTTAGGCAAAGAACTATACGATAATCTTAAAAAACCATTCTTTGATAAGATAGAAAGTGGTCAATTTTACTTCAAACCAGTTTCAAGCACTGCCAAATTGTATATAATTAAAGTATATAATGGTAAAGATAACAAGGTTTGGGACAAACTGGTGAAGAGGGGTTCACTTAAAGATAGGAAAAGTAGTAAATTTATAAAACCGACTGAATTAAATGTTCCAATAAATGTAAAAAATACTGGTACAAAAAGAGAAGTAATAGTTAGATTTGTTGCTACTGGACGGGACCATTCTGGAGGGGGAGAGAATAGTGATTCTAATAAAGTTATTAGTGCCACAGAGAAAACAGTAATGCAAGAAACCGCATCTTTAATGTTTATTCAAAAAGCATTAAATGGTGGCGGTCAAGGAAAAGTTTTCAGAAAGTGGGCGGGTGAATCCCCAGACTGTGTTATGGCTGATAAAGAATTCTATAAAAAACTCAAAAAAGTATATCCTGTGATTGATGATAATACTGATTGGCAACAATCCTTTATGGCACAAGGAAGGAAGATGCTAACTGTTGCCGCGGCCGCGGGTTGGAGTGAAATGGAATTTGACCGTGATAAACCTGGTGGATTTATGAGGTTTATTGAGAGAATAATTGTTGACAAATTTAAAATATCCAAACCAGATGCATGGAATCCCGCAGACATTTGGATGGTAAAAGATGAGGCCAGTGTTCGATTGAGAATAGAAAAAGCACTTAAAAATATTCATCCCACTTCTGCTTTTGACCAGATTGGCATATTAAACGAAATTATGAAAGCAGAGTTCGTTGCGGGCAGAATTATCGGTGTTTCACTTAAATTGGTAACCAAACCAAAACAAGGCGCACATTGGAAGGTATATAATGTTGAACACCCTGCGTTTACAAGACACACTCAAACAAGAGATTATATTGTTACTATTGGACCTAACGGTGGACAAACGAAAAGTAGTTGCTTTCTCGCTTTGAATTTTAAAAATGGCAAAACTCCACCATTTGCAACTCAAGAATTAAAATTTTGGTTATATAACGGGTCTAAAAAAAGTTACGAGTATGTTATAAAGGGTGTGTCAAGTGTAAAAGCACCATGTAATATGAAATTTGAACCAAAAGATGTAGCGAGAAGTAAAGCATTTATGGGTAAATCACCAGTTCCACAGGTTAGACAATTGATGAAGGATTATGGGGTGGGTGGTGATAAATCAGATAGGTTGTTGGGGTTTGATAATCAACATTCTAGTTACCCAAAAGATTTAGAGGCATTTTTAAATGCTCCTAAGACAGCAGGTAAAAACATATATGCACATATGTGGTCGAAAATATCAAGTAAGGTAACAACAAATATAAATAGTGAAGAAGAATTCATGAAAAATATGACATTACAATATGCTTCCTTGGCGCCTTTTGCTCAACAAAAACTAATGGAGTTGAATTTCATATATGTTGTTTTAGAAAAACTTACAAAAGACAAACGAAATCAGATGCTCACGGATATGTTAGCATATGCAGAGAAATTTGGTGAGAAATATGGACCGTTTGGAAAGTTATATTAAGAGTTTATGGAAGTGTATCGATTATACATATAGTAGTATATCGAATTATAGGAGATTATTATGCCAAATTTAGGTTATAGAAACGGAAGAGGTATTTACGCATCAGGTACTGGCGGGGTCGCCCCTGTAGCAGATACCGTCATACACGGTCGAGCAATATATGTTGGTTCTTCTGGACATCTAGCATATCAAACCCAAGCGGGAGATGCTTTACTTTTGCTCAGTTTGCCAGTAGGTTTGCACGAATTACCACATAGATTGATTTATGGAACTTCATCTGGGTCTTCAACTGGCCCTGGAGATACTACTGCAGCGAGCATTATATCTTTCACATAAGACACACAAATGAAACAGTTTAATACATTTTTAAGTGAACAACATGAATTGATTTTAGAGCAGGCTAAAAACCAGTCTGGTTTTCAGCCAGGCGGAAAAACTAATTTTTCGGGGATAGGTGTAGGAGAACCCCATAAAACTCTTCGACATACTGCTACAATGCAACAATCTCCGTTATTTAAAACTATGATTGTTAAAAGCACCATGTATAATTTTAATCAATTATTGAACCAAGTTCCTAGTATGTGGACAGATATGATTTCAGCAAATGAAAAAGAAAGACTTGATGATGTAATTGCAAACATGGCGGATGGACCAGAAAAAGATAAACTGATGAGCAGAATGTCCGAATTAGTTAAAATGGGAGATAGTACTATTCAGAGAAATACAGCAAGAGAATTAATCAACGATTTAAAGAAAGTAAGTTTTCTACAACAAAATCCACAAATAGAATATCAAGAATACGGACGATACAATGATGCGTATGACACTGTTGGAAATAGAACAAGAAGGTTTTAAAAATGATTAAACATACATGGAATCAATTATCAGAAAGCACAAAGAAAAAGTTCTCTAAGAACGATTTCAAAATGCTGTCTAAAAAAGAACAAGAATTTCTCTCTATGGGAGCAACCATGTTCTCTGGTGCAGGTCCTGTAATTGAACCAAAGAATCTTCATCAATTGACTCCAAAGGGGTTAAGCATAACCTTAAAGAAGATGGAAAAGGAAAAGAGAAACTTAGATTCAGAAGGAAAGAAACTCCTTCAGTCTGTTACTAAGAAACTTTCTTCTATAACTGAACAGTATGATTTTGGTCAATTTTCACAATATGCTACATCTGGATTGGGTCATGAAGAGGATGAAGAAGAAAAACGAAGAAAAAGACTAGAGAAAATTCAACAGAGAATGGATGATATGAAACCTGTTGAATTATCTCCAGACCAAATAAGACCAATGGAAACAGGTCAGCCAGGTGCTATGTCTATTGAACCGACTTGGCAACAGTTAGCACAGATGGCGCCTAAATCTGAAAGAGATAAAAGAGGTGGGGAGTTTGGTGGGGATGAAGTAATAACACATGAGAAACCAAAAGCACCAGACATGAGCGCGCAGCCTGGTATGCCAATGCCGAAAAAACGGATGCAACAGGGGCAACCGCCATCTCCAGTGCCACCACCACCACAACAACAACAAAAATATCAACAACAACCACAGGGTAACCCTAAGATGAAAGAACTCGTTGATATGGTTAGAAATGACCCAGGCAAAATGAATTATCTTGAAGGTTTGATGGGAAAAGAAAAATTACAAAGTATTCTGGCAAAAATGGAGAACATGTCACCTGAAAAAGAAAGCCAAGCATTTAAAGCGGCTGGTATGATGCAAAAATCTGGTGGTATGCCTCAAGGTATGACTCCTGATAAATTGAAACAACTTATGCAAGACCCTGAAAAGAAGAAGAAGTTGCAGGCAATGATGGGTGGACAAGGTGGTATGCCCCAAGGCGGTCCACCTCAAGGTGGTATGCCCAAAGGATTGATGCAACAAGACCCCGCCGCGAAGGCAAAAGCAGAAGCAGAAAAAGAACGATTAGCAAAACAGGGTCCTAGAGATATGGGGGTATCTAAAACTTTTGCTGACAGAATGGGTATAAAACCCATAACTAGATTGGCGGTTCAAAAACATGAAGACGATGATGAAGATGAAAAAATGAAACCATCGGGTCCACCTCCCGGTCCTCAGCAACAAGCACAACAACCGGGGGCGCCAAGAGCCGGCGGACCACAATCACCAACGCCTACACTAGATGGTAGACCAATCGTAGACCCAGAAAACACAGAAAAACAAAAACCAACACCAGGAACTACACCAGAATCTCAAGAATTTTTGAAGAAATATGAACCTATGTTAAAATCATTACTTCAAAAAATAGTTGATGAAGAAGAAGAAAAATTTCAAACTAATGAATTTGGAAGTTTGGGGATAAGAGAACAAGCAACTAATGTTGTAGGTGATGGAATGTCGCCTATTGAGGGTGAAGGTCATTTTGCCGGTTACGACCCACATCTGTTCAGACGAAAAAAGAAAAAAGGCGACTGTGGATGCAAAAAGTGTAAATGCAAAAACAATAGGCAATAAAATAAAAAGATATTGACAAACACACATAAATAGTATATAATGAAAGGAAGTGATTTATGAATAAATTTAACCATGTAGAATTGAAAGAGGCATTCAAAGACCTCTCAACCACCAACCAAAACGGCAGTAGGTATTACGAAACTCCTGAAGGAAAATATCCTTCGGTGACTACTGTTACTGGATGGGAAAAGAAAAAGTTCTTTGCCGAATGGCGAAAGAATAATCCAAAAGAATCTCGTAGAGTACTCAACAGAGGAAATAAACTTCACAGTCTTATTGAGGATTATATCAATAATGAATTTGATGTTAAAGAAGATAAAGGCAGAGTTGATTTGCCTATCTTGGATTTGTTTCTTCAATTACAACCAGAACTAAACAACATCGACAATATACTTGCACAAGAGATTCCTCTATGGTCTTCTACATTAGAATTAGCAGGGCGTGTAGATTGTGTTGGAGAATATAAAGGTAAACTTTCAATCATCGATTTCAAAGGTTCTACTAGAATCAAACGAGAATCAGATATTGAAAATTACTTTACTCAATCAACTGCATATGCAATCATGTGGCAAGAGATGACAGGGACGCCAATTGATAATATTGTTATTATGATTGCTACTGAAGAAGGCGGCTCTCAAGTGTTTGAAGCAAACCCAATTGATTATGCTAAACCACTACTGAAAGCAATTCGTGGTTATCAAAAAGAAATTAACCATTCAGTCGTGGTATAGACATCTGGCTCTTATTTAGACTATATTTGGTTATAAGGTAATTGTGTACATGTTTTAAATTTTCTTCAGAGATTGCAGAATCATAAACTATAATCTCTGCAATGTAACCTGTATATTCGTTGGTGTATGTATTACTGCCTCTTGATGTAGTATACATTGCACCAATTGTAGGATTTTGACCGCCGACCGCGCCAGTTCCTCTTACCCAATCGGTTACTGTTGATTTCTTTGTACCATTCAAAAAGTGTCGCATTGTTGTTGATGCGTATTCTTGTCTTGCAACCATAATGTATGCCGTGGAGTCTACTAAAGTATCTCCTATTGATACATCACCAGTAGTTGATTTGCCAAGAATTGTAGATTTAGAATCAACATCAATTCCCATAGCGAGAACATTGCTATCAGTAGTTGCAGTAGATGCCCAATTTGTTGTAGCATATTGACTAAAAATTGCTTGGTTATCTGTTGCAACACCTGTAGGTTTAATCATTAAAATAACTGTGTAGTCACTATCCGAAGCATCATCTATAAATAATGAACTAATACCTGTAGTGTCTAAGTATTCGTCCGCTGAACCAGTAAACAGTATTGCGGGTTTTGTTCCAAACACATTTTCTTTCCAGTGGGGTCTGTGGGGCGCGAGGGGTATTGCACAATGGTTCGAGTTGCTGGATTCATCTGACCATGCAGTTACATCACCATCTGCTACAAAAGCATTAATTGCATTATCTGCTCTTAACCACAATTGTAATCCAGTAATATCTTTGGGGTCAAATGCGTTTGCATCTAAACCGCCTGCAAAAAGTTTTCTTCGTTTTACTTGTGGCGCTTTTGTCGATGAAAGTTTCTTCTGGCGGCCCAAAACTCCACCAGATTTATTGGCTTTTCGTGCTACTTTTTCTAGTCTATTACTCATGTTGCATAATATGAGAATGTACATCCAGCGGTAAGGCCGCACATGACATATACTTTAGTAAGATTATCAACTTCAACAAACAATTCTTCTCTGTCGTCTAGTTGGAATCCACTAGTCATACCAGTGGTAGAACCTGCGGTAGAATCATATGTAACTGTGAGTGTTCCTGAACCGTTTATATTTTTAAGTCTAACACCAGACACTAGTGTTGTCGAAGTAGAATTTACTTGTTCAAATGTGAATCCAGCCACTCTATGTCCTATTACAACTGGGTTGTCAACTGACACACTTCCAATTCCTATAGTAAGTCCACCGGCAATTGCACTAATAGATGCAGTAAAACCACCAGTTGCTTTAATTAATACTGAAGGTCCGCCGGCATCGCCAGTCCAACCAACTACACTTCTAATGTCTGCGGAGAGTCCACTTATTCTGTATACGCCATTTGAACCAGTACCACCAGACATAATTTGATGTATATCACTTGCAACAGTTCTAAGTTTAGATGAGATTGTTCCTGCGTGTGCGCCTGTACCGGCGATTGCTTTTGCATATGTACCAACTATACTACCGTCTGCTGATGAACCCTTATCTGTTGTTGCACCAACATGAGGAATTGCACCACCCGCGGTTGAGCCTGCAACTGGTACATAGTGTCCTGTTGTAGTTCCTGCTACTGCGATATATCCGCCACTAACAGAATCATGTCCTGCACTGATGTTTGATATGTCTAGTTGTGAAGCAGAACCACCTTGACTTCTAATAACCACATCAAGTGCTGTGCTACTAGAACCAGAAATTGTAGTATATTTTACTGGATTTCCGTTTGAATCAATAAGTTGACATGGTAGCGGAGCCGCGCCACACCCAGTAGTTCCTGCGGATGATACGGCATTGTCTACCCAATAATATTCTCCAGTTGTTCCCCATGCCATTTTGGCAATTTGAACATTATATTCATTTAAACCTGATACGGCAGCGCAAATGCCGGTGCAGGTTACACCATGAATTTCGGTTAGAACATATGCACCGCCTGGGGCGGTATCTCCGCCTGTAGCCGCCTGAAGTTGTATTGTCCCCTCTTTTGCCATCTTTATCTCCTAAGTGATATAATTAAAACTTTTTACAAATATATGTATAATAAGGTTGATATTGATAATAATATCTATATAATATGGGTATGGAAACAGAAGTCCAAAAAGTGAATGAAACAGAATTTTGTAGGTTGATAGAATCTATTGCCGAAACAGATTTAAATTATATAGAATCTGTGATACTGGCTTGTGAGCAATGTGATATTAGCCCAGAGTTAGGCGCCAGAATGCTTTCAAAGCCTATTATAGAAAAAATTCAACAAGAAGGCGAAAGTATTAATCTTCTTCCAAAAAAATCTAAATTGCCCGTATAATGATATGTTCAGACTCAGTTGACAAATATCTTGAAGAACACCAAGACAAAATTGTTGGTGTCTTTTGTATAGGCGCACACCACGGACAGGAATTTAGTGGTTTTAGGAACATAGGTGTCAAAAATTTTATTTTGTTTGAACCTATACCAGAACACTATAATACACTAGAAAAAAATATGAGGATGTCAGAATATGACCCCCTTGGACGAGATGGAATGAATAGGGATATCCGATATAGAATAGAAAATGTGGCACTTGGTTCATGTGATGCAGAAAAAGTGATGTACATTTCTAGTAACGAGGGGCAATCAAGTTCTATATTGAAACCTCTCCTCCACACAGAAATATATCCTGGCGTAGAATTCAATGGCGAAGTGGTAGTAAAACAAACATCTATGGACAAATATATTGCTGAAAATAATGTTAACATTGTCGATTTTAACTGTATGATGATTGATGTTCAGGGATATGAATTAGAAGTGTTTAAAGGGGCCACAAACACTCTTAAAAACATAGATTACATTATTACAGAAATCAATAACATAGAACTTTATGAAGGATGTGCTATTGTTGATGAATTGGACAAATTTTTAGGCACATTTAGATTTGAACGAGTATTAACATCTATGGTTGATGACGATTCTTGGGGTAATGCCATTTACATAAAGAAAAAATAATAAATTACCCATATAAATATACTTGACATAGGTAGTTCCTATGGTACAATATACATTGAATACATCGTACATACCGTACACAACGAACACAAGGAGGCATTTTAAATGTCATTTGAAGATTTAAAGAAAAAATCAGGCAGTAACTTCGAGAAACTTACAGGGGAACTTGATAAGTTATCGAAAAAGAGTGAGTCATACAAAGACGACCGAATTTGGAAACCAGAATTAGATAAGGCATCGAATGGTTATGCCATTATACGATTTCTTCCTGCACCCGCGGGCGAAGACCTTCCGTGGGTAAGAGTTTTCAATCATGGATTCAAAGGACCGGGCGGATGGTTGATTGATAATTGTCCAACAACACTTGGCAAAAAGTGTCCTGTCTGCGAAGCAAACAGTGCATTGTGGAATAGTGGTGTAGAATCTGATAAGGATATTGCAAGGAATCGTAAAAGACGATTGAGTTACTATGCAAACATTCTTATAGTCAGTGACCCAAAGAATCCTGAGAACGAAGGAAAGGTTTTCCTTTATAAGTTTGGCAAGAAGATTTTTGATAAGATTATTGAAAAGATTCAACCAGAATTTGAAGATGAAACAGCAATCGACCCATTCGACCTATGGAAGGGTGCGAACTTCCGATTGAAAGTACGCAAGGTTGCAGGATTTATTAATTATGACAAGAGTGAATTTGAAGAATGTTCACCTGTTGCAGAAAATGATGATTTGACGAAAAAGATTTATGATTCAGAATATGTTCTTAAAGAATTCTCTGACGAATCAAATTTCAAATCATATGATGAGTTGAAAACTAGACTAACAAGTGTTCTTGGTGGTTCTTCCCCTTCGACTTCCGCAGAAACTACTACAGAAGAAGATTTTAAAACACCAAATCCTTTTGATTCTTCTGCAACAAACGACTCAAAGGAAAGTGCAGATGATGTTGGTAATGATGAGGGTGATGATGCATTAGCGTACTTTGAGAAGTTGGCTAATGAAGGTTAATTAACCTTGTAATCACATTAGTTTGACTTTGAAAAACCCCTGCTTCGGTGGGGGTTTTTTATTTTTATGGATGGAATGTCTGCCATTGCCCACCACCATGATTAGCGGTGTTGAAATTTCCTTGCCTTGACTTGTCGTATATTGAATTAGCATCGGCGATATCACCTGCTATAACTGTACTTTGGTTTTGAACAGTTGTTACAGGTGCATTGATATTGAATTGGTTGGGATTGGCTTGTAGTTCTTTGATAATTTCACTTGCAGCGGTAAACGGGTCGGTCCTAGTGGCGCCCCCTTCAATATCGACTATCTGGTTAACCTTCGCCGGGGTAAAACCACCAGTTGACATACCACCGCCGATGCTGTCATTAAAATCTTTAAGGTCTTGTTCAAATCTTCGTTGCTTAAATTCTTGCAACAAATCCCATCTTTCACCAGTCATGTCAGTCGGCAATATTAAGGGAATATCTTCTCCCCTCTCGTCGCCTCGGTAGAAGGCCTCGCGCTTAAGTTGGTTTTGTCTTTGAGTTTCGATGTCCATCATTGATGATTTCACCATACCTCGCCTCGTATCCGCGTATGATATTGCTTCATTGATTTCGCCAGACATGTTGCCTTCCCTGTCCAGTCCGAAACTGACACTCGGCACTCCCTGTAGTGCATTTGTTATCGTCATGGTTCGTCTAATGACTCCTCTGTCTTTGGAATCTTTGAATCCACCCTTCTTTCCACCAAATCTAGTGTATATGCTCTGCAAATTCCTATTGATTGCCATAAATCTACTGGAGGTGCCGCCATTGTCGTGTATAAATTGTGCATTCTGGTTATGACCGAACTTCAGAAGTTCTTCGGCTTCTTTTTGTGATAATGGTTCTCCGCCAGGACCTTTAACTTTTCTTACCATTGACGGACGGCGCCCGGCCGCGGCTTGTGCATCTTTAAGCCATTTTATAACTTCGGAGTCTGGGGCTCCACCATCTGACAATATCCTGGCGTTTTGGATTTGGTCAGTAATCAGTTGTGCATTTGCTACTAACAATCGTCTGTTGTATCTGTCTGAAGCGCGTTGGCCTTCATATAATGGTTTGTCTAAATGTGGTGCTTTCAAAACAACCCCAGTTGCCCTGTCAATCACTATACCGCCGGCAAGGGTGTCAAATCCCATGAAATATCCATGCGCGGCTTCCATTGCCTGTGCTTCTCCTTCGTATTTCTTTATCATCATTGTACCAATTCCCCAAATCGCCGCACCAATTCCAGCAGTAGTCCAAGTTGCCGCGCTCGTTGCAACAATACCTAATGCTTTTGCGGTCCAAGCACCCATAGTTCCAAGTGCGCCCATTCCTTGAATTGATTTTCCTGCAACAGTTAACTTTGTGAATTTGCTGGCCCCGGCTAAACCGGCACCTGCACCAAAGGCTCCACCGAGTGCGCGATAAATCCATGCCCCCATCGCGCCGCCTTTGGTTAATAA
>Ga0114906_1000754_pt1 | contig 17716 bp, 16 predicted proteins | sample MalvirDeepMed_M9_FD_89687 | JGI IMG/M metagenome (GOLD analysis project Ga0114906, IMG submission 89687) | Marine viral communities from the Global Malaspina Expedition - Malaspina viral metaG DeepMed_M9 | ecosystem: Environmental > Aquatic > Marine > Oceanic | place: Mediterranean Sea...
CATCTTCTCCAACTTCGATGATGTCGGCGCCGTGCCACCACCGGTGACTTGAATCTCTGGAATCCCCTGCATCGCCACGGCTTTAATTTTCATCGCCGGAATGGACTCATCTCGGGCATCCCGCTGCCCCTTCGGCCCTCGCAATCCCACTACTCCAAATTGTTTATAGAGCCCCGTGTTGGCTTTCTGCGCAACCCGTTTCACGGCATCACTGGAGTTCGCCGGTGCTTCGATCAGGACCGGGCCTCCGTCATTATATCCAACTCGGCCACCGCTGACTCGCCTGATTCTTCCACCACTCCTAAGCCCGCCACCACCGCCTATAGGCTTTGCTGAAGACAGGCCCGTCGCAAAGAGCACCAATTGCCGTGAGTTGTCCATCACCACATCACTCAACATCCCCAAATTAATGGTATTGCTATTAAGCGCTCCGATGTTAAGCTTGATCGCAGAAGTCAGGGCCTGATTAGTTGCAAGGGCTTTCGTCTTTTTATCAGTCTCCACCTTGGCCCGGTCACCGCCCCCTCCAGTAACAGCCCCCGCTAGGGTTTCTCCTACGGCTGGTGCTCCCCCCCCTTTTTTCACGCCCCCAATAAATCCTCTTCCAAATTCAAATATTCCCTTACTAATTTTGACTGCCGCGAAGGTTGCCATCAGGGGCAAGAGAGGCTTAAGAGTTTCTGCGACAGACAAGAACGCGTTCGCTATAGACAGAGCAACTTTGGCCAAGCCTTGGAATGTCTTCGAATCAGCTATACTACGAACTAGGGCGCTGAACCTCGTCTGAAGTTGCTCAAACTGCTTGCCGAGTGGCTGCAACGCAAGCGTAACATCTTTGCCAAGCCCCTTAGCAGCCCCTTCTCCAGCAATCTTTGTGGCAGCAAGCGCCTTGTTAAAGTTGGCAATTGCCGGAATCAACTTACCAACCTGCCGGATACCGCCAAGCTCTTCTGCTATCGTGGAAAGCGCAAGGGCGTCTCCTCGCTTGATGATGCTATCCAGTCCTTTTGAAAGCTCTTCGAAGGCTGGGAATAGGCCAACAAAGTTTCCCTTAACATCAACAAGTTCAATGTTGAATTGTTTTAAGAAGTCAATAGTTCCTCGTCTTTGAATACGAGTAAAGATAGTTCTTAATCCGACAGCAATCGTGTCGGCACTTTCTCGGGTTGTAGAACGTACTGCCGTAAAGATGCCAATTAGCTGGTTGAGGGCATCAATAGGTTTATCCACATCTCCTGCTGCTTGAGCAAAGATACCACCGGCACGTCTAACAACAGAGATTAAGTCTTGTGATTCAACAGCAAACTTTTTAGCTACCGCATTCAATGCGCCCAGAACATTCTCTGCACGGTTGGCCTCAATATTAAACTGGGCCATAGCAGCAATGAGGCCCTCTGTGGTGTCTTCCATCGTGCCGAAAGATGGTGTCAGCGTAGATCGGGCAACTGCCCGCAAAGAATCTTCAACCTGATCAAGGCTTTGCCCTGTCTGTGCGAAGATGCGAGATATCTTAGCTAATTCGTTAGCGTCTACACCTAGAGACACGGATAGAGAGTTGATGCTAGCAGTTAGGCTGTCTATCCTTTTGCCACTATCACCTGTGACCTGCACAACCTTGACAATTTCACGCTGAAACTTCAGGGCCTCTGATGTTGCCGACTGCACGGCTCTCACAAAGCCAAAGACTGCACCTGTGGCTACTGTGAATGCCGTAAATCTTCGGACGGCCAACGCGGCATCTTTACCGAAAGCCTGAACTTCGTTTCCTGCCGCACTGAATTCCTTGCGAACCCTACTTGCCGATTCTGCCACCTTGTCATAAGACTTTGCAGACTTGGTTGCAGATTTTCCTGTAGTGCTGAGTGACTTGGTGAGCCGGTCAACTCCCTTAGACGCCGTGGCTCCAGCACCAGATTTTAAGGTGTCTAAAGTAGTGACTAGCGAAGATAGATTCTGGTTTAACGAAGAAATGTGCTTGAGAGCACCCTTGCTGATCGTCAAGTTTACAGGCGCAGATACCGAAGCTAGCTCGGTTTTGATAGTCTTAGTAATGGCCTTAATATTTTTAGGGCCGCTCAGTATGACTTGGGCATTAATATTGAAAGCCATGCCTATCCCTGCCTAAAAAAAATGGTCGCACCTTCAAACAGTTAGATTACTGCTCTCCGGTCACGACCACTATCCAGTATAATTAGTCAGCCTCTACTCGCTCTTCTTCTAATTCATCTTCTGATTCGCCTTCTTCAGTTACAACTGCTACCGGCTCTGGCTCTGGTTCTGGTTCTTTTGCAACTACCTTCTTCTTTTTTCGAGTCTTTCTTTTTGCCTTTGGTTTTGCTTCTGTGGTAGCAGCTACTGGCTCTTCGGCATCGTCTTCTTCGGCCTCTTCAGCCTCATCATAAATAGACTCATCAATTGGCGTGTCATTGTCATCTAGGAATGGAGAATGTTCAACATCGAAGTCCCCCACAGAATCTACTTGGCGACCCTTGACATCCACAAGGCTGTAAGAACCATCTTCTTGCCACTCAATATAGTTCCCGTATTCGTCTACATGTCTCCCTTCTCTGTCAGTTAATCTTCCATCACCATCTACGAGTCTGTATTGTTCGTCTACAAAATTGAACCGCTTTAAGAAAGCATTCTCTGGAAGTCGATCATCAATTGCATCGCTGCCAGAAATTAGATAATAAAATTCAGTAGCTCCCTTAACAGCAACAGGGTCGTCTTGCTTTAGAAGATAGTCATCCAACTTGTTAGGAAAATAAAGATCACCTGTCTCATCATACACCAAGCAGGAAGAGAACAGAAAATTAAAGCGAGACGCATCTGCCTTTCCTTCGCACGTATTAGAGTCCAGATCTGTTCGAGAAGAGAGCAGATCAATCATTCTGGTTCTGTTATCCGACATGTCCAGAGCAACGGACTTGGCGTCTTTAAGCTTGATGCCGCCCTTCTTTAGCTTAAACTCACCGTCCAAGACCTCTCGTCGCAGGGTTTGATACTCCATCTCCCTGTTGTCGTTCCAAAGCTCCCTCTTACGCAACTCTGATTCCAACTGGTCTCTAAGCATATCTCCCCTGCCAAGAGCCTCGTTGAAGGTTTTGGACCGAAGCTCATTGGCTTCTTTGATGTCCTGCACCTTGGGAATCCTTACGGCGTACTTAGCTCCGTCTACTTCAAAAGTTCTCTTACCATCTTCAATAGGCATTATTATTCCTCCTCATCCTCTTCGAATTGAAATTTAGTTACATACCGGTTCCACGACAAAGTGTATTCAGCGATCTCGTTTTGAGCCGCCCTTAAGTTTGCATTTCCATTATCTAGTACCTGAGATCTGGCTCTTTCCCACGCTTCTTTCCAATAGATCTGGTCTTCATCAAGCTCCTCATATGGGAGCCCATGCCCCCAGAGATCTCCAAAGTATTCTTCGAAGGCCGCAAGAGAGCCGATGATCGTTGTGTCGAACTTCTTTTTTATATTGTTGAGAAGTCTTCTTTTAGAATTGTCTTTGTACCTAGAGTCTTTATGGTGCTTTCTTCGTTTAACTTGGTCTTGAAAATGAGTAAACTCATCTTCGTTATTATCATATATATCCATAATCTAACCTCTCCCACGTAGTTTTTCTTTGGCCATTTGCATACTTTCTAACTGCAAGTCCACCTGAATGTCTGGAAGCTGGGCTTCTTCCACCCTGTTGCCCTTACCGGCCTTCTCAATAAACGACTGCCTTTGAGCGATCCTTCTTCTTGCATCGGGCGAGTTTATTTCGTAAATCTTCTTTGCATCTTCGGGATTCTCGGCAGTTATGAAAACCTCCCCTGCCTGTGGACTTATGTGGGCAAAGGCATCTACTTGCTTTTTCTTCTGTTCTCTTTCCCGTTCTCGTCGCTGACTTATCATCCAACCATCGAACATGTCATCGTCTTCAAAAACCTCGTCAGGAGGGCAGTCTAGACTTTGTTGGGCATTCTCATACATTTTAGAGAATGTGGCTAATATTTTTTGTTCATCTGTCCATTCACAACTGGGAGTCCCTAAGCATTTTTCCTTTCCGGTGCCCCATATAGATCTCCAAGGCTCCGTTCGTGCCAGTTCTCTATATTCCTCCATAGATATTATATCTTTCTCTAGTGCCGATATGGCCTGCTCAATTACAGTAGAGTCAGAATTCCAAAAAGTATTTTCGTTATACACATGATTTCCATCAGAATCTATTAAACACATAGCAACTAGAAACTTTTTTTTAGTCAGAAGTGCGTGATGCCTTAAGGTATTGTGGTCTAAAAAGTGTTTTTTAGCGATAGACTTATTTATAGCGGACTTGGCATGTTTAATCTGACGACGTATTGTCTCTTGTTTCTCTGAATGGAACATTGATTCGTATAGGTCTACTTTCTTATCCTCAAGATGTTTCTCTAGCTTTTCTAGATTATCGTCATCATGAGGTGTCCAGATTTGCATGCGAAGGAGGACTGTCCCGGCCTCTTCGTCTGTCATCATTCCTTCAAACCGTAAAGAGTTAATTATGTCGGCGTATACATATTCAGCAAGAAGCATTAATTCTCGCGAGGGGGAAGTAATCTTATATCTTTCTCCACCCATGTATATGAAGCGTATCCCACTAGTTATCTGATATACCCTTAAGTTCCTCTCCCCTTCATCCATACCTTTCCCCCGATAAAAAAGTCAGCAGTGTAACTCGCCTTAAATCCTGATATTTTTTGTAAAGGCTATCGCCGCACCACCGACTAACAGAAGGGGGAGGATTGCCCTCCCCCTCCGTGTCATCTATCAGTCAACCATTCTCTCTTAGCTAAGGTAAGTGCTGCGGTTCGACCACCAAGTCGCACCACTAGCATTGGGATCTTGCGGGTGAAGAACCGTCAAGTCGTTAAAGGTAGTGTAGCTGAAGCTAACGGAAACGTTTCCGCCACCAGCATCACCTCCACCATAGTTAACAGACGCTAGCTTGTTCTTAGTGCCCAAGTAGAGTCTAGTGCCTTCACATGTGGCAAGGCGGATAGTCTGGTTGGTCAGGTTATCCACGATACCCGTGCAAGCCTTGGAGTTGTCACCGCAACCATCAGCAAAGGCGTTGATTAGATCGCCACTCAAGGAGATGACTTCGATGTCGCAAGTAACTTCTACCGGGAAGGTTACAACGCGAGCATAAGGCTGGCGTGTGCCAAGTTCGAATAGCTCTTCACGACCAAGGTCGGTCGAAACCGTAATACTTTGAATCTTAGCATCGGTTCCACTCTGCGGGTTGGTCCAACCGTTGGAGTCAACACCGGGAATTTCAGTCGGAAGCAGCGTGTAATCAATCCCGGCAGCGCCGGTAAGTTGATGGAAGTCAGAAGCAAATGCCATGTTCTCTCTGCGGTTAACGCCACCGATTTCTCCAGTCGTGATAGGAGCATCGTCGTTGCCAGCGAAAAATCCAGTAGCAAGAGACGGCGTCCAAGGAGGATTGGCACACCCTTCGAACTGGGTCGTCGTATCCATGTCTACCCAGCCCTTGTCGTTGCCAACAAGCGTAAGGTCTTCGCTGAAGTTATCTTCTAGCGGGAAGTTATAAGTAACCGCGCTACAGAACAGTCCAGAAGCCTCCATCTGCTGCGAAGGATTAGCTGCTGAATCGCCAGCCGCGTCGTGGGTGTCTGGCCAAACACCTACGGCAACCAAGCACTTGGCGTTAGATCGCCCGGCAAGAGTAGGCGTCTGAGAGCTCGCAGCGGCCTGACTCGTCGCAAGGTGATAAAGAAGCGGATAGCCATCGAGAACTTTGCTCATCGACACTTCAATGTCAGGGACGCCTTCGATGTTCTCATAAATAGCTAGCTGGCCTAGCTCAAAAGCTTGTTCAAGATTAAACGTGGTGGTGACGGCCACTGACTGTACACCGTGCGCAGCGGTGTATACAGTGCCCCCATCGCGCCTGAACGCGACTTGCTGGTTTGCAAAATAGATTCTTTTATTTGCCATTGGAAATTCTCTCCTCTAAGTTTACAGTCTGATAGACTTAGGTCTATCTTACGAATACACCATTAACTCAAAATAACCTCAAAAGAAGCACGAACAGTTCCTTCTTGAAGCCGCTGATTATAGGAATCCATCTCGGTGATACCCATATTAATTATTCGGCTGCTGGTGAACTGATATTGCGGATCATTAATGAAGTTATAATAGTTTCCAGTAGAATTAACTAACATCCCCCTATAGTCAAGGGGAAAAACATTGTTCTCTATAATTTTGTTAGTATTATAGAGCATTATCGTCTTGTCTTTTTGCAGAGAGACAATGTCGACAAGTTGGTTTCTCCACCACCTAGACTCTGCAACGATATGAAACAATACATCTTGAGTAACAAACTGAGAGTCGTCTCCCAGTTGATACGCCCGAAAAGTTCTTCGAGGGACGCTCTCAATAACCACCGCTGGCATTTGCACTCTATGGTTAGATAGAATGGACCAATTTCCAGAAGAAACTTGCGAAAACGTCTGATCGTCGACACGAAATGAGTTATATTGTAACTCATCCCACCAAGGAGCCTGATCTGCCACGTAAGTTTGGACGTTCCTGTAGCTATGCTCCAGTTGAACAGTTGAGCCAGTAGCTACAGGGGTATCAAAGACAACTCTGCCAAGAGGATAGTTGTAGTGGTGAGCATAGGTAGCATCTCCAGTTCCATATAGCGTACTATTTACGTACACTCCAGAAATACTTATGGGATTACCCCCGGTGTAGGACATTCCAGTTTCCCACACCCAGTCTTTTCTTGCGCCTTCCCAAACCTGACCGAGCGTATAGGACGGATCATCCACAAGTCTCAAGTTGTCAAAAGTCCCTCCCCATGCCCCGGATGTGGGAATTTCTACATTAAACCAGCCGCCCACCTCTAAGAAAGCCCAATCTAAATAGCTCTTAAGATTGGTCTCTAGCTCAGAGGTTAAAAGGGTGTCCCCAATATTGCTGACCTTAGAAAAGGTCGGAGAGATTTTACAAACCATTGTTATAGATTCCTCTCCAAAGTTTCAGAGACTATAGCACCGATGTCTTCGTCTAGGCTTGCCAACGCTTCGGTTGCAAAGTTTCTTTCGGCAGTGCCCGAGAACTCAGCCGGAACTTGCCAAGCGAGCCCCTTCCCTTCTCGCATAAGGCCTAGGCCCGTTCGGCTGCGACCCACATTAATGCCTCCCGGTCGCATAAAGCCAAATTCTTTAATAATCTTCCTGTCCCCTTCTAGCAAAAGCCATTGGAGCCAAGGTATCGTCATAAGCTGCTCAAACCTATCACTATAATAGTCATATTCAGATTCTGTCATAGAAAGGACATCCGCATAGTCGGCTTGTATAACGCCTATCTCTAAGCTAAAGAGACCCTTTGATGAGCCGCCTCTCGCAGAACCTATTTGAGCAACCACAGATATTCCCTCAACCCAAGCTTCAATGATTGCAGAAGCTCGACTAGAGGGGTCTGGAATGCCCAAATGACCCTGTAAAGAGCCACCCAACAGTGACCGATACGCATCTGAGGAAAATAAGCGGTCCCTGACAACATCCTTCAATTTTTCAAGTATGCTTTGGGATATGACCTTGGACTTTCGCCTGAGCTTTCCGACAATCTGGCCGAGGATGTACTGTTCGAACGACTTTTCAAAGCCAAGTTCAAGTTCGATATTCGCCAATATTAGGGGAGCGGGCATTATCCTGAGCGCCTCCATGTACAAACAACAAACTCATTATTACCTAGCCCGATAGGAGTGGGCTCACCCGCTCTCTCATAACGATGAGAAAAAAAGCCTGATATGTCGGTGGAAACAACAATTTCTTTAGCCCTCTGAAGCTTAGGAGTCATTTCTTTTTTCCCCACAGTCTGTATATAGCTATCGGGAGTATTAACTGGAGCAGAGATGCCTAAAAACTGACGCGGTTCAAAAATTACCATTAAGTTAACGCTTTCGTAGGTCTCCAGAGGTTTTTTGCCAACAGCATTACACATGGGACAGATGCCCCCAAAAGGAAACGGAACCGGACCACCGCTTTGGTATCTGTTGGAAGACTTTCGACCTATAGGGTCATATATACAGTTTACACAGGTCTCATACTTGGTAACCCCATAACTCAAAGTACATGCTACGGTTCCTGCTGAATCCTCTAAGAGGGCAGATATGGCATTATTAAATAGAGTTTTGAAGTTGCTAGTTATAATGCCACTAAACGGATTGATTGCCATGATATAGCCTTCTTAACTGCTGGTGCAGAAGTCGCAGCCTGTATATCTTGTGTCATATTTGTTGAACACTGTTCCGGTCGTAGGAGTGCTGGAAGAGTAGGTGTTAATTTCATAGTTAGAATCGAGAAAGCCCGATCCTCTGGGAGAGCCGACCAGTATGCCGCCATGATCTATCGTGGTGGACTGATAGGCACCGGCCCCGGACATTGCATAAGTAATTACGTCTATAGTCATAATAAACCCCTTTAGGTGGTGTTACATAGGATAGCGAGGATAGATTCCTCCTAGGCCCTCGGTGTCGGCCACTCCGAGAGATCCAAGCATGTTGCTAGGATCAAAGCTGTTAGAGGCAAATGGTGACATGACGGCTCGTATAATCTTTTTACCCTCGTAACTCATATTGTAAAGCTTAACTAGCTCAGTAAATGTTTTACACGGACCCTCATTCATAAGCATCCCTAGATATTGGCCATAATTACTTGTCTGCAAGGAAGCGGGCCCTATTCTAGCAGTAATGCCCTGAGCAAGAGCGGCTGTTCTGAAATTGCCCTCATCGGCCATGCATGCCGATTTTAGAACCATAAAATTAATGAATTCATCGCCATCAGCAACGCTGCTATCTATAGGGTCTGGGGTAATAGTTTTAGCTTCTACGTCAACAATAAAACTGCTATTGAAATTAATCTCAAGTGGCAAAAAATATGCCGCAGTAATCAAAAGGTCATTAAGTCTTTGTGGAGTATATGTGACAGTATCACACCCAGCATCATTTAGAAGGGTGCGTAACATAATTAAACTAGTATTTTGCCAAGTTGCTGCCATAATTATTGATCCGTTACGTACAGGATGCCATCCCCCTCAAGGACTTGAGAGGCGTCAGTATTTACTAAAACCTCAACGCGGTAAGTGCTACTCACGGTGCCACTTGCAATGAACATGGTGACGCTCTTGGAGTCAGACGATATGCCGCTTGATGTGATGCTTAAGTCGGACGTATACCCTCCAACCTTTTCGGAAGATATCCCACTAATAGCACTAATGACCTCACCGGTAGACAGGACATTAGCGAAGTCCATGGTGAATTTTCTGGTCTCTGCTGGCTGCTTGCACAGCCTCTGGTCTGCTGTTGCTCCCATAATTTACGCCGTTGTACCTGAAACTTGAACTTGATAAAAACTATTTGTCGCCGCTTCGCCTGCCCCTAAGCTCAATTGTAGCCATACCCCCTGATATCCGCTTGCTGCCAACTCGTCTCCGACCATACCGCTCGGACCAGCGCCATAGCCTCCTGTGACCCCAGTAGGAGCCGCCAGTCGATTGCTAACAGTTTGAGATCCCTGCTTAATGTCTTCCAAGCCAAAATTAATTTTTGAATAAAGCCCGCTGCTCACTTCTACAAGGGTTGCGTTATTCAAAGTGCTCCCGATGCTATTGTTGTTTTTCACAAAAACTTTATCATAAAGGGTTTTGCTTGCAGAGGTGGATGCTGTGGCATCGTAAAATGGTCTGCAAAAACCGGTTTCGGCAGCAGGAATATCTGTAATCTTATTAAGACTATTTCCACTAGCCGTAATAGTTCCAGCCGCGCCAGAGGAAAGGACGCACGACAGGATTCTTTCATACGTGTTGACGCTCGTGACGATGGTCGTTCCACTAAGGGCGAGCGTCTCACTAGTTATAGCCCCCGCAGTGTTTCTGCCGGTTATTGCCACATTTTGTGAATCTGACGCGCTCGTGCTAACAAATTTGATAGTTGCTGCGGAAGTCGGATCATCAAAGGTGGCTCGTATGTAACTGTTTATATCGCCCCCTGCCGTACTCGAATCGTCGGTAGGTTTATTCATGGCCATATAAACCACTAAGTCTGCACCACTAACGCTCATTGCTATCTCCAATCTATTTATTTAATTTCCACACGGAAGTTATTTGATTTAATATCCACTTTGAACCACTGGAGACGGGAAAGCTCCACGCGAGGTTGGTGCTGCTGAAGGACCATATCAAGTTCAGTAAGTCAGAAGAGACAGTCCAGTCACTACCTCTACTGTTCAATACCCATTTTAGGCCATCTGCATCTGATTCTATTGATACAATCTCAATAGGAATATCAAATGTTGCCAATACTAAGTCAGTTTTAACCCCTACTGGTATTTCACGGCTGCTTAAAATTTCCGTTAGGTATTCAACGGGGGTCGAGTGCGACACGACAAGAGAGGACAGGATTTCTGCGGGAATCTTTCTAGAAACCAATAATCTTCCGATTATTTCTACTGGAATCTCACTAGAAATTAACACATCAACCAAGGATTCTATCGGAATGGACGGGTCTGCCAAAATGTCAGAGAGGATTTCTACTGGAAGTTTTCTGCCAATCGCCAATGAGCCTATAACTTCTACCGGCACTTTTCTGTTAGCCAAAACCAACAAAACCGAACTAACGATTTCTATTGGAATTTTGTATGAGGGTAGAATCTCCTCTAGAATTTCAATTGGAATTTTCCTGTCTTTAGCGACCACTAGTAGATGTTCTACGGGAATATTGTAGTCAGGCAACAATGCCTGAATAATCTCTAAGGGAATTTTTCGATCTTCTAAAATCTCCGAAGCAACCTCTATCGGAAGCTTGCAAAACTGGTCTATTAAGCTAATAATCTCGATGGGCATTTGGTGAGACTTAAGCTGGCTTGATAGGATTTCTACAGGAACTTTTACAGACCTTGTAACGCTAGTAACCGCGTCATCGGGAAGCGTGCTAAAAGGAACTTGACTAAAAGGACTAAAGCCGAACATTATGCATTAGCCTCCGAATTTAATAGCCAAGCTGGTTTGGGCCGCACGATATATTCTATAGGTCTCTGCCCAGACGACTCGTCTTCGTCTTGCAGTTCCCATTCTGCTATTTCAGCATCTCTTTCCGCTTTCATTCTAAGCTGATCTGCATCCCAGTCGATCTTTTGTTCGTTGTTTCCGGTTCTTTCATTGTGCTCTTCAAAGGTTTCTTCATACATAACCGTCTTATCTTGAACGGATATCGGCATAGACCGACTCATAATAAGCCGCTCTGTTAGTCTGGACTGTCTGGTAAGGTTGGTATATCTGATGATTCCAACGTAAGAGTTCTGTTCTTTTACAATGCGAGGGGACATCTGATCTGTATCCCAATCATAAAGCCATTCTGGGGCATCTTGAGCATGGGAAGAAAGCTGGGTCTCGTTGCCTGCTCCGTCCTTAACTAAAAGCTCAGCAATAGGAGGCGAACTCGGATCGAATGGGTCGCTTACAGCCTTAGACCACAAATAACATCCGGTAGAGTCCGCAGACGGAGTTGAGGCTGCAACCTTTAAGAAGTAAGTTCCTTCACTTTCCCAGCGGAAGTAGGTAGTTCCGTTAACTGACAACTTTAAGTCGTTAGTATTATGGGCGTAATTAAATATGCAACTATCAATATCGTCCGTATCGCCCAATAGTACCTTAGAGTTTCCTGCCGTCCCCCCTGTCACATACAACTGAGCTTGTCGGCTCGTGGTAGCGGCCGCATCCCCCGCAATAATTTGAATATAAGTATTGCCGTCCCTTGAAAATTGCGTAATAGGATTGGTATCACCGCTAATTATCGCGTAGTTGTTAGTGTTGGCGTCTAAGTTTATTGTTCCATAAGTTCCAGAGCTTCCAAACCAAGTAGTGCCATAAGATCCATTAAGATTGATAGTGCCGCTTGCGTCCAGTGAAATCTGGTCTAGCCCTGAGATGTCTTTAACTGAAAAAATTGTTCCTGACTGTAAATTACTAGACAGTCTTAACAACTCCCCTTGATGTCCGTCATATACGATGTCCCCGCTCCCATGCACACTCATGGTGATACCGCTGGCAGTGGTCCCAGAGCCTTGGAAAAATATCTCTGGAAGGCCAGTGGTGCTACCGGTTCGTGGTGTAATTTTTATATCTTGTGTGCCCATTATTAACTCCTAAGCTAATGCTGAAATCGGGTTTTTACCGCATTGTAATTTTGCAGGACTTCGGCTGCCGTGAGGGCACGGCTGTAAACACGAATAAGAGAAAAGTCGCCCCCAAAGCATTGGCTCGACTGAAATCCTCCCCCTACACTATCCTGCTCTTGACCAAAAACGAAAGCGCCCCCTGTGGTAAATCCTTCTCCTGCGTTCCAGTCATCTGAAAACTTTTCCGCTCCATCGACATAAAGCTTTTCTGTGCCGCTAGATTTCACCCTACTTCTAACTATCTGATACCACACGTTAGTGCTAGGTTCCCAAGTCGTGTTCTGTCGCAAGGTATCAGGGCCATAAAACCTTAGTATGTCATTATATAAATATATAAGAGAGTTGTTGGTGTCTCCTGATACTGCATAACTAACTAAGGACTGATTATCATCCGTGGTGAGAAATCTTACCCACATTTCAATGGTGACATCGGTTGTAGGCATTGTAAAGGGGTTGTCTATAAGATACTTGGTGGTTTGACTTAATTCAAACGTAAAATACGGCGAAAACGTGGATGTAAAGGTGGGAGAGCCGTTAATGATCAAGTGGTCTGTACCCACAAGATTGGACAACGTAGTGCCCGAGCCCGGATAGGACATAAGATTTCCGACATCCCAGCAGGACACAAGTCCGTCATTAACTATATTTGGACCACGTACTAATGCCATAACTTCACCTATTCCATCAGCGGATCTGGAGGAGACCAAGCTTCGGTTGCAAGAATAGCCAGAATCTCTTCATGAGTATAAACTTCGCTCTTATTGGCCAGAGCACTCACCGTAGCAGGCATCTCATGGCCATCCCATTTAATAAACGTCTGCGTTTGGTCTACTGACTTTCTAACTGTATCAATAGATGTTTCACAAATCTGAGAAAAATCTACATTCTCCAATTCCTCGACAGGAATTATTACCCAGTGTCTATTATGCATCATCGTCCAAACCTAGCCTTTACAGAGTTATAGTTTTGTTTGATCTGTTCATGCGACAGGGCTGCATCATAAAATGTAACCGATGCAATGCCACCATCCCAGTACATCGAATAGGCAACGACGCCCCCTATTCGAAAAACATTATTGGCGTGAGCTAAATCATTTGCGGCAGAAACACTCACCTCTTCTACTATATCATCAATACTTAAATAACAGGTGGTGCCGCTTCTTCGAATAACAACATAATGCCATATTCCGTCAGTATAATCGCCACTCAGCGATGTTGTACGCGTATAGGTGTTTCCCGTGTCCCTCAAAACCATCTGAAGAATTGAGCCGGGTGCCGCCCGGATAGCCCACAGGCCATTGTTCTGCGAGTTGCTGGTATTTTCTCTCTGGGTGATTAAATCTCTATATGCGCTGGAAGAGGTAGTTTTAAACCAAGCCGTAGCTGAAAAATCTCCCACGCCGTCCCAAATCTGGACACCCGTATCCGCATAATCGTCAGTGCCATCAAACTCCATAAAGCCCAAATAGTCTGAATCAAATGCAACACCGTTGTTTAAAGTGCAGTTATTCGTATTCGCTAGATCAAACCAAGCCGTCCCCGCACCGGGATAGCTAGCTCTGTTAGCGGCATCCCAACAATCAGTTAGGGAGCTAGTGACCACATCTGGACCATAAACCCTGCCCATTATATCTCCACCTCCAATGGGGGCACGTCCTTTCTGGTTGCGCTAACGGTATAATAAGCACTAATATGTTGGTCAGAAGAAAGATAAACTTTGTTTGCGGACACCCTGTTTACATAAAGGCTTGGCTGGGGCTTGCCCTTTGGGGTGAGGTGAACGGTAATAGACTCAGAGTCTACGAGCGCCACCCAGTAATCAGGAAGCTCAATCACATGTGAGGTGGTGTAGCCCCTTACATAAACCCCATTCTCTGGACCTTCTAATGAAGCATACTGAAGCTTTTTGTCTTCTTTGACTGGATGGTCAATTAGGAATGATTTTGTAGTAGCGGCAATATGCCCAGCCACAGTAAGAACGTTGGTGGTTTTGTTCCAAGTAAGGTCGGAGTCGCCACCGAAGGAGCTACTGTCGTTGAATTGCACCTGCGTGTCAGATCCTCCGGGTGAACCGCCCCCGCCGCCCCCCGCAGTTCCGGAAACTGTAACAATAGTGGGGTCTCCACTTGCTAGCGTAACGGTTACACTTCCAACCCCGCTAAACTTAACGTCCTCAGTGGTGGCTATGTTCGCAGTATGGGATGTGTTATCTAGGGCTGTCCAGTATTGGTAGTTGTCTTTTGCCGCAATAGCAGCGGCGTTAGTGGCGCCCGTAGCGGCAATATTTGCTGCGTTTGTTGCTCCTGTGCTAGCAATACTTGTTGAGAGAACCCCCGAAATATCATAGACTGCATTGGGAGTTATAGCTTTATCGGTGGTGCCGTCTGTAGCAGAGTCTTGCAACTGGACTATGCCAAGCTGGCTTGTCGTTGATCCAGACACACTGACAGTAACATTCCCGTTGGCGCCCCCATCTACGATGTGTATCCCAGTGCTCGCTGCAAGCACCCTTTCGGCACTCAGATCGCCATCTAAGGCTAGCGTTACATATTGTGCGTCTGTGGGAGCGCCTCCCCCCGCTGTAGCGGCAGTCGCCTGAGTGGTGCCATCCGGAAAAATAATATGTTTTCCGCTAATGGCTCCCGTAGGATTCACCATGGCTACGGGAGTCCCGCCAGATGACTGCCATTGGGTTAGGATGCTGGTGTCATCACGGCTGCGAATATACATTCCTGTGCCGTCCGAGTCTCTCCCCATTTTAAAATGAAACTGATTATCTAGATTGGGGTAGTCTCTAATGTTAATAGCTCCCTGACCAGAAGCTACGTCAAAATTGAGGTCTTTGTCAGTATTGACATTTCTTATGTTTAGATTGTTGCCGCCAGTGGCAACTTTGATAGTTGGGCTAATAGCTGTTCTTCCAAGCACCCAGTTTGCTCCTGAGCCACTAACCGCCCCACATGAAAGATCTCCCTCGCCATCAAAAGACGCTTTGACGTTAGATCCGTTGTCACGAATCTCGAAGGGGTTAACCGACGTGTCGCCACCGGCTGCCATTTCAAGGATTAGTCCTATAGTCGTAGTGCTATCTGAAACTACATCGACCATGGCATCTGGGCTAGTATCGTTAATGCCAAGCTTCTCGAAGTATCCGGTCTCAGAGGTATCAAGAGAAACGGTTCCTCCCAATGAAACAGCCCCTCCTCCAGCAAGACCTGTCCCGGCAGTGACGGTAATAGACGAGTTTGTCAAGTCTGCATTAGTGACGCTACCGTTCACAATCATGCTGCCGTCGATTCCACTCACGTTAAATTCAGTCCCCGTAAGCGACAGCCCTGTACCGGCAGTGTAGGTTGTATCTGAACCTGAACCGCTAATAGTAACAGTCCTATTATCAGTTCCGCCTAAAGCAACAGAGGTGTTTCCTGCTCCAGTGAACCGAACAGTCTCTGTAGTGTCTACGCTTGTAGTGGTAGCACTATCACCTTGCAACGTCCAGCTATCGTAAAGCAATCCAGATACCGTAACAATATCCGCAGCGTTTGTCGCTCCGGTAGAAGCAATGTTTGAAGCATTGGTGGAAATATTACTAGTGTTGGTTGCAATAGATGCGGCGTTAGCAGCCCCCGTACTAGCTATATCGGAGGACAAGGCTCCAGAAATATCATAAACAGCATTGGGAGTTATGGCCTTGTCAGTAGTTCCGTCTGTTGCCGAGTCCTGAAGCTGCACAATGCCAAGTTGGCTCGTAGTAGACCCGGACACACTCACTGTAACATTTCCGTTGGCCCCGCCGTCTACAATATGAACACCCGTGCTTGGTGTCAAGACTCTTTCGGCACTCAAGTCTCCATCCGTAGCCAAAGTCACATACTGAGCATCGTTGGGGGCCTTGGTCGCTATTGCTGCGGCATTGGTAGCTCCGGTACTAGCAATATTTGAAGCGTTCGTTACAGTGAGCCCCGAAACAGTTGCTATATCTCCTGTTGGAGAGGTGGTCTGTTCGGTGCTATCTCCAAAGATAATCTTTTTGCCGGAATTCAGCTTTATATTTTCCGTAGATGTCCACGCGTCTGTTGCATCCAGCCATGTCCACTTTTTGTCACTGTCCGTGGATTTTACTACAATACCACCATCATTTACGGCGGAATCATTTCCAATAGGGGTTCCGCTATTGGAGGCCAGTTCTAGCTGTTTATCAGCAATAGTTACCGTGGTGCTGTCTAGATAGGTTAAAGTGCCGCTAACGGTTAAATTGCCCTGTGCTGTTAAGTTATTAAAAGTAGCATTGTCGGACGTGTCTATATAGCTTCTAATAAGACTAAGATTTGAGGCTCCGGTAGAGGCTATGTTGGTCGTGTTGGTCGATATGTTGCTCGTGTTCGTTGCAATACTAGCAGCGTTGGTCGATCCCGTACTGGCAATAGATGTGGACAACACTCCGGAGATATCATAAACAGCATTAGGGGTAATGGCTCTATCTGTGGTCCCGTCTGTTGCGGAGTCCTGAAGCTGCACAATGCCAAGTTGACTTGTCGTAGAACCAGATACACTTACCGCAACATTACCGTTAGCGCCTCCATCTACAATATGAACGCCCGTACTTGCTGTTAAAACTCTTTCGTCGCTTAGGTCTCCATCAAGGGCTAGCGTTACATATTGAGCGTCTGTGGGAGCGCCCCCACCAGCCGCTGCTCCTGAAACGGTAAAGACGCTTGGGTTGCCGCTTGCAAGGGATACCGTAACCTGACCCGCTCCCGTAATTTTCACATCTTCTGTTGTAGAGATATTAGATGTGGCATCTCCGTCAGTGGCTGTCCAGTATTGGTAATTATCCTTGGCAGCAATAGCGGCAGCATTTGTAGCACCAGTGGATGCAATATTGTTTGCGTTTGTAACGGTTAAGCCAGAAACGGTACTTATGTCTCCGGTCGCAGATGTAATTTGAGTAGTTCCATCGGCCCATCTAACTGTATTAAAAGACCCCGTGCCGCTAACCTCTAGCTGATATTCAGGGTCTGTCCCAATCCCTACCAAATTCCCAGAAGTTTTAACTACAGCCTTATCAGCCGGATAAGTCAGGAATACAGTAGCTCCTCCGGCGAGATCTATCTTGTTATTGCTGCTAGAGCTTAAGAAGACCTCGTCTCTCGAAAGAACATTTCCTACACTGTTGTAGGTTCCTATCCCTACTTCAAAGTTATTCCCTTCCTGAAGGGTGTAGTAAGTAGAGTTCCCACTGCCTATGCCAGAGATAGCCACAAACCCCGCTACGGCACCCCCCAAGCTGACGGAACCAGATCCGGATGTAGAGGTGGTTTCCTTGGCACGATCTAGAAATCTAATGGTAGGGTGCGACATTATTCCCTAGGCTCCTCATACTTACTAGAAAATCCGGTGGCAGCTTGTGTGCCACCACCGGATTTAATCGATAGCCGAAAGCTCTGAGTGCTCAGAAGGCGCCCAGAAGCACTCGTCTAG
>Ga0114906_1000756_pt1 | contig 17693 bp, 21 predicted proteins | sample MalvirDeepMed_M9_FD_89687 | JGI IMG/M metagenome (GOLD analysis project Ga0114906, IMG submission 89687) | Marine viral communities from the Global Malaspina Expedition - Malaspina viral metaG DeepMed_M9 | ecosystem: Environmental > Aquatic > Marine > Oceanic | place: Mediterranean Sea...
ATCCAGTAGCCCTGCTCAGTCATCGTCTCACTCCCTGCCGCCCCAGCGGCTGTGTGCTTGCACCCAGAAAGCCCGCCCAGGCACTGCCTGGCGGGCTGGTGGGCTCGTGGTGGGTTGGGCTAGTGTGCGCGGCTCGCGGGCGACCACCAGCCAGAGCGCAACGCCTTCTCAACCCGTTCCTTCGCTACCGTCAGCGTGATCGGCGTGGTGTAATCAATGCCCCTTGAAAGAAACTGCAACACGGGCTCAGGGTGCGTGTGGTCAAACCATGAAGGCGATCCAACCATGTCAATGGTCGCCACGATCTCACCGTCACGCCGCGCGATCGCGCCGCTGTCGCAATCCTCGAAGGTGATATCCCACTTGGGCATGTCGCCATATCGCCCCGGCTCGCCTGCTGCGGCGCGGTAGCTGTCCTCAATCTGGCACATGACGCTGACGTGGCTGGTGCCCGTCTCAAATGCCCACGCCTTAGAGTCAGCCCAACACTCATGCGAGCTGAACCGCCACACGTCAGCCACCACGTCCAGCACCAGCGTGCCCACGTGGTTGCCGGTGCCATTCTCGTCAACAGAGGTGTGCATGTGGAATTTGATCTCCGTTGGCGCTGCTGAGATCAGCTCATAGGTGTGCTCAATAAACAGTTTCATCCCCTCAACTCCCTGCCGCCCCAGCGGCTGTGTGCTTGCACCCAGAAAGCCCGCTCAGGCTAGGCCTGGCGGGCTGGTGGGCTTGTGGTGGGTGGTGCTATTTCGACTCCCAATGCTCAATGAGGACAGAGTCTCCGTAGTGCACCAGCGCCTCGCAGAGGGCGCGATCTCCCATGCGGAACACCTTGCCGTTGCCGCAGTTGATCACGTCGTACCAGCCGCCACTGCCCAGCTCGTACACCTGAAACGGGTCGATCGTGTTGAAGATAGCGATCGCGCGGGCGGTTGGCTTACGAACGGGCTTGTCGGTCTCAGCGGTCATCGTCTCGCTCCCTGTGTGGTTCGTTGCCATGTCCAGACGTTAAGCCCTGACGCAGCGCGCGTCAAGCCCGGTGACGCATAAAAGGTCACGCGGGCGCGTGGTGCAGCGTTCAGCCCGCACCCAGAAAGCCCGCTCAGGCGCAGGGCCTGGCGGGCTGGTGGATCAAGGCCAGAGATGATCAGGCCCCCACGAGTCAACCGCATGGTCGCGACACTCGCGCAGCACCGCGCAGGCATCGAAGATCGCCACGTCCAGCGGCGTGCCGTGGCGGCTGCGCCGCACGGGCGTGACGGGGCGCATGATGCGCACAAGGTTGTCCAGCGCCTCAGCCAGTTGCGCGCAGCGCGCGATCGTGTTCAGGGTGCGCTGCGTTGCCTCAAGCGGCACGCGATCCATACGGTCATATTTGGCGATCCCGATCTGCGTGTGGGTGCGCGTCTCGCCCACGGTCACGCACCAGCACGGCGCCACGAATTGCTCCAGCCTTGCCATCTGCCTCACTCCCTTGCCGCCCCAGCGGCTGTGTGGTTGCACCCAGAAAGCCCGCTCAGGCGTAGTGCCTGGCGGGCTGTGTGCGGGGCTCAGCGCCTCGCCCCTATCAATCAAGCTCAAGGTTCGCGAAGCGGGGCGCCTTGCGGTAAGCGGGCGCCTGCGGGGCCTCTGCGGGCACCTCAGCCACGTCAGGCGTGCCAGTGGCGCGCCACGCCTCAGCCAGCGGAAAGCGCGCGGGCGGGCGGATCCCGTGGCGGTCACAGTAGCGCCGGCAGGCATCCTCAACCTCGTTCATGTCATCGCTGCCGGCAGGCAGTGCCAGTCCGATCAGGTGCCGCAGCGTGGCAACGCCCGCCGCCACGCCCTCAAACGCCGGCACGGGGCGCGCAGCGCGCTCAGCGGCGCGGCGCTCACGTGTGGCCTCGCCCGCCCCGTAGCGATTCTGAACGCCCTGACCCTCAACCACGCCCAGATCCGCAGCCTCACCCAGCCCAGCGGCGCGGGCGTTGGCGGTGCGCTGCGCTTGCGCCTCAGTGGCCGCAGCCTCACGCGCCGCAGCCTCACGGCGCGCGTCAGCCGCTGCACGCTCAGCCGCCTCGCGGGCCTGGCGCTCACGCTCGTCACGCTCAGCCCGCAGCACCGCCGCGCGCTCAACTGCCCCAGCGTCATCACGCCCGTCAGGATGCACGCCCATGCCAGCCAAGTTGCACAGGCCGATCAGGGTGTCATCACCGTCATGTCCCAGCACAATGCTGGCACCTGGCGTGTTCATTGATGCGTCATCCATGACGGCGCTGAGCACCACCGCCGTGCGGCTATGCACGCCCATGCCCTCACACACGGGGCACAGAGGCGTAGCGCGCTGCGCCCAGGTGCGCGTCATGCGCACCTTGAACCCGCAGCCGTCGGTCATGCACTCGGCCTTGAGCATGCGGGTGCTCTGGCGGCGGCGCTGCGCGTCATGCGCAGCGAAGTTGACGCCCGCGTGCGGGTAGTCGCCAACCTGCACGGCCCAGCGGCTGAGGTGCCCGCGCAGGGCGGTGCCCTCAGGCCCGGTGGCGATCGTGGCGCTGGTGAGCGGGCGGGCAAAGCCCAGCGGCTTGGCAAGGCGCCAGAAGCGCGGCCCGTGGCCCGCACCCGGTGCCCAGCTGTGCAGCGTGGCGTGGATCAGCTCGTGCAGCAGCACGATCAAGACGGTTTCCACGTCATCCATCTTGGGCGAGATCCAGATCTCGTAGCTGCCGTCTGCGCTGCTCTGCGGGTAGACGCACTCACCACGCATGCGGTTACGGATCCCGCCTGACGGGTTGCTGCATGCAACGCGCAGGTTGCTGGGCATAGCCGGCAACGGCTCGCCATCTGCGCCCACGCGCTGATCCATGTCAGGAAAGGCGATCGCCTTTGGCGCCTCATCCATGATCATGATCTCGTGGTCAATGTCACGGCGCATCATCTGCGCCGCTGCCGTCAACCAAGCCTCTCGTGTCTGGTGAATCGCTGTCATCTGCCTTGCCCCTCGCCGCCCCAGCGGCGCTGTGTGGTTCGTTGCTATGTGTAAACACTACAAGGGCAACGCACAGCGCGTCAACGCCTTTGACGCATAAAGCGTCACGGGGGCGAGCGGTACAGCGATTAGAGCGGGCTGGTTATGCCTCGCCCCAGGGCGGCACAAGCACCACCCACGTGCGATCGGGGTCGTCGGGGTCGTCGCCCTCCACGATCGTCACCACGTCGCCGCGCTGGCCGCGCAACAACACCTCTGCCAGCACGTCGCACAGCGGGGCTTGCACCTCGCGCCACTCGTCGGCGCGGCTCACTCCAGCTCGATACTCACGCCCTCTGCGATCTCTAGCGTGCCCTCGTCAATGGCCACCGCGTCAGAGCGCAGACGCGCCAGCAGCTCGGCCAGGTCCATGATCCCCACGAGCGCGATCGCGTCGGCGGCGTCACCGAACCGCGCGTCACCGGTCAGCTGCCCCAGGCCGCGCAGAAAGCCCGGCACCAGGCTGGCCCACTCAGCCGCCTCACGCCCGTCATCACTGAGCGCCACGGCACACCTCGCGCGGCAGCTTGATCGCCACCTTTGCCCAGCAGACCGTCACCACGTCAGGGTCGCCGTCGCCGCTGATCACGGCGCATGTCTGACCCTCGGCCGTCTTGGCCACGCGCATGGTGCCCTGGCGCAGGTGGTAGTTGCTGCCGCAGCCCACGAGCAGCGCCACCATTGCGGCCACCACCATCAGCAGTATGGCCTCCACATTGGCGTGCCCCGACTCGCCGCCAGGCGGCGCATCGCCCGCCGGAAGCGCGGCCAGCAGGCGCGCACCCAGGCGCACCGCGAACATCAGCACGGGCAGCGCCACGGCCGTCCAGGCCGCGCCGAGCAGCGCCGGATCCAGCATCGCGCCGCCGTCGAGGTAGTGAAGCACGAGGGCCACGATGGCGGCGGCCACCGCGCTCAGCTCGGCGTGGTCTGTGGTCTGTGTGTGCAGTCGCGGGCTCATCGGTCCCCCAGGGTTGATACCATTGTCTCCAGCCTGACGGTCAGGCGATCGATCTGCCTGGTCGCGGCCTCTTGGCGCGTCACCGCAGCGTCCAGGCGCGTCACCGATTCGCTGATGCTGCGCACGTCGCTGCGGATCTCCACAATATCAGCGGTGTGGAGCAGGGCCACAGCCTCGACGCGCTCGATCCTGACCGCCTGCTGCGCGTGCTGCGCCTGCAGCATGGTCCACTGGCTAGCCGTGCCCACCAGCATGGTGGCCGCCATGCCACCCCAGGCCGCGATGGTGCCCACGTGTGCACGCGCCCAGGCGGTCACGGCGCTCACGGCGCAGCCACGCGCACAAAGCCCACCAGGCGATCCCACGCCTCGTCACCTGCGGTGATGCGCTCACGCGCCACGGCGCCGCCGCCTGGCACGCGGCTGTGCCCGCGGCCGGTACTATTTCCAGCGATCAGGTCGATCGTGCGCGCCACGGGATCAACAGCTGTGACCAGGGCGACGTGCCCTTGACGCTTGGCGCCGCCCCTGGCCGCCTCGGCATCGGTCACAGCGCGGCTGACCCGCGTGCGGATCATCACCAGGCCACGCGGGTCAGCCGTCCAGATCTGATCGGGGCGCAGCTGCCGCCCTGGCGGTGCTGACTGCCAGTGCGCCACGGCGCGGCCTGTGCGCGCATACTCGATCACCATGCCAGCGCGCTCGATCTGGCGGCAGGCGCTGCTGATAAAATACGCGCACCAGGGCGGGCGTGAGCCCGGCGTGCCGCCGCCATCATGGATCAGCCACGATACGTCAGGGCCCGCGTTGCTGCCGTCGGTCTCGGCCACACCCTGGGCCAGCCAGGCCTCTGCCAGGTGCACCAACGCATCACCGACGCCAGAGCCGGGCCCCAGCGCGCTGCGGCGCAGCAGGCGGGCGAGCCACGACACGCTACTCCACGCCCTCGAAGCCGTTTGCCGCCGTGATGTCGGGGTAATCCGACGCCTGCTCACGGCCCAGCACTGCAACCAATTGGTAGCCCATATCCGTGCTGTTCGCGCTCAGCACGATCTGCTTCATGCGCACGTCGAGCGCGCCGGTGCTATTGCCGAGCGCCAGCCCCATATATGCGTCACCGCTGAGCCCGGCCGTGGTCGCTGCAAACAGCAGGGTGCCCGTGCCGCTGGTGGCGGTGACGTTGACGGAATCGGTGATCGACTCCAGCGCGATCGTGATCGTGCCACCTGACGTGATCGTGCCACTCTTGAAAAACGGCGCGCTGTGCACTGACGGTGAGGGATGTGACGCTGCGTAACCGGCCATGTTTAAACCTCCAGATCGCTCGCACTATACACGCCCGGCGCCCTAGCAGCGTCGGTGATAGCGATATAGCTATGCTCGGTGCAGGGTTGGCGTCACACGCTCAGGCTGTCGGCGGTGTCGCCGCTGGCGTAGGTTGCCAGGGGCGGGCGATGCCACGCCAGGCGCACGCCCCACAGCACGCCCCCGTGGCCCGCGGCATCGGGCTCAACGTCGGTGCGCTGGACGTCCAGCGTCATGGTCACCAGGGTCGGCTGCGCCTGGTGCGGGTCCGCCACCAGCTTGATCGCCCTGGGCTCCGCCACGCCCACGCCATTGACGCCCGTGGTGCTCACGCTCCCAGCGCTGGCGAGCTGATCGGCGCTGCCTGATCCCTGCCCGTGCAGCCCGTACAACCTGATCCCCACGCTGTCCACGCTGCAGCTCAGGTCAAGCCGCAGGGCGCCGGAAAAGTAGCAAGTCAGGTGCGCATACTCCACGCGAGGCGGCACCAGCACCACCAGCGGCACGCGGTTCACCACCGCCGCGTAGCTGCCGGCGCTGCCGCTGGTGCCGCCGTCAGGCACGTCGCAGCCGATCCAGACGCCAGGGCCGCCCCAGCCAGTCATCAGCGCCCACTGTAGGCGCTCGGCGTCAGTCAGCAGCGACACCCGCCCGGTGGTCGGGTCAGGCAGGTTGCGCAGCGCCGTTGTGTCCACCGCCTGGCCTGAATACTGAATGCGTGCCGTGCCTGTATATGATGCCATCAGGGCTCCCTGAATACCTGCAGCGCCAATAGCGCCACGTATCCGGCGCCGCTGGTCTTGGCGGCGCTCACTGACACCGGGCCGCCCTGGACGCCCATGGTGATGGTGCTATGCACCCACGCGCCAGCGGTGGTGACACTGACGCTGGCCTGCTCGCTGCCGCCCGCGAGTAGCACCGCGGTGCCTGCCGCTGTGCCGCTCGCAACCACGTACCAGCTCACGCGGAAAGTGCGCGGCGTGTACGTGGCCCCGGGCGGCACCCAGGCCACGCCCACGAGCGCAGGATCGCCGCCGTCGGTGCTCCAGCCCTGCCGGTCTGCGACCGTATTGTGTGGGTGCTGGATCGTCGCCAGGCATGCCACACGATCGCGCGCGATGGCGCGGCAGTTGTTCCACGCCCGGCTCACCAGCTCGGTGCTGATCGGCTTATTGGTAGCCGCAGGGCTGGTGGCCTGGTAGGCGGCGTCATAGGTGTCGCCCATGGGCGCGTAGCCCGACGAGTCGGCGCCACCCGCGCTGCGGTCCTCGGCCTTTAGCTGCGCGCTGGCCGCGACCAGCACCACACTGTTGGCGTCGTCGGTGTAGCCGTCGATCGACAGCTCCAACGGCGCGCTGCCGCTCGTCGGGCGAACGTCGATCGTGTGCAGTGCCGCCGTGGTGGCGGTGACGGCCACGCTGACCGTGGCCCCGCCATAGGACGCGCGCAGCGTGCCGCTTGTGCCGGCGTTGTCCACCAGCGCCCACACGCTCACGGTCACCGTGCGGCGCTCGGCGTTGCCCATAACGATCCAGCGGCCCAAAACCTCAGGCGAGCCGCTTGACGCTGCCGATGTCGCGCCGGTGCTGGTGCCAGTCACCAGGCCAAACGTTGACGAAAACAGCGACGGCGTGTGCGTGGTGTGAACCCAGCGATCAGTATTGCAGAGCCGTTCCCAGAGCGGCGGGACAGTGCCGCCGCCCACTGGGTTGATCCCTGGCACCAGGTACGCCAGATCCATGGGCTTGTAGTCGATCGTGGGCATCAGGCCAGCTCCGATCCAGTGTCGTTGTGCGTGTAAACAGACTGCACCGCGGTGCAGCTCGCAAGCGCCGGGTAGGTGATCACTGTCGACGTATCCACCCAGGCCGGCAGCGCAGCGTCAAACGTGATCAAGCGTGGGTTTGCGTCGCCTATGGCGGCCAGGGCCTGGATCGTGGCCTCGGCGCTCTTGGGTGTGGTCGCCGCCTGCTCGTCGCCGGGGATGTGCAGCAGCACCACATCGCCCACCGCTAGACGGTGGGCCACGTCAAACAGGTTGTCGGCGGTGACCGTGGTGCCGCTGTCCACCGATGTGATGCCGATGCTGGGGCACAGCGGACCAGGCGCGATCATATTACCCGCAAGCAGTAGCGTCAGGGTCTGAGTGCCGCTGTACATATCCGCCGACCAGCCCAGACACCTGGCGCCCACAGAGGCTGGCGCCCTGGCGCCCGTCTTCCAATCATAGGTGACCGGGTGAGCCATCGTCAGGTTGATCAGATCGCCGGGCTGCACCTCGACCCAGGGCCCCACCTGGACGGTCAAAATGCTTTCACCATTGCCCCTGCGCATGATGGCCACGGAGAGCTGCCGCGCCTCGTCAATGGACATGCCCGGCGCCTTGTAGCTAGCGCTGCGCGCGCCCTCGACCTGGATGCGCGGCACGTCGTTGATCGTGACGCTGACCGGATCCGCCATCAGCTCTGTCTGCGTTTCTACGCTGATCGCATTTGGCGTCTCGGCCGGCTCTGGCGCGTCCACGGCCTCCAGCACCGCCTCAGCGATGGAAATCGTGACGGCCGCTGCGCCGGCCACGCCCGCGTCGACAGGCACGGCAGATATATTGCAGTCGCCGCTGGCGCCCGCTCCCGGTGCCTGGACGTCTGGGTGCGTCATGCGCTGCACCAGGCACAGGCCACGCAGGGCCAGGTGCCCGCCCAGCAGATCAGCGATCGAGGTAGAGCCAGAGCTAAACAGGTGCATGGTGTGCCCGTCGAGGCCCGCAGCTGTCAGGCTGTTCTCGTCGATCAGGGAGTCGTCCACACCGGCGCCCTGGCCCAGCCCCAGCGTGTCATGGCTGCCGCGATTGCCCGCGCCGCTCGACTCAAGCAGCGTCAGCAGCACGTCTGCCACGGTGCCGCTCTTACCTGTGATGTAGCCGATCTCAGCGCCGTGGATCCACTGTATATACGTTGACACCACATGCACCACTGACACCCGCAGCAAGGCTAGGCTGGGCACATCCACGTTGGCCAGTGTGCCGTCGATCTTGGCGTCCCACTGCACCACGGCCTGGCCGTCGTCGGCTTCGATGAGGCCATAGCCGCTTGCAGGGAATTGCACGTCAGCCCACTCCTGGCCCTCAGTCTGCACCACGGGTAACCAGAACCCTGGCATGGTCGCGGGGTGCACCGACGGCATGCGAACCGGGATCCGCCACTCGAAAAACGCATCATTGATCACATATCCGCCACCGCCCGAAGACGGGTTATAGACGGGTTTATAGGCGCCAGGCTGGAGGAAATACGGCGCGCTGGGCGGCACCAGGATCGTCGACAGTGAGACGTCGAGCGCCGTGTCATATGTCATGAACTTCAGCGAGATATGCGGCCAGCCCGCGAAGCCGCCAGCCGCGACCGGGCCCGCCAGCGCCGGCCACAGCACGCTGGCGCTCACGTTGAGCGCGTCGCTTACGCTGCTCGCGTCCACAGTTGACCAGATCGGATCCGTCACGCTGCTGCTGTAGGCGTCCACCATGCACGCGTGCGCAATCTGGCCCAGGGTGAATACGCCATCTGGGTGCGACGCCTTGATCGCGCACATGCCCGACACCGTGGCGCTGCTCACCCAAACCCAGGTAAACAGCACCGAGCCGGGCGCCGCGTACACCGGCAGGCCCTTTAGCGCCTCTGGCGCATAGTCGGGCTCAGGCCCCGCCTCGTAGCACACGGCGGCCACATCATGCCCAACGGGCTGCGCAGCCTTCCTGATCAGCGGCAGGCAGCGCAACACCATCGACGCGCCCGTGGCCCTGGGCGGCGCGTCAATGTACCCGCGCCACAGGATCCGGCAGTGCGCTGCGCCCGCGTCGCACCACTGGCCGTCAAGCACCCGCCCGGCTGGGCTGACAAGGTGCCGCCAGATCGTAACGTGGCGCCCTCGCCAGGTCACCGGCTTGTCGGTCAGGTGCCTCATTGTCGGGCTCTGGCGCTGATATTTTCCCGGTATGCTGCCAGCCAGGCCGCGCGACGTCAGGTTGATGTGCGTACCGTCGACCACTGACAGCGCCACGCGCTCTGTGCCGATCCAGGCGTTTGCGGCGGTCCAGCCCGTTGTGTCTGTCACCAGCACAGCGCCCGTGCCCGTGCCCACGTCCTCATCCAGCATCATGGACTGGCCCGGCAGGCTGAACAGCGCAGACGTCAGCGCGCTATCTTCGAGGCCCTGCCAGGTCAGGGCCACGTCATAGGCAGCGCCGCTGGCCACGCCGCTCTGGCGGTCCACCTCGATCGCCACGCTGTCACCCTCGCCCACCATGAGACACGCCACGGCTGACGTGTAGCCGGTTGGCAATGCCGGCGCGCTCGTGGAGTCGACGCGCGGCGGCAACGCTTCGCAGAAAATATGCGGGATGCCTTCGATCTGAACCGCATGGATCCAGCTATAGCCGGCGCGTACCAGGCCCTGCCAGCTCATGACGACACCCCGCTGACCAGCAGATCCACCTGCGCCACGCTGCGCACATCATCTAGCCACCGAACGTCAGCCATGCCCAGCGGCCAGCCGTCCAGGTAGCCGATCGGGTTGCCGCTGGCAATGGCGTCGGTGCTTGTGCCGGTGCCGCCCACGCCCTTGCCAGCCACCCTGACCCTGCTGCGCAGCACCCAGCCCACGCGCATGGCCGCGAGGCCCGCCGCGTCGGTGGTCAGCCGCCAACGCCACACGCGCGTGCCGCCGTATACATATCCATGCGTGCGCGCCAGGCGATCGACCTCGTATTCAACAGATCGATCCACCTCCACCTCGCTCCAGCTGGCGCCGTACAACGGGATCGCCCCCAGGGGCACGGTCACCGACTCGGCCGACGTCACGCCTGGCATGGTGTCGCCGGGCTGGGTGCCCATGCCCAGCAGCTCACCCAGCCGGTCAGGCCAGGCGATGGTCGCTGACGAGCCGGTGAGCCTGACGGCGCCCGTCCCGGTGCTGACCGCCGACCAGCCCGACGGGTCGATCGCAGTGTCCAGCGCCGTGATGAAGTCGGGCCAGGCCTGCCCCGCGTCGCCGCTGTCGGCGACCGTGTAGGTGGTGCCCGCGATGCTGATCTGGCGGTGGCCGAGCGCAGATGTAGATACATACGCGTACAGGTATGCGTGGGGAGTGAGTGTAAACGCACTCACAGCGCCACCCACTGTGACGTGCCCTTGACGCTTATGCGGCCAATCTCGTGCGACTTGCCCAGGCGCTCACGGGTCACACTGTCGACGCGCAGCCGCCCGGCATGGGTGCTGCCGTGCCACAGATCCCAGGCCTGATCGGCGCTAAACGCCGCCTCGTATGTCCAGATGCTGTCCAGCGTGCCATGTGCCTCCAGCGCCAGCGTGCGCGCTGCCGCCTGACCAAACACGCCGCCGCTTCCGTCCGCGATGCTGGCGACCGTGGTGGTGGCGTGCATGGCCTCGCGCAAAACCATGCCGTGCTCTGGATAGAAGCCGTCAAGGTGCGCGCCCAGGGCGCCCAGCTTTGTACCGCTCGTGCTGGCGGCCATGTTCAGCCGTGTGCGGATCACGCCTGAACAGTCAATGCGCATGGCGGTGGCCGACTCCCATGACAGCGCGCCCGTGGCGCTGGCATACGCCACTGCGGCGGCGCCCAGTGCGGTGCCCGTGTCAGCGATGGCCAGGGCCAGCACGATCGCTGACGTGCGCGCATCTGGCGCGATCGGCACGGTGGTCGCGCCGACGGTCACCGACAGGGTGCCAGACCAGCCGGCCAGCACCTGGGCCATGCCCATGACGTTTAGCGGCGCGCCCACCTACCAGCCCGGCGCGGCGCCTGTGCCGCGACTGCTGTGAGCGGCCTGCTGCACGGCCGCCGCCACGGCCTGCGGGCGACCAAGAACCACACCGCTAGAAAATTGCACGATCACTGTGCGGCTACCAGATGTGTCGAAGCCGCCTTCTGCGCCGCCGCCGCCGGCCGACGCCGTGGCGCTGCTGGTGGCGGCGGCAGACGCGCCGCCACCAGCGCCCGCAGCGCTCGTGCTGCCAGCGCCCGCAGCCACGGCCCCGAATAGGGCAGCGCTCGCCAAGTGTGCCGCGCCCTGCACATAGTTGAACCCAGCAAATGCCGCCGCGCTGTGCGCGATCTCCATGGCCATGGCGATCGCTGCCTTGGCGCGCTCGTCTGCAATAAACGACTGGGAGGCCACGCCGATCGCGCCAGCAGTGGCGGCGGCGGCCTCACCGACACCCACCTGGCCCTCAGCGTAGCCACCCCACGCCTGCGCCGACTGGCTGACCGCGCGCGTGACGGGCGCCAGCTCACTGCCCAGCGTGGACATTTGCGCCGCCACGCCGTCCATAACGCGGCTGACGTCGGTGAAGTGCTGCACGGTATTTGCGCGCTCTATGCGCTCCGACTCGCTGGCATAGGCCGCCTGCGCGTCGGCCAGCTGCTCCATGATGCGCGCCCGCTCGACCAGCGCAGCATTTTCGTCCTCGCTCAGCTGGCGCAGCTGGTGTGCCGCGTCGATCTCTGCCTCGCGCAGGGCAAGCTGAGCCCGCTGCAGCGGGTCGATCGCGCCCATGGCAGCGCGCCGCACCTCGCCCAGCGCCGCGATCGTCTGCACCTCGCCGCGCGCTGAGGCTAGGGCCACGGCAGCGGCGTGCGCGCCGTCGCCCCGCGCTGCGGCTATATCCAACGCAGTGCCCAGCCAGGCCTCGCGCAGCCGCAGCGCCTCTGCCTCGCGCAGGGCCGCCAGGGTCGCCCGCCTGGCGCCCGTCGCCCGCAGCTTTGCGATCTTCGCCTCTGACGCCGCCACCTGCTGCGCGTGCTCAACGCGCGCCAGATCGAGCGGATCCGTGGCGCGCATGACCGCCAGCTGGTGGCGCGCCGCCGCCAGTGCCGCCTCTGCCCCGGCGCGGCCACTGCCGGGCGCCTTGGGCTTGGGCTCGGCTGGCGCGGCAAGCCCAGGCGCAAATGGCACGCCCCAGATCTGATCGAAGATCGTGCCCTGCGCTGCGCGGTCAAACGTCTCGGTGACGGCCTCGACGGCCAGCGCCACTGCGCCGGCATCATCGGCAGCGCGCCGCGATGCGCGGCCCACGCCGATCATGCCTTCGATCATGCGGCGCAGGTGGGGCGGGATGTCAGCCACCTGGCCGCGCAGCTCGCGCCACTTGGCCAGGCGCATATGCTCAGGCATCGCTGCCAGTGCTGCGCCCAGCTCGCGCGCGGCCTCGCTCTGCTTGGCCAGCAGCTGAACGCCGATCCCTGTGCCCACGCCCTGCGCGCTGGCTGCGACCAGATCCACGGTGCGCTGTAGGCCTGCAAGGCTTGAGGCCATGTCGTCGATGTCGTCACGCAGGGCGCTCATCGCGTCGTCGATCAGGTCCACCGTGAGCATGAAGCCCTCGCTGGCCCAGATAGACAGATCACTCATCATGTCGCCCAGCGCCGTGGTGGTCTGCTGAGCGTCAAGCCGGAACGACGCCAGATCAACGCCCTCAAACTGCTCGCCCAGGGCCTGCAGCGCGGCGGGCAGCGCCACTTTTAGGCGGCGGTCCATCTCATCCAGCTCACTGACAGCCACGCCGGTCTGTTCTGCGTATGCCTGCGTGAGCCCTGTGATCTTGTCCAGGTTCACCCCGATGTCCACCAAGCCGGTGGTGCGGCCCTTGAGGCTACTCTCAATGACGCGCGCCACGTCTAGCACCCCACGGCCCTGGTCGATCGAGGCCTTGGTGGCGAGGTGCAGCAGGCGCGTGGTGTCCTGCACAGACACGCCCAGCCGCGCAAACCGATTCATGACCACCTGCAGCTCAGTCGCCTCGACCAGGCCAGCCGTGGCGCGCTGCGCATCGCCCAACACCTGCGCGTGGTCGCCAAACGCCTGCGAAAACCGCAGGCCCACGTTGGCGGCCTTTTCACCAGCCACGGCGAACTGTTTAAACCCTCGCGCTGCAGCGCCGATGGCAAGCACGCCAATGCCCAGCTGCCCGATCGACTTGACCGCGCGCGATATGCTGCCGCCCAGCCTGGTGAGCGCCCTGCGCTGGCGATCAAATACGCGCGCCGAGCGCTCGCCCTCGCCCGTCAGGCGGCGCAGCTGCGCCTCGTTGGCGCGCATGTTTTTCTGCACCCGCTTTAGCTCAGCGACGGCGTTGCCCCTCGCGTCAACTGAGATCAGCAGCGTATCACCCGCCACTGTTCTGCCCCTGTCGCGCCGCATGGTCGCGCCGGTCAGCGATCAGGGCGCGCAGCTCTGACCACAGTGACGGCACCCACGCAGAAAACGTGTCAGGCCAGCCGCTGACGGGTGCCAGCTTGCTCGACGCCTCCAGCGCCGCCACCGCCTGCACATATGGATCGCTCATGGCCTCGCGCACGGGGCATTGTGCCCACTCCACGCCCAGGTAGGATCCGCCCTTCGATGCGCACACGGCGGGATCGGTCGCGCACGCCGTCAGGCCGTCGGCGCAGTCCAGCCCACACCGCGCCAGCACGTCTGTCCACACCAGCGCCCTCAGGCGCTGGCGCCTGTAGGGTCGGGCGGCGCCAGTGATAGCTCGAAAATGGCGCCGCCAAGGGCCGCCAACTCGGTGGGCGGAAAGCGATCCAGCAGGTCCACCAGCGCCGTGGCTGTGTCCTCGTCGAGGCCGGGCGCCCTGGCGCGCACCACGCAGATAGTGCAGGCGTCCACGCTGACGCTCGCCGGGTCGTCGCTGCGCAGGCGCAACACCTCGCTTGCGCGCATCGGGCGCACAGTCACCACCAGCGCGTCGCCCTGCACGGTGTCGCACTCTGATGGCCGCAGCCAGCGCACCGGGCCATCGTCGCAGGCAACCGACGGATCCGTGGAGGCTACCAGATCGATCCTGTCCGACGTCCTGAGCAATGGCAGCATGGGCGGCACCTCGCATGTGGTCGCATCCTCGCCGCCTACATAAACGCGACACGCACCGGAGTGTCAATTGCGCTGCTGTTGCCGTCGCCCGTGCCGCTGTCGGCGTCATAGTAACCGGGCTTGATCGTGTGGCTGACGCTGACGATCCCCTCGCTGTCACCCAGCGTGCTCTGCACATCGATCTGGCCGACGGGCACTAGCAACGAGAATGCGCCGCCCGGCGTGGACGTGCCCAGGTCGGCCTGCAGATAACTATACGTATCGCCAGGGGCGCGGATCTCTGCCGCGCCGATGGTGCCCACGAGCACCTCCATGGTCAGGGTGACGTCCCGCGAGGTGACCACGTATTGGCTCACACCCTCGCTGCTGGAGTGGTTTGCCACGGGCGAGTAGTCACACGCCACCTCGACGCTCATGGCGGCCACATCAACGCTGGTGCCGTCGCTGCGCACCAGCGCGCCCGTGGCGCCCGTGGACGCAGGCAGCTGGGGCAGGCTGTAGGTGTAGAGGCCGGGATCGCCGCCGCTGCCAACCAGCTCCCAGTCGGCAAACTTCAGCTCAGCCTCAAGCATCGGCTGCGCCTTGGCGTCCAGGGAGATCTTGGCGCTGGTCACCAGGCCGTCAAACATGATGATCCGCGAGCTGGCGTCAGCGCCAAGAAACTCCATCGAGAGCGGCACGGCCGGCTGGCCGTTGCTGAGGAAGTGGCTGATCGAACCATACACCGGGCGGCCAGCGATGGGCGAGCTGGGCGCGTTGCTCGTGAGCGTCACAACAGCGCCGCTCACCGCTTTGGCCCAGCCGACGATCAGCGAGCTATCATCTGCCGCAGCGCTGGCCAGCAGCGCATCACCCGCTGCGCTCGTCGGGCTACCACTCAGGGTCAGGTCTGGCGCGCTGTAGCTGTCCACGGTCTTGCCCGCCACGCCCGTGGTGTAGTCCGTGCCGCCCAGCGCGTACTCCAGAATGAGTGAGTCAACGTGCTGGTCGCTGCTCGTGGGGTCGGCGCTGGGCGTGGTGGCGCTCCAGCCGTGCAGTGGCATCTTGACTGACGCGGTTGCGCCCTCGCGGCTACCCGCTTTGACGCGGTGCTGGTGGTAGCCGCCGCGGTACGCTTCCGTCATGAGTGCATCGCGCGTGAGCGTCGGCGTGGTGATCTCACACTCAGCATATGCGGCAGCGGCAAACGTGGTCTGCTTGGTGCCCCAGGCGGACTGCTTGGCCAGGGATATGCGGCCGAGGTTTGATGGATGGTATGCCATGGTCAGCTCACTCCGGTCAGGCGGTAGATCACGTCTGTTGCTATGCGCGCCTCAATGGCGCCGTCTTCCTCTGCGATGTCAAGCGGCTGGGTTGCCGCCGCGTATATGTCGGCCGCCTGTGTGTGCAGCCTGATCAGTGCACGATCCACGCGCTCCATGTCATCGGCCACGCGGTCCAGCGTGGCCGCGCCTGCTGCAGAGTAGAGCACGGTGACGGTGTACTGGGCACTCAGCGCGTCAACGGTCAGGAGATCCGCGCGGTTTGGCGCCTCAGTGAGATCCACCACAAACACGCGATCGGGCGCGCGCAGCCCGTCGCGCAGCGCCGTGTCCACGTGCCGGAACACGTCACGCCCGCTGGCCTGGGCATCAGGGGTGATCGCCTCGATGGCCGCGATCACCGCGTCCCTGACGGCGCTGCCCCTCACCTGCGCACCACGCGCATGGTGTACATGGGCGCCACTTCGCCCGCGTCCACCGCGCCATCGTCATCACGATCGATCCAGTTGTTTGCCACGCCCTCAGCGATCAGGCGCCGCAGCACCTGCTCCTGATCGTGCTGATACGCCGTTGGGTCATATCCGGCAGGCACCAGCGCGTCGCTGGTCGCGCACTCCAGCCGCAGCGCCGCGAGGCCCGCTGACCCAAACACGGCGCGATCACCAACCATGTGGGGATAGTTGCCGTCAGCGCGCAGAATGTTGCGCACACGCTGGCTTGCGCGGCGCGCCAACTCGAAATAGTGCCCGGCGTCCAGCCCCGTGGCGTAGCCCGGAAACGCGAGCGACAGGTAGCGCGCCGCGTCGTCGGCTGTCACCGCGTCGGGCCAAGGCGTCTTGACCACATCCACGATCGTGCGGTAGCGGCGCACCGTGCCCAGGCTGTCGGTCACCACCCATTCCACGCGGTGGTTAAGCCCGCGGTCGGATAGGTCGGCCGCTGTCAGCGTCACCGTCATGCGCAGGCCCACGAGCGTGTCGCCCACAGCGAGCGTGCCGGGCGGCGGGTGCTCCAGCGTGATCGTCGTGCCGTCAACCTCGCTGATGCCCACGGCGGCGGCCCAGCCGCTCGCGCTCGTCAGCCAATATTCCACGCCCGCAGCGATGCCGGCGGCGGTGTCCACCGTGAGCACCGTCTGCGACGTGACGGCGGATACCGTCACCGTGCCGGCGCTACCGATCGCATCGATCGTGACGGTGGGCGTGGCCTTGCTGGTGCCGTCGGCGCCGTAAAAGGTCGCCGTGGCGCTCGTCGGCGCGGCGCGGTCAGGATAGTCGGACACCGTGGTGGCCGCGTCCTCTGTGACCTCGATCGCCATTAGCCCTCCAGGCGTGGCGGCGGGCGGGCCAAGCGGCCCGCCTCACGCCTTTGCTAGGACGGGTTACCAGCGACGCCGATCGGCTCGGGCTTGGCGTCCACGGCCAAAGCGAAGTCGACGACCAGCTTGCGCGCCAGGGTGTCCTGGTCCTCAGTGATGCGCAGGATCGGCGGCAGGCGCTGCCACGCCACCAGGCAATTCTCCAGCTTGGGCAGGAGATACCAGGCGTTCTCGTCAGTGAGCCAGGGCGCCACCACGATGTCCGCCAGGCCCATGTACTGGCCCACCATGTTGTTGAGGCCCTGCGACGGCGAAGCCGCCGACTGGCCGCCGGTGCCTGTCGTTTCAACGCTGGTCAGGGTGTAGGTGCTCCCCACCGCCGCCATGGCGGCCTCTTCGAGAGCCGGCGGCACCACCAGGGTAAAACCGCCCGCAACCAGATCGTAGGGCGCGTTGGTGGAATCGACCCAATTTCTGGTCGCTTTCACGGCGGCAGCTACGCCGGCCGCGTCCAGGGCACTAGTGATGTAGTTGTCACGTTCCGGGGTGCCGGTGGGCGCGCCAGGGATCGAGTGGTCATCTGCAAACAGGGTCTTCCCGTCAGCGGTCTTGACGGTGCCGCCCTGCAGGCCGCCCTCCAGCGTGGTGTAGACCTGCTTGGCATACGTGTTGGCCACCGCCACGCCCATGCGCCGCGCCATGTCCGCCACGAGGTTGGGGATCACCTCGGAGTCCAGGCGGCCGACGGTGACCATCGAGCCGAACTGCTTGATCGCGATGTCCTTGGTGCCCGCCGCGCCGGCCGCGGTCGCGCTGGTGCTCAGGTCGTCGCTGCCGTTCCAGGTGGCGACCTCGCCGATCGACGCCATGGACGTTATGCGCAGAGCGCCGGACTGATCAGTCCGAAAGTCCGCCACGCGCCTCCAGTGATCGGGGATCGAGGCCAAGCCATCC
>Ga0114906_1000758_pt1 | contig 17688 bp, 25 predicted proteins | sample MalvirDeepMed_M9_FD_89687 | JGI IMG/M metagenome (GOLD analysis project Ga0114906, IMG submission 89687) | Marine viral communities from the Global Malaspina Expedition - Malaspina viral metaG DeepMed_M9 | ecosystem: Environmental > Aquatic > Marine > Oceanic | place: Mediterranean Sea...
GACTCTATACATTCCAAAAACAACTCTTTAGGTGATTCTTTCAAATCAATCAGCTTCTGATTCCTCTGATAATTACGATACCAAGATGCTGCATAAAGCAATTCACCTTCATTCAGATCCTCTAAGATATCAGCAATCTTTTTCTTACTCAATGGACGCTGACGCAACCCATCAACAAACGTATTGTCCGGCGATAACACATTTGGAACACCATCACTTACATCACCCTTAAGAATATGTTCACAGAGATATTCATTAGGGTCAACACCATCCACAAACTTTTTCGTGATTGGGCTGTATTGTGTGACGTTACTATATTTCTGCAACTGAACAAAGTCTTTGTCGCCGGACAGAATCAATGTCTTACCATTATCAAATTCAAGTTCAAGACACAATGCAGCAATAATATCATCAGCCTCTGCACCGTATACCTCAAGAACCTTGTACGGAAAAAATTCTATGAGTTCATCTTTGACAGTATTCAGACATTCAAAGATGTCACTCCAATTGTGACCAGAAGTTTCTCTGGTTTTCTTTCTACTGGCTTTGTACTCTGGAAAGAAATCACGTCTCCAATAGTGTCTGGAATCATAACAGATAACCAGCTCACCATACTCTTCATTAAACTTATGACGATACATACGAAGAGAATTAAGTATCATGTGACGCACTAAAGGCACATCAACACTATCACGTTTTGTGATGTTCAAGTGCATCATGACACTTGCAACACCAATTTGGTTCATATCAACTAAAATCATTTATGGTATCTCTTTTCAACACACGTCATCATATATGCGTCATTTGCTTCTGGTTCTGCAAGTTTTGCAAACTTTTCTAACTTCTCAAAGTTTCTATCAATATAATCAGAACAATCTTCATAGTTATTAAAAACCAGAGGCCGACCGTCTTGTTGGGTTATCTTTACAAAATCAGGGTACTGATGTTGGGGGTAAGACATTATAACTATAATTATTAATTCTTTCATACTTTCATATGAGCATTGAAGCTCATACTTCTTCTCTCACCTTCACTGTAAAAAGGATACACAAAATGTTTCAGATAAGACGGAAACAATAACATGGTTCCTACCTCTGGTTTGAACTTGATATTGTCACTTCTCATGTCTTGATTTTCACCATACATGAATTCAATCAATCCGTTTGAAGGATAGTGATCTTGATACTCTTTCCTTAACTCTTCTTCCATACCATCAGGAATTTTTAGATACACCACAGCAGAAATATCACCGCCATGATGATGATAAGGATTATACTCTCCAGCATATTGACTAACAATCCAACTATGAACTAAATGAATGTTATCAACGGTGGGTTTTGTGTCACGTCCAGCCATCTTATACCAAAGATATGCTCGGTTCTTACTAATAATGTAATTCAAGTATTCAAGACATTTCTCACGCATAATCTTAAAAAGAAATTCTTTTTCATCCTTATCAGAGATGGGTATCTGAACTTCACTGGTTACTTTACCAACAAGCTTGTGTGACCAATCCCACTTGGCAATGTACATGGAATCACTTAACACACTGTCACCAACTCTATTAATGATGTCAACAAATCTGTCGGATACTTGTGTCTCTAATATTGTTGGACTAAACACCTCATGGAACTTACTCTGTTTCTTTTTCATCTTCATCTTCATTCCGAAATCTTTTCAATGTATCACCTAATCTTCCTATATCTAAAATAAAGTGACGAGACTTTTGTTTTTCTTCAGGCTCTACTTCTTTAGTAAATTCTCGTATCAATTCAGACATTGGATGCTCTAAATCCATCTCTCTATATAGGGTGCTGCGAACAGATTCAATAATCCAACCCATGTCTCTCAAAAAGTTTTCAGTATTAGTTTCAAATCCATTCTCATCTATAGTGTTAATCATCTGAATCAACAACCCTTCAGTCAGAGTGTCGCAGAACATTGCGTTCTCTTGGTCTTCAATGATTTTCTCATCTTGAAGAATGACTTCTCTCTTGGGCCTTGCCTTCCACGGCCCGGCAATCACATTATCCTTTTGAATTGATTTTTCACACATTACCCATCACTCCAAAGATGTATCGTCAGGCATGTTCTCAGCAAGCATAAGAATATGATTACAGGCATCCTCAAACCGAGCATCCGCGGCATCTATCGCATTCATCCCATATACGCGTCCAGTATCTGGATACCAGACACCCACACTTCGTTTTGGCAGGCCCTTGTTTGGTCCTTCATGATAATATGCCATGGCTGCACAAATAAATTCCATTTTGTATTGTTGCCTTTCGCCATAAAACAAATCGTTCCACACTCCATCCTTTAGATATGCTTGCATATTTTTTACATATCCTTCATGACTGATTCTACGAGCAGTGGCACCTTTAACGTTTTTTCTTTCATTTCTCTTTTCAGAAGAGATTAAATCTTTTTGTACCCTAATCCATTCCTTGATTCTATCAGGATGAAGTTCATAATCCTCATCCAAATCATGTAGAGATGAATGAAGACCAGTCTTACCATAGTTAGGATTCTTTTTTGCACGAGCCTCTCGTGCCTTCTTAAGACGTTCAGCAGCGGCCTGCCGTTGTTCCTCAGTCATAGGTTTACGTGGTTTGCGAGTCTTCTTTTTCTTAGAAGGATCAGACCAACCACTGTTCTGAGTTTTTGCACGAATTTTTTTAGCCACCAACATAACCTTTTAGATAATGAGCCAATAAACCATTTAGTAACAAAGTAAGACCAACAGCATTTACAATTAACAATGCGCGGTCATTCCAAAGAATTGAAACAATGAACCAACCAAAAAGACCTATACCATGAAATGCAAGGTTCCAAGGATATAAATTGTTTGCAGTCAAAAAAAGACCAACAATTAAAAATGCACTTGAAAGCCACTTGAGATACCAACTTGGTCCACTTGTAGGAGTAACAGTTTTTGTTGGTATTTCATGAGTCTTTAATTCAATTGTACTAGTTCTTACACTAGAATCAGTATCCGAATTCAACTTTCCTTTTCTCCAAAGATTTCAAATAACGTCTACGACCAGCAGCCTTCGCCAGTCTTCGTTTCTCACCTTTTGACCTGAAACGTTCACGTTCTCGGATCTCAGTGTAGAAACCATCCTCTTGAAGTTTCTTCTTCAGAATTCTTAGAGCAACATCAACGTTATCATTACGAACTTCAACTTTCATCTTATCTCCTCATTTCAGTTATAATATCAAACCACAGATACAATGTCAATAGTTTTAATTGTGATTTCCCACTTTATATGCTTCACGTTCCAACCTTCGTTGCAGCTCTGCATTACGTTGTGCCACACCGCGTTTACAAGATGCATATGCGCCTTGATTTCTAACATAAGCATGACATGCATCAGTTGAATGCATGGGTTGTGGATTTTGCACAATAATCTGAGTCGGTTGCTGATTCTGACGATCAATGTCTCCACCAATCTGTGACCCAGCAATGGTGCCTAGTATTGCACCACCAATAGTTGCAACAGTCTTACCACTACCACCACCAACTTGATTACCTAAAATACCACCGGCGACACCACCAAGTAATGCACCACCTTGTCGGTTCGTTACAGAGTTACAAGCTGTAAGAGTTAGACAAGACACCAAAGCGCCAACAATTAGAGCAGACTTCATTTATTCATTTCCTCAAATTTTATCAAACATTTATCACCGTCCGAATCGATTTTGGTTTTGATATATCCATCACGTTCCAACGTATCCAACAAATGGCTGATGATGTTTTTCGTTGAAAGATGACGACCCCAAACCCAACAGAATATCATGCAAAAAAGCGCAAGTAATGTGTGTGTAAATGTATCCATTTTTACCTCATTGTTTTATATATGATAACAGATTAGTCTCTGTTTGTCAATACTAAAACCTAGTGACACTGTTAACCACACAGTTGGCCGTCGTGAAGAAAGAAGAAAATAATATAATTGACAGAACAAATCCTAATCCTACCCCCAAAACACATGCCTTTAAAATATCCCCATCGTACCATATAGGTCTGTACTTTAATGGACCTTTAGTAAAGTTGCGAGCGCTCATTTTGTTGTCGCCCTATACACGCCATCCCAATCTTCAGGAAGGTCTTCTTTCTGTAATTGTTCTATTCTATCTCTCATCATGGCATAATAATCTTTCATCATGCCGTTGAACTCAAACTCTAAATCATCAAGCCATTTTGATGCCAACTGCCAAGCTTGTTTACGATAGAAAAACAAAAACTTCCCATGTTGTCTTTGCGCCATATCATAGTTCATCGTATTGAAAAGATTTTTATGAGTTCCTAAAGATGTGTAGATAGTGACACCTTCTGTTTTACCCTTCACTGCGATTTTATCTAATTCTAATACTACAAATTCACTCTCCATTTCCTTGGCGGTTTCTTCGCCAAGAATTATTTTCATACCATACTCTTTACTCTGCCCCTCAAGTCTGGCTGCAAGATTAACTGCATCTCCCAAACAACTATAATCAAATCTTTGATTACTACCCATGTTGCCCACGACTACATCTCCCGTATTTAATCCAATACCAATGTTTATAGGAAGAGATTCCTCTTTCTTCAGCTCCACGTTTAATCCCTCAAGATGTTTCAACATCTCATGAGAGGACTTAATTGCCAATCTACGTTGTTCTTTAACGTCTAATGGAGCATTCCAAAATGCCATTATGCAGTCACCCATATATTTATCTATTGTACCATCATTAGTCATGATGATATCTGTCATAGGAGTCAAAAACCTATTGATGAGCTTTGTTAATCCTTGTGGATCAGTTTTGAATTGTTCACTGATAGGTGTAAATCCTCGTATGTCACAAAACAATAATGTTAGTTCTCTTGTCTCACCTCCTAATTTTAATAAGTCTGGATTCCTCTGTAACTTCTTAACCATTGCCGGTGCAAGATAATGTTCAAATTGTTTTTTGATTTCCATTCTCTTTTTGTGTTCTTCCATAAATCTCAAAAATGCTGCAATTGACCAAGCAAAGAATACTGTAATTACAGGGTAACTCCAATCCACCAAATAATCGTGTTTGGTGAAAAGGTGTGAACTTCCATAAAATAAACCCACAGCAGCTGCAGGCATAAGTATTGCACCAAAATACCAAGGTAGCAATAACACAACAACCATCAATAAAAGTGCAAGACCAAACGATGAACCCAACTCGGCAAGGTTAGTCCAATATGGTCTAGTGATGTTTCTGCCTGTCATCATTGTCGCAACAGAAGCACCAATAAGGTCATGTGAATAGATTACACCAACAGGCGTAGATACTGCACTGTCAAGGCCAGATGCTGTTATTGACACGATTACTATCTTGCCAGTCAGGTCTGGTAATTCCTCGTGTAATGCATGAACTGGAGTTTTCCATTTGAAGTCCAACCATATATTGCCATGTGCATCCGTATCAATCATCTTAAACTTAGGTATGCGTAATTTCTCAACACCTGCCACACCTGTTTTCATTTGATAAGATATATCACCGGCAACCATCCGTAATATTTCCGTGCTCATTGCTGGGTATAGTTGGTCACCCACTGCAACTACCAAGGGCATACGACGAACCACGCCGTCCTTCTCTGGTGCAATAATCATCATACCAACAGCATGTGATTTTTCTGCTAGTAAAGGTATAGGTCCGATTGCGCCTGGATACTGATATACCCAACCATTCCATGGCTCACCCACTGTTGCAACGCCTCGTATGACACCACTGTTATCTTTCTGTGTGGTAGGTATTTGTCCTATAATGGTTGGGGTTTGACTGAGAACATCTGCAAGTGAATCATCTCCACCAAATCTATCAGGTTGTGCAAAGAGTATAGGAAGCACAACCATACCCGCACCAGCCTCATACAACCGTATTATTTCTTTGGATAACGTTTCTCTATTCCAGGGCCATTGACCTTTTTTATTTAGAGTTTCGTTATTGATTTCTATTGTAACAAGATTATCCAAGCTCTGTTCTGTCTGGTTTCTTTGGTGTTGGTCTAATGCCTTGAGTCTTACCACATCAAGAAACCACGGATCTGCAAAACGAATTCCACACAGAATCAGAATTACTGCAAATGATATAATCCATTTCTTCATGTCAGTTTCCTTGTGTCACCGAAACAGAGCACCCGCCACTTGTTTGACAATTTTGTGTTAACGAATAAGACTGTGCTGTGTTGCCTCGTTGTATGAGTGTAATATCTGTGTGATAACTACCTTGAAGATTAACTACTCCTGTATGTGCACCATCTCCTTTTTGCATAATCTCTTGTTCCCCACCATCAGTCCTTATGTCCATTCTCAAATCTTTATCACCATTTCCCTTTTGAGTAATAAAAGTGCTGTTATTATCACCGTTGTAATAGTATATCTGTGCGTAGTGGTCAGCATTACCTGTACCTGTCTCTTGTCCTATTTTTATGTTGTTACCATTTGCATGCACATCCAGATTTATGGTGTGTCCACCATATTCTTGAGACTGTGAGCCTGAACAAGTTGTGTCTGTGCTGCTAGAAAATATTGCTCCCTGACAAACATGAATAGTATTACTGTTTCCAGGCATATGAAAACCTACTCTATTAGAGTCTGAGCCTGTGGTGTTGTACTGTTCAATTTTAAGTGTGTTGTTATTACCATCCAAGTCACCACCCCATATTTTACCAGAACCCCAATAGGAAACCCAACTGATGGTATTATTGTTTCCCTCTTGTTTGAAATTTAGTTCATTACCAGTGCCTTCCATCGACAAATTGATAGAATTGTTATTACCGTCAATGTCTATGCTGACAGTAGTATCTGTACTCGTACCAATCTGCTCAAGATACACGCTGTTTCCAGCAAGTGCTGTGCTACTCAGACTGATAGATAGTAATAGTGTTAGAAGCGTCCTCATCTCTCGTTGTTATCTCTGGCACAGGTATTCCGCCCTGTGTTAAATTTATTGTATATCCGTAATCGTTAATTAAATCTAGGTCTATCGTACTGTTGCCCACTCTCCGTATTATGCGTGTTGTGTTGCCGTCCACTATCGTATTGACCTGTGTTGCCCTGTTAAACCCACTGGTTCGGCCATCTATCAACTCTGCCTGTGCTAGGGCAAGAGCAATCTGGTCAAGGATGTTACCAAGTAACTCCACATCCAAATCGTTAATGTCCAACTCGTTAAACTCAAACAGGTCTTCTTCTAACTCGTTCTTATCCAACCCTGTAAACTCAAGAAAATCAATATCCAGCAAATTCTTACTTTTCTTTGAATCACTAAGCAACGCTATAATCTTCTTTTTTGGTGGTCTGATAATCAATAAGTTGTTAATCTGATCCAGTGTTAAATCAAGTATCACTGGCTTGGATGGTTTTGCCTCTGCTGTACCAACCACTGTTGACTGAAATGCTTGGTTCATTATAACCTGTCCTACATCAGTATCCACAGATATCTTACCCACTGTCCCGTCAGCATTGGGTAACAGGATAATCAGTGACTTACCAACCTCATCCACCGTCATACTGAACGCTGTTCCCAACACACCAATCCTTGCTGTCGGTGTCCGAATGTCTACATTCTGATTGCTCAGCTTCGCAATGTTACCACTCGCATAACGCACTGTGCCAAGTGCAATATTCATAACCAACTTCGACCCCTTTCTGGAGTTGGGATCATAGATAAACTCATCGATAACCAAGGCACTGTGGGCACTCACTGCTACGTTGGTGTCATCTACGAACTTGATACCAACATCGCCTTTACCAGTTTTCACCGTGTCCTTGAACTCGATATCAGAACCCTTCTGTAGAACGGATTTCTCACCTGACCGTTCTACAGAAGCATTTCCTTTGTGTTTCACCACATTCCCAATAGCACCATAAGCACCGATGCTAAAGAGAATGAGACTAATCGTCCATAGTAACCGTAACACTGTGTCCTGATCCAACCGTTGTTATAGAGGTTGTGCCATCATGAGCACCACCTTGAGTAATCGAAAATGTACTAGAAGCACCTGTATGGTGTAAAGTAGTGTCTTGGTCAGCAGCGCCGGTATGAGTTGACGTAATAGTATTACTCGACCCAATAGCTGTGATATTCGTTATCTTCTTATCATCGCCAATCATACTTGCAGTGCTATTCTCATTCACGGTAATAGTATTGCTGTCACCTGTAGCAACGATATCAACATCAGCATCAGCGCCCGATGCAGTCTTTGCTACGTTCACGTTAGTGGTATTTGAATTACCAGTGAGTGTTTGGATGATACTATTATCAGCAGAAGCACCTTGGGCTCCTACAGACACATTAGAAGTATTACTGTTACCCTCTTGTTTGAGAGTAAACGTCTGTGTTGCACCTACAACAGATGCGGCGATAGTGTTAGTGTTACCAATCTGGTCAATGTCCAATGTCTGGTTGTCACCTGTTAAAGTAACGCCCGTTGTACCATCACCAAACTTATTAGTCTGTCCATCTTGATTGATGTTTGCAGTCAGGCTCGCACCAGACTGTGTTATGTAAACGTCACTCGCATAACTCACACTGCACATAACGAAGTAAGCGAGTATCGTAAGTATGCCCGTTCTCATTTTTCTTCCTCCTTTTTAAATTCCCATAATTCTTTTTTCTCGCCTTCCTTGATTATTTCAATAACCGATTGTTCGATTGCCTTCCTTACTGCATAGGTTGTGGACTCATTGTCCGTCATCCCTGCTTCTGTCTCCAGCAATTTAGTTCCCATATCCAAAAACTTAAAAACTGTTGCAGATAACTTTGTACTCAGAATAGTTTTCTGAGAGCTGACTGCCAACAAAACTTCACCTGTCTGTACAGATATTAATCGTAAAGCCACTGTTACCATGTCCTTACGATATTCATCAGACATACCAATACCCAAATATCTTACACCCATACCACCTGTACTTGTATTGGTGTCATATCCAACTATACCTCCTGTCAGCAATACTCCTGCGAACAATAGAGGTTTAATCTTTTCTGCCTTATCTCCATCATAGTTCTTTCTTGTGTTTCGTATAATCTGTCTTTCTTTTAATAGATTTTCCAGTTCCATTCTTTCTATAACTTGAAACCACTCACCCTTACCTGCTTTCTTTAGGGCTTGGATTAACCATATATCTCCACCTTGTGTCACTGCACTACTTAGTAATGCAAGTGATGAACTCGATTTTCTTTGTCCTGTTACATCATTAAACTTATACACTGCGATTGGCACCTTACGAACAGGCGGTGTCATATTGTATAGTTCATTCACTAACGGTACAGTGCTTGGTGCAGGAGCATCCTGTGATTGGATGCTCGCGCAACTAGAAAGTAAAGTCGCCAACAGGAACAGTGATATTAGTCGAACTACCATTTGTATCCACAATTGTTAAATCTACGGTATCGCTGCTTTTGGTATAACTGATTGTTGTTCCCTCAAAAGTAACGGTGCCTGATGTTGAAGCATCTTCTCCAAACATACTGTCCACCAACTGCTTAGACAGTTGGGCGTATATTCTAGACTCTACGTTTTTCATAAATTTCGAAAGGTTCGTGTTTGCCGCGTCTCGTATTGCTTGACGTTCAGCAGATTCTTTCTTTTCCCTAAGTGCTTCACTTCTGGAAAACTCTTGATTTTCTATTGTCAACACATGTGCACTATATCCATTTCCATTAAAAGACGGTGATTTAAACGTATGTGTCATTTGAACTGCATGTGAGTTTACAGACAATAGACAGAGAAGAAAAAGTGAAGCTCTAAGCATCATCTTTTTCTACCTGTTTTCTTGATTCTTGTATTTCTATGATGGTGTGTATTTTTTGGTCGAGTCGAATCATGTCGTTGTCCAACATTCTTACTCGGTCAATCAAATGTATCAAAGTACCAAATGCTTTATCTAAACTTGGAAGAATGTTATTTGTAACAAACTTCCAAATATAAAAAATAAAATAACCCATACCCACAGCGACAACTATGGGTACACCATATTGATTTACTAACTCTACTACATTTATTAAATCCATAACTATTAGTCTTTTCTAGAATCGTCTTTCCCATCGGCAGCAGACATTCTTCGTGTATCGGGTTTTACTCCTAGCACATGACATACTAGAGCGTCTAACCTCACGATTTCATTATTAATAGTCTTTATACGGTTGTCTAAAGAAGAGATCATACCATTTAAACTTTCAGCACTACTCACAACCGAATCAAGTATATACTTTAACAATAATATGATAAAAAACCCGCCGATCACGACGGCCGCGATAGAAAAGCCGAGGTCAGCGATTAAGCTAAACGCTTCCATGAGCTCTCCATCTGTTATATTACTACGAACTATTTAGGAGTTTTTATCGTGTAATTGAACGAAATAGTCTGCATCAACCAAGACTAGAGGTTTAGTGTTATTACGTTTTAGAACTACGATTGGTTCATAATCACCAGCATTTTCCTTTGCTTGTTCATACGATTTCCAAACGTTAACACTTTCTTGATTTTTGCATTCAATAGAATAGGGGAACTTTGCTCTCGCAGCACGAGCCATGATGAGGTCTTCCCCACCTGCACCCATGCTGCGAGATTCTATATCTTCTGGATGAACTTCTAATTTCTCAATAAGTAAATCACGAAACCATTGTTGAAGTCTACGTCCCTTTGCTTTAGCAGATTGTGTCTTCATCTTCCCAGTCAATTATCTCATCTTCAAAATCTGGGTCATCAATATCAGCTTTACAAAATGGACAATACATTACTCTATAATGATAATCGTCCATACTGTGTTTTATGATGAACTCAGCCTCACAAGAGACGCAGACTATGAGTTTCATTGAATCTCACAGAAACCTGCTGCACATGCAAGTTCTTGGGCACCAATTGTCATATCAGTTTGCTCATATTCTGACAGTTTCTCCCAGTCCACAGCTGCAGGCATACTCTTCAAAAGCATCTCATATTCTTGCTTTGTGCAATCCTGATAAGGTGCTTGTTTATATGTATGCTCTGCAAATGGAAGGAAACTGACACCACTCATATATTTGAAGTTATCGTATACCCACGACCCAACTTGCAACCATTCCTCTTCTTTAACAGAAATAGTCACAGAAGGCTTATGCTCGCACCAGTTTTCTTGATAAACTTTCCATAGTTTCAACTGTTCGATAGCAGACATGTCTGTGCGAAACACTGCACCAGAATCAACTTTCATGGGAAAAGAAAATACTGATGTATGACTTGGGTTCATAACATCATCTTCAACAGGAAACCCTTGATCCATCATCATTTTCGTCAACGGATCTTTCTTATCACCACGCACAGTTCGCACATAATAAGGGTTGTGTCTTGCATGAATACCAGAGGCAGAGTCAGTCAATTGACTCACTGTACCAGATGGTTTTACACAAGTCACAGCAACGGACTGATTGATACCAAACTTCTTGGCAAATTCTTTATTAGTTTCTACGGCCACATCTCTTAGTTTTTGCAATCTAGAAGATAGTCCACCAATCTTACCATTTGTAAGTTTACAATCCATGATACCTGTAAGAGAAACACCAAGCAGCCTTTCTTCTTCACAGTTTCTTCTCCAAGACTTGGAGACATACTTAAAGTTTACAAGTGTTGATTGGAATGTACCAAGAATAGTTGCAAGTCTCACCTTCTCCAAAAGAGTCTCTTCTGTATCATGTACGCGAACTACAACCTCTGATAGATTACAGAACTCGCGGTTACGAAGAATGATTTCAGAACAAGGATTGGTGCCATACTCTTGACCTTCTACATCACGCCTACCGTTCTTTGACGCCATCCAGTTGGCAGACTCACGATTAAAGATACCACGTTCACCAGACTTAGAATCATAGAGAGATTTCCACTCATCCATAAAAAGACCAATGTTTGGCTTTTCACTATAGCACGCAGAGTTGTTTGCAAGTGCACGCTGACCGCTCTCATTCCACCACTGTCCGGTCTTGGCATGCCGCATAAGGTCATCAGATAGGTTAGACAAACTAATCAGTGCAGAACGACGTACACCACCAACAACTACAACTTCTGCAATTTTGCAAACCACATCGTGTGCTTCTATAGAATATAACTTGCGGCCACCAGCATTCTTAAAAATATTGACAGTAAAATTAAATAGAGACTCAAGCGGTTCTGGACCACTAGCTCGTCCACCAAACGTCTTCAGCGGTGCACCAGCCGGCCTAATCTTACTTAAATCCCACCTTGGTATCTGTCCGACATATAACATACCAATGAGTTCTTTAAGTGCCTTAGCCCAACCCATCTTGGAATCAGCAACAGTAATAGTAGTGTCTGTTGTATGAAACTCATCAGCAATTACGGGAAGTTGAGAAACATATTGTTTTTCAACACTAAACCCAACACCAGTGCCATTCATAAGAACATAGAGAATTTCGTCAAATGCCTGTGGACGATCAACTGCTACATAGGAGCAATTGTAACCTGCGATGTTCTCACGTTTAAGTGCTTCACCAGCCGTCATCATACAACGCATGGACGGCATAACACGCTGACTAAGAACTGCATTTTCTAGTTCATCTCTCAACTTCTTTGTGAGGTCGAAGTTGGCTGTTTCCTTTAGGTGCTCGGTAAAAAAATCAAAATATCTAGCAACTGTCTCATCCCAAGTTTCGCGACGTTCTTTATCGGGCAACCATCTAGAATAACGGGACAGGTGAATGAACTCTTGGTACGATGTTGGCAAATAGTTACTAGGCATTTATCTTTCTCCATTCTGCTAGTTTTAGTTGTGCCTCCGCACCACTAAATGTATTGTTCTTTATGATTTCTTCTAAGTCTTGTTTAGTATACCCTGCAATAATCATATCATTAATATCTTTTTGTTTCACATGGTTCGGCCAGATAACAATTGTCTGACCTTGTGTTATTGTCTTCTCTATCTGTTTACAAATTTCTTTGTTTCGTGGCTCGTTATCATATATAATGACTAACTCACCGTCTATCAAATTTTTAGAAAAGTCTGCCCCAGCAACTGCAATGCAATTGTCAAGGAACATACTATCTATCGGTCCTTCAACGACGAAGATTTTTTTAGTTTTATCTACTCTATCTAGACCATAAATCTTGTCTGCGTTATCATCCAATTTGACAGTAATATATCTAGGTTGTTCAGAACCAAAGGCTCTACCTTGATACGCGAATACCTCACCATCCTCATTTCTAAAAGGAATCAATAACCTTGGATGATCACAACCCAAAGATGGAAATTTATTTTTTACTAGAAGGTTTGAAAATTCGTAAAAGTCCGGGCATAAGAACAAGTCTGCGCATCTCTCTTGAGGAATATTTCTCTTCTCAACCAATCCTCTCGCCGGATGAGACTTGGGAAGTTCTGAAATCGATTTGAGGTTTTTGAAAATATTCTTTTTAGGAAAGACAGGTGCATTGAATTTAAACTCCGGTTCTGGATTGTTAGTTTTGACGCCTTTTCGATAACGTTCCATTATATAGTCATCGTAAACTTTTGAGTTTACGTGCTTGATAAGATTTCCCAATGTTGTTCCAGCACCACAGTTGTGACACTTGAAAAACAAATCATTCTTTTTACGGTAAACGAATCCTCTAGCTTTTGTGCGAGATTTCTGTGAATCTCCACAATATGGACAACGAAAGTTCCACAAGTTCTCCCCTTTCTTTTTAAAAAGTGGAAGTTGTGTACTTAGTATATTAAGGTATTTGGTATCGATATAAGACATTCAGGTATGATAACATATCAATCACAGAATGTCAAGTTCTAGGATTTTGTTGAGCACAAACCCAGAAATAATTGAAGCGCCAATAAGAACATGACGCCATTTTTCTAAAATACCAACTCTATCCCTGAGTTCATCACGTATAGCCTGAATTTCTTTATTCTGTTCTGCATGTTGTGCAGCTGCAGCTATCATAATTTCTTTGGTATTAGTAGTTACTCTTGAGTGAAGTTCAGAGATTTGTTTTGATAATTCTGAACGACGTGTTTCTATTTGTTGCTCTGCCTCTACAATTGCTTCTTCTTGTCTCGCAAGTTTTTCTTCGTGTACAGCAAGCATACGATGAATTGAGTTAGATACGTCAGTTAGTTTCTCTATAGCGACATCCAGTCTTTCATGAATTTTTCTTTGGTCTTCTAGTTCCTTTTTGAGAAGTTTAACATCATTATCTAACTCATCCATCTTTCTCTAACCTTCAGATTTAAGAAGTGTTAGAGCACCCCAAGCAATCGCGGCCCAAAAAACGATGTTTGTTGGAACGACGGCCGAGAAAAATAATCCAAGGACGCCAACAGCAATAAGGGCGCCACCATCCCAAGAGGTTCTTTCTGATAGTCTGTTTGTAATCCAGTTCATTATAGATCTCCTGTTTGCTATTAAATACAATAGCTCTGTTTATTTATCGTCTTCAGGATTTGAGTTTTCTAATCGTGAGACTCTTTCATCCAGGTTGTCCAGTTTCTTCGCAACGTTTGGATACTTCTTTCTCCATGCCTCTTCTTCAGCAAGGATCTTTATGTTCAATTTCTTTGCAGCCCATGTAGATAATTTATCAACTTTTGCATGAGTCCATATACCTAACTTGGTGTCTACAAACCAATTATTTGTGGCCTGTCCAAGTATGGCTCCTGCAATTGCTTGTACTACCCAAAACCACATTATTAATCAGGCGTCCCTACACAACAAGGACATTCATCATCTGGAGCACAAAGACAAGGATTGCATGTGCAATATGGATTTTCACAAAGTTCGTTTTCACAAACATGATATTCGGTTACCCTTTTCATCTCTTCTCTCCTTTTAGAAAACATGTCTAGATATGTTGAAAATAATACTCCAGTCATTCTTTATCAGAGGCAGGCCATCTTCCAAATGTTCTTACCGCCCAATATGCGGGATAGATTTTATATTTTTTTACAAAAGGTTGTGCGCTTTGCATACCCCACAAAAAAACTTTATCTGAAAGTTTCCTTGCCTTTCTCCAAGTGTCTTTATTCATACCATCAGAGTGATAATAAGAACGTAGGCTTGCATAAAGATGGTCATGAATAACCGCTGCACGGGCAACATCCCAAGGTGAAATAATACCCCAGACTGCTCTAGGAACAGAGGCCAAATCAGTCCTCATTCCAACCTTACAAGTTATTCTTCCTGTGTCTGCTATGTTAACACCAATCTCTTTGAGGATTTTTATATCATCCCTTGTCAATAGATGTGTTTTGAAAGATAACTGTTTTACTAATCTCCATGTTTTAGGAGGCGTGAACTCTGCACTTATTTTAGCATTAAAACTACCCTTTGTCATTCTTTTCTTCCTTTTTTTGATTGGGAGTCACAGCCTTCTCATAGTAAATAATTATCTCCTTCTGCTGTTGTAAATATCTTTTTATCTCTGCCATATTCAAAGCCAGAGTTTCATAGTCCCTTACACTCAAAACATAACCAACCAAGTCTCCATTTTCTTTGATGAATTTGTTTTTGAATTTTTCAAAGTTCTGTTCAGTAACAACATAAAAATGTATATTATTCAACCGAACAGGACTCGGCCGATTCTGTATAGGAATCTTTCTCTCAACTTCTACTGTTTTAACTTCTACAGGAAGAACAGATCTCCAACTACTACAACCACTACTGAGTAGAAGTGCTGGAATCAGGAGACTCAATGACAGTAAGGTCTTCCAAAGATTTAAATAGTTTCTTTGTTCCATTGTTTATTCTTTTCTCTATTAAATTTGGTTTTTGCATACTTAACTTAGCCAAATCATGTTTACGCAACTTACCAATGAGAACATCTTTATATTCATTTGCTTGATCTAATTTAGACTGTAGTTCTCTATTTAGTTCTTCAAACTTTTGTTGGTCTTTAACCAACACATCGATGGTATTGCCTTGTTCCTCTGCTACTCCCTCTAACATCACATTATTTTCTGTAAGGGTTTGAATTCGTGATTGTGTATCTTTGTAGTAGTAATAACCACCATACACAACACCACCGACCAAACCAACAACAGCTATGAGAATATAAATTTTTAACATTGTAATTCCTATCCGTTATCAAACTGAAATGCGTTCCACCCCATGCCAGAAAGAGTAATACCATGAGAAGCTAGCACTGCTATCGGGTCTGTGGTGGCATCTTCATATAATATTCTGTCATTCGCATCAGCAGAAGTATCTTGTACCAGATGATCTCCAGCATTACTAGAAGAATCATCAGTTCCGTTTAAAGTAATTGGTGGAGTAACTTGTACTTGACCACTGGTGTCTGGTAGAACAATAACCCTATCTGCTGTTGGATCAGTTACAGAAAAAGTTGTTTCATGTGCATCAGCAGTTGCACCCTCAAATACAAAAGCATCCTCTACATTTACTGTAACCTTATTAACTGTTGTGGTTGTACCCGATACAGTAAAATCACCACCAACTGTAACATTTCCAGTTGTTGTTATAGTGTCAATAAACGCATCTTTCCAACGAACGCCAGTTGTCCCTAAATCTACATCACTATCTGTTTCAGGCCCAAACACACCATCTGAAACAAATACTTGTTCTGCATTAGCTGCATAAAAATGTATTTCATCAGCAGTCTCGAAATCAATCTTGGTCTGATCGTCTTCACCGATTTTAATATCAGTTGCAAGCAAAGATGTGATAGTAGTCTGTGCAGCAGCAAGTGCAAAATCAAAGGTTCCATCGCTATCTTGATAAGTTACAGTGATACCTGTCTCAGTATTGGAAGCAACCATTGCACCAACTGTATCTTCAATAACTTCGGTTAGGTCAATGTTTGCACTACCATCGAATGATACTCCATGAATAGTTCTAGCCGTTGCAAGTGCAGTGGCAGTGTCAGCATTACCTGTGACATCACCAGTAACATCACCTGTCAATGCACCTACAAATCCCGTTGCAGTAATCTTGCCCGTGCTAGGATTATATGTAAGTGTTCCATCAGATTCTAATCCAAGGTTACCACCATCAACATCACCACCAGCAGTAAACACAATCGCGTTGTTTTCATTCGTAGACTCATTGTCCGTAATCGTAACCGTTGTTGCTATTGCGGCTGTACCACTTGTATTCTGATTACCAGCAGTATTTACGCCGGGAAGGTTAATGTTAGCACTACCATCAAAAGACACTCCACCAATTGTTCTTGCAGTAGTTAGAGTTGCAGCACTTCCAGTGGTATCTTGATTGAGTGTACCAACAACGAAATCTAATGTGTTATCACCATCTTGATAAGTTACTGTTATTCCTGTTTCTGTATTGGAACTAACCATTGCCCCAACGGTATCAGAGATGAACTCATCTAGAGCAGTGCCATTAACCGTAATCGCATCTGCCTCTAGTGTGCCATCAATGTCTGCATTACCAGAAATGTCTAACGTGGCAGCATCTAATTCACCAGCCACAGTCAACACACCGTCAGCAACAGTCATCAGATCAGTATCATCACCGTGTCCTATTGTTGCACCATTGATAACAACATTATCAACAGTCAACGCAGTCAGTGTGCCAAGTGAAGTTATATTACCTTGCGCGGCAGTTGTGAGTGTAACATCTGCAACATATGTCTTAATTCTTGATGCTGCTGTTTTTCTATTTGTACCTCCTGCACCATCATCAACAATAAATAGGTCAGCGTCAGCAATCGCAGCACCA